>Ga0307508_10002369_pt1 | contig 19944 bp, 19 predicted proteins | sample 9_EM_MG_FD_203089 | JGI IMG/M metagenome (GOLD analysis project Ga0307508, IMG submission 203089) | Populus trichocarpa ectomycorrhiza microbial communities from riparian zone in the Pacific Northwest, United States - 9_EM | ecosystem: Host-associated > Plants > Roots > Unclassified | place...
GGGAATTGTTGCAAAGCAAGAAAGCAAGTTGCGCCACATAGTGGTATCGAGGGGAAATCAGACAATGGTAGGGCAAATCCTCCTCCACCCGCCCTTTCCCATCTCAACATGGTGGTTGTCGCATTTTTAGGGTTTGAAAGCGTCAAAGTCTGGTTCAGACGAGGCTGAGTCGGAGGTGTAGGAGCCATATTTTAGGTTGTGGTCATCATCGAATCGGAGTTGGGAGGAGTGGCCTAGGCCAGTTTTTGAAGGAAATTTCGGAGTTGTAGGGTGTCTTGAGGTGCCGTGAGGAAACCAAGGGACTTGATGTCACCTGTGGTGGAATGAAGCAGGGCAGCACGCTGCGCTGCCAGCAATGGGCAGGCACGTAGAAGAAGATGTGAAGAGTTGAGATCGAGTCCGCATGGGCACGGGTCTGCAGTCATGCTGGGTGGTGGGTCGGTGGGTGATCGATTACAGAACACTCTCCAGATTGCTCGCGTGTCGGCCCAGTTTACCCCCTGTAGGTGAGCTGGGAACTTAAAGGATGGGTTGGCGAGGGGAAGTTGTTTCTTCCACCGAGCAAGAAACTCTGCTCGTGCTTGGGTTAAGAGCCAGGTTTTCGTAGTGATTGCAAAGCGACAGGGGGTTGTAGCGTTTGCTCTGCATTTCGCGAGAACATCAGCCCTTTCATTGCCCCGAATATTGCAGTGGGAGGGGCACCATATCGTATGTATTCGCCATCCGAGAAGTTGGAGAGTGTCCATTGTCTGCAGCGTTCGTTGTGCATATTCGTGATTGTATTTGTTGAATTGTAGGGTGTCGATCGTGGCTTTATTGTCGATACAGATGAAGATTGTAGAGCGGGGTATCATGGTGGTGAGAAGGATGGCAGTGGCTTCCTGTACGGCATGTAGCTCGGTATTGTACACCTCAGCCCTGTCACGGAGGTGGCAGCTTCGGTCAGTCAGTTGGTAGAGTTGTTGATCTCCGCAGTGGTAGATAGCCCATCCGCATCCAACAGTACCATTCGCAAGGTTTGAACCGTCTGTGTAGATGACAATGGTGTGATCCTGCAATGTCTGTAGCCACTGTTCATGGAGCTGTTATGGCTGTGTCGTTTTATTAGGGTTGGGAGAGGTAGTCTTCGTCACTCCTTCTGCTGTTGTGTTTATGGTTGTTGTTCGGTCTTCTAGCTTGCCTAGTACCAGGTGTTTACTTAGGTTGTAGAGTCGGTATCATCCTGGAAGGCTGATGAGGGTATTCGGTTGATCGCGTGGGGGGCCAAGAGCGTGGTGGGAGGTGAGTATGTGCCGTCGGATTGCATATCACAAAGACAGGTAGTCCAGATACGCCTCCAGCGGTGGTAGATGGGCAAGGGTAATGAGGTTTGTCGTTCGTGTAGTGAGGGGGAGACCTGTAATCCATCTGGCTTTCGAGTTGTATGTAATTTTAAGTGTGGTGGTTACCCCTGGTGTTCCAGTCCACCATGCTGGAAACACCCAGAACATGGCAGGCAGGATCGCTGTCATTGCTAGGTGGTGGCAGATGTGGACGGGGATACTGTGTGATCAGTGTTGTAGGAAATTTAGGCTTCCCAGAATTTTGTTGCCTCTGGTAGCTGCTATCGTAGCGTGGTATTTGAATGTGAGTGATTCATAGATAAATACTCCCAAGTATCTGATTTGGCGCTTCGCGGGGATAGTCGTACCAAGTAGTCGGAGGGGAGGGTGCGATGAAAGGCTCTTGCTTTTGTCCCGACTTGTGCGGGGGAGACAGTAAAGTAGGTCGGTCTTAGACATTGCAAAGGTAAGTCCAAGGTGTGTGCCATTCTCCAGGTATCACTCGGTTCGTTCTTCAAGGTGGTTGTTGGCTTCAGATACTGTTGTCGACAATTGCACCATACAGATATCATCCACACAAGAGGTGTCAATGGAGTTGGTTTGGTGTTGGTACCTTTCGATCATGGCGTTGCTATAAATCAGGAAGAGTATCGGTGACATCGGTGATCTTTGTGGTAGGCCACACTCATATGGCTTTGGCTCTTCAGGTTGCTGATCAAATCCAAATGCCATTTTCCTAGCAGTATTGAAGGCCGCAACCCATTTGGTGAGATACACTGGCATCTGGCGTTGGTCCATAATCTCCAGGAGTGTTGACGGGTTGACTTTGTTGAATGCTCCTTCGATATTGTGGGTAAGGACAGCTGGCCGTGTTGGTGTTTGATTGGTGGTCTTCTTTTTGCTGATAGAGTTGGCAATAGGTGTAATCGTTCGCAAAAGTGCATCAATAGCAGAGTTTTCTGGTTGCGCTCCCATTTGCAAGGGGTGGGTTGTACCACATAGTAGGGCGGTCTGAGAGAGACGTTTTGCCACGATTGATTCCAGCAGCTTGCCAAAACATGACTGAAGTCAGATGGGGCGGTAGCATTTTGGGTCGGAGTATGATTTCTTGCCAGGTTCGGGGACAACGACGCAGTTGGCTGTCTTCCATTCTATTGGGTGCGCAGCATATCTGAGACATGCTGTGAAGAGATGAGGGAGGAGGTGTGGCGCAGCTTGATTGAAACGTCGCAGAGTATCGTAACTAATGTTGTCCGGTCCGACCGAGGCACCATATTTCAGGTTTGTCATGACAAGCTCAACTTTGAATGCTGTGATTTTGCTTGTAGAGTGGCGTAGATCTTTCTTGGACGTGAGAAGGTTTAGAGGAAGTGGTGTTTGTTGGGTTGTATTGGGGAACAGAGCTTTCCGTAGTACATCGCTTTTTTTATATTTGAAGGAAAATCTGATTTTCCTTCCAAGGGCGGGAGTGGTTTATGATGCGTGTTGTGGTGTTTTACTGTCTTCCAGACTCTCCAAGTGGTAGTTGTTTCGAGTTGGCGGATGCAGTAGGCCGTTTTAGCATTTCGTACCATTATTGACCATTTGGAATGCATGTACTGGCTATCCTCCTTGTTTGCTTTGGTGGAGTGAAGACGGGCTAGACGATCGGCACGTTTGACACTTTGTTTGGCAAGTGTGAGACTGTGGTTCCACCAGGGTGCTGTTGTTTTCCATAATAACCTCACAGGAACAGCCTTGTCAACAGCTTGGTGGATGAGTCGTGTGATATTGGCAATTGCATGGAGGGTGTCGTTCATTCCATGGAGGTGTGAAAGGTCCATATTGGCTGACTGGATCCGTAAGTCAAATATTTTCCAGTCATCTTTACGCCAACACCGACATGGAACTGCTGGTGCCATAGCTGTTGATAGCGACAGGGTAACAGTGAGTGCGCTGTGGTCTGAGGTGGTATCGTGGTTCATGGCCAGTGCCTGGATACATTGCGTAACGAATCCTGGGGAAAGACACAGGTCAATGGTAGAGGGGTGTCTGCCATTCCGTGGATGGTGTGTGGGGATTGCCGGTTTATTCTGAAGGTGGAAATGATTATTTTCAAGCCAAATTGAAATCGTATAGCTTGCACGGGAGATACGGGCAGACTGTGAAAGGGGTCCACGCCACCATGGGTGGTGTGCGTTTAGGTCTCCCATAAGTAGGCAATCGTTTGGTAGCTTGAGGGTTGGAAGGATTGTAGCCAGTGGCTCTGCCCGTCCTGGGGAGTAGAAGTTGGAGAGGGCGAATGTTTTTTGGTTGTGTGGTGTAGTGATCATCGTTCCCAAGAAAGAGTCCTGGGCGGTAAAGACTGTGGTGCCAGTTAAACCCTGTGTCTGTCGTATGTATGTTACACATTTAGCCTTTGATGATGAGGGGGTAAAGATATCGAATCCTGGCAATGAGGGTGGATTTCCGTGTCTATCGCACCACGGTTCTTGGAGTAGGAGGATGAGGTTTTCGTGCTTTGCAGCAAAATCTTGAAGTACTGAAATCGTAGTTGCTTGGCCTCTCGCGCAGTTCAGTAGCTGCACGGACCTGACGGTGTGGAGGGCCATTCTATTCGGCCACTCCTGACATGGGGGCGTCTCCCGTGCTTGCAGTTCTGCTGAAAGTTCGAAGCCTAATTCGCTCAGGACAATTTGCATCGTTAGCCTTGTGTGGTGCATTGCAGTTCACACAACGGATCGGAGGGTGGGTGCATGTGGGGCCCTTCTTTCAGGTTGGAAGGGTACACGGATGATCGCGGGTGTTGTGGGGGCCAGCACAAATGGCACAGCAGGAGTCGTTTTGGCAGAGGGCAGCAGGGTGTCCATAGGGCTGGCAGTTGTGGCACTGTGTGCTCCGTCCGTATGCGATGTAGTCATCCAGCTGGCATTCTCGGTTGCAGACAATGAGATTCTGACGCCCAATGCTAGCCTTTTTGATGTCGCCCGTAAGTGTCATCACAATTGTCGAATTGGTCTTGTGTTCGTGCCGTTCAGCAGTAGTCAGCCACCGTGGTGTTTGGCCTTGGACCAGTTGCGGGTAGTTAGTAGCAATACTGTCAGAAATTTCAGACATGGAGAGATGAGTTGGAACACCATGTAGCAGAAACTGGCTAAACCGTTTGCCAATCTCCACTCTCTCACACTCTCCATTATAGGAGAGAGCGTCGGCAATAATCGTGGTGTATTCCTCGTATACGACATTATTCTGGGTGTTGCTCGTTGTGAAGATTATCGAACCACGTATTGTGACTTGTGCTCGGATAAATGGGGGGGCGAAGACGTCCTTGTTGTCGACCAGGGCCGAGTTAACCTTCTGGAGTGCTGTATCTGCAATAGTCTGCCGTTCGGAATAGGATTTTTCAGGCTGGATCCCAGTCGCACTGTTGTTGCCTCCATTACGGAAGTGACAGGTTACCTCTCGTTCGGCCTGTCGGTATTTCGTAGTGATGAGTTTCGGTATGGGAGCTTAGGTCTTTTTGGCACCAGTTTGGACGTTCTCACATCCACGGCTCTTGATAGCGGGGGTCGGTGGAGCAGTCGATGGCACTTGGGGAATGGTGTAAGTAGTGGCAGTGGTGGAACCTCTGGCCACATCTGCTCCAGCATTCTTCTTTGCAAGTTTCAGCTTCAGAACCTTCTTGGCTGGAACTGCCACTGGTGCCGCCAGTGTAGTCGCAGGAACTTGGACTGGATGTTGGTAGGTGAGGAGCTGTTGCTGCAGCTGGGTTACACGGGAACCCAGTGAGTTGATCTGACTGTGAAGCTGGTCTGTGGATTTCTTGAAAGCCGTGTCAGAATCGGCAGCTGCTTTTATGATATCTTCGGCGATGCAGCTGCCAAGGCGTTCCATGGCTTCCTGTGTGATGATCTCAATATCGGCACGCAGGGCTGCATGTTCTGCATTGAGAGGAGGTGGTAGCTCTGGAGCGACGTATCCAGGAAGCTGAGTCTCCTTGCCAAGCGCCTGGGTTGCGGTGATGTTCATGGCATGCTGAAAGTCCATTTGCTCCATATCTGCTAAGTGATTATCTTCGGTCTCAAAGTCTGATTTGGGGTCACTATCCTCACGGGGCCGCTTGACAGACGCACGTACGTAACTGCCCTGGAATTTAACGGGAGGAGAAGCCTGAGGAGTGTTTGTGGATCCCTGGCCGTGGCCGGGATAGGACATGAGGTTCGTGCTCGAGATCGTTGTTGTTGGGCACGTAGTGCCCAAGATTCCCACGGTGGGGTCGAAGCGGGTGGGGGCTCGAAACAAGAACTCAAGAGATCGGGCTTCCCGGCTAATGGGGCTGTGCGCCGATACTCACAGGTCGATTTTGAGGCTGTATCTGGCTTGATCGATGGCGGGAAAAGAGAGGTCATGGCAGAAGAGCAGGGGTGGGGGGTCGGGACAAGTTGTTGCGTGAAGAAGAAACATGCAAGATAGACAACAGTGCACTCTTATATACAAAGAGCGCGATCCTCCACATCCAGATCCTTCTCCACGCCGCGCAACCAGAACCAGCAGAACCTTTCCTCACCACGCACCTAGAACCTTTCCTTGCCGCGCAACCAGAACCCTGCGGCGCAACCAGAACCTTCCCTCGCTGTGCCCCTAGAACCTTTCCTCACCACGCAACCAGAACCTTTCCTCGCCGCGCAACCAGAACCTTTCCGCGTTGCGCAACCAAGAACGTTCCAGACTCTAGTCGTTTGGGCTAGGTGGTGACGGCGGCGGCCTGATATTACAGTATCCCCTCTCTAGGACTCAAGTTCCTACGAGACCGATCTGGTTGGGCCTTTCTGGGTAGCGTTCATGGTAGGCACCCACTGCATGCACCTCCGTCAAGTTTTCTTCCGGTTCCCATGTCGGCACGTCAAATCCTTTCCATTTGACTATGTACTGAAGTCGTCCTCCTCTCGTTCGTTTGCTATCCAGTATCTCGTCGATCTCCCATCCCTCTTCTCCTTCGACTATAATGGGAAGTGGTGGTGGTATGACTTGTCCTGGCAGTGGATCTTCTGCAGCGGCTTGCAGTAAGGAGACTGGAAATGTGCGATGTTTCCGAATTGTGGCAGGTATATCGAGCGCGTATGCATGGGTGCCAATGGTTCGAAGTATACGGTAGGGTCTATGGTGCTTATTCTCCAGCGTCCGGCTTGGCCGTTCGGTACGCCAGTTCCATCCATCCACCCAGATCAGGTCACCAGGCTGGAAGGCAGGAGCAGGTACATGGTGGCGGTCTGCATTCTCTTGCTGTCTGGCCTGTGCATATTGCATCTCTGTTCGTGCCAAATCGTGAAGGTGTTGTATTCGCTCAACTCCGGCTTGCGCCTGTTGCTCTTCTGGGTTATTTGTACGGATATCCAGTTCAAAGTCACAGCAGGGGTGACATGCAAGATGCGCAAAGAAGGGAGACACTGTGGTGGTTTCCGATACCTGATTATTACCTGCAAATTCTGTAAGGAATAAATAGTCCACCCAGTCGTCCTGTAAATATGAGACATAGGCGCGTAGATGTTGCTCCACAACAGCTTTAATTCTCTCTGTCTGGCCGTCTATTTGCAGGTGGAATGCTGTCGACAGACAAGGTTAAATTTTGAGGGAGTGGTAGAGGTGTTTCCAGAAACGTGATGCGAACTGGGGCCCACGGTCCGATAGAATTGTTTTCCGCAATCCATGGTAGCGAAAAACCCTGTCACAGTGTAGCTGTGCTAATTCCTCAGCTGTGATCGTAGTCTTGCATGGGATCAGGTGCCTTTGTTTGGATAATCGATCTACCACCACCCAAATGGTATCGAATCGCTTGGATGGCAATAGTCTGGTGGCAAAATCGACAGAGATATGTTGCCAGGGCCGTTCTAGTACTGACAAAGGACGTAACACTTCATAAGGGGCATGGAAAATGGCCTTTGTCTGGTGGCAAATATTGCAATTGCAAACAAACCGGTCCACATCCTTCCTCCTTGTGGGCCAATAATATTGCCTGGAAAGAAGTTCGAAGGTTTTTGTTCGACCTGGGTGTCCGATTGCTGGTGGGTTGTGGTGAATCTGTAATAGTCGTAGTCGAAGTGGCATGTGATCTGGCACATAGATAATATCGCGGTAGACCAGTCTGCCATTCTTCTCCTTGCAATCGGCCAGCGATATTTCCTTGCGGTACCCTATGTCGTCTCAAAGCAATCTGAGAATCCACTCCGGAAATGAATCCACTTTGTAGGCTTCCTCAAGTAGGGTTGAAATCTGTCCAGTGTTGTCTAGGTTGTCCACGTCTTTTATGGCATGATCCGGATCTCTGATTGCATCGCCTGGGCCTTCGACTGCATTTTCCGGATCTTCGTTCATGTTGTCCGACAGTATCTGGAGTAAACCGTTTGCCCAATTGGATGAAGTCGTCACACTTGACATATTTCAAGGTTTCAAGACCGCCTGCCGATTGGTAACCAGTCTTTCATCCCCTTCCATAGGGAGGTCTCCTGACCTCCTAGTCAATGCGTCTGGTTTTCCTCTGGGTTTTCCTGGCCGGAAAACAATCGTGAAATCAAATTGTGTCAGGAATTCTGACCATCTGGCCTGTCGACGATTCACCAGCTTGGTGGACATGAAATATTCGAGGTTTTTGTGGTCGGTTATTACTCGGATGGGGTGACTTGAACCTTCCAGATGTGGCCTCCATTCCTTGAAGGTACCTACTATTGCCAGGAGCTCCTTATCGTATATCTCGTAATTGCATTCGGCAGGGCTAAGTTTCTTGTAATAAAAAGCGACCAAATGCAGGATACCGTCATCATGATGCTGCGAGAGAATGCCTGCTGAGACATAATCAGAGGCATCCGTTTCGACGATTATTTCTCGCTCATAATCGAAGTGACGTAGGATTTGGCCATTGTGCATGCATTTTTTAACTGATCGAAAACTGCTTGCTGGTTTGAGCCCTGCAGGAATGGGGTATACTTGCCACCCTCCTTCTTGGTCAAACTGGTCAATGGCATCACTACCTTGGAGTAATCCTTGATAAATCGACTGTAAAAATTGGCAAAACCGAGAAAACATTGGATATCCGTGATGTCTTTTGGTGTTTGCCATTCAAGGATGCAGGAGATCTTCATGGGGTCCATCCGGATTCCATCAGTACCAATGATGAAGCCCAGATATTTTACTTCCTGTTTGTGAAATTGACACTTTTCCGGCTTCAAGTGCAATCCTGCATCCGACAAGGCGTTCAACCCCTTGTACACTTGTTCCTTGTGTTCCTTCAAGGTGTTGCTGTAGATCATGATGTTGTAGATATATGTGGTACAGATATCGTCCAGATAGGCTTGGAGTACGTCGTTTATCAGAGCTAGAAAATCGGCCTGTGTGTTCGTCAATCCGAATGGCTTTACCAAGGACTTGTACAATCCATATTGAGTCCGGAATGCTGTTTTCCATTCTTCTCCTTATGCGATTCGTACTAAATTGTAGGCCCCTCATATATCAAGACAGGTAAAGTACTTAGCTTTGGAGAGTCGCATCAGAGTTTCCTGTAGCAGTGAAAGCGGATATCGATTCTTGATGGTTCCTTTGTTGAGACCCTGATAATCCACACACAGTCGGAGGGTGCCATCATTCGTTTTGACAAAAAGAATTGGCGAGGCAGCAGGTGACGATAATGCATGGATGAATCCCTTGCTCAAGTTGTCTTCCAACCATTCTCTCAGTGTTTACAGTTGGGTTATGGACAAGGAATACAGGGGGCCAAAAGGGGTTGGGAATCGTTCACGGAGTGAAATCTTGTGGTCGTAACTCCGATGTGGTGGCAGTTTCTTGGCTAGCACTTCCGAGAAAAGAGGGAGAAAATCGTGGTATTCTTTTGGTATATAATACTCGAGAACAAGTTTCTTTTTTGTGTTTTCTTCACTGCTGAGTGCAGTGTTGATTTCATGCAAGGAAATGGAAAAAATGGTGAGTTTCTGTTTGTATGCCACTCTTGGGAATGACCTGCCACTGAGTGCAGCAATCTGAATCTTTTTCCGAAAAGTTTTTGGTATATCCTGAAAATTGTCAACTTGGATCTCATGCGGATTTGGGTAAGACGTAAATGTCCGGGCCCTGATATCGCCGGCCCCCACGCTTACTGCTGGCTCACACTTCTGAGCTACTTTTGACGTGAGGTTCAAGCTACTGTTGCTGCTGTTCATGTCTGAGTTCTTGGGCAAGCAATGGGTGTAACAATACTGGGATCCAAAGGTCACAGTATGGGAGCGGAATCGAATGTTGATATCGTGGAGGTCTATCCAAGGAATACCGAGGACGATCGGGAGTGACCAAGTTTTGTCACAAACATGGGTAGTTGTTCTTGGTGTTCATTGATCAAGAGGGTAATAGTGGTGGTGTGGGTGATGTTGCCTGATGAAATCGGTCAACCATCAATGACTTCGAGGGATCTGGGATTCTGGAGGGGTGTAAGGGTGAGATGGTGATGGCGAGCAAAGTCTTTATCGATTAATGCAATTCCTGTTGCTCCACTGTCAATTAGAGCGTGAGTAGCAATGGTCTGGCCATTAACAGAGAGAATACATGACACAACCAGGTGTTCTCCTTACATTGCTATCTCCGACACTGACAAACTTGATAACTTGAAAACATTTGAAAGTACAGGAAATGAAAAAAACTTGCTCGGTCTCTGACCAGCAGCAATGCCATTCTGTGGCTGCTGGTCTAGGCATTTCCCGCCTGGTTCCCCATATCAGGCTGAAGTCCACCTGTGCCCGCAGTGGCAGCCTGAGTGGCAGCAGCATGAATAGGCTTATTTGGACACTGTGCGACCATGTGGCCCGGTTCACCACAGTAGTAGCAATGCTTCTCATGCTTACGAGCCGCTCCCTCTTGCGCCGAAACCCATTGGGTCCTGCTTAGGTCCATTGGCTCTGGAGCAGCGGCAGGTTGCATTGGTGTAGCAGGGTGGATAGAAGGTGGGTTTCGCAGCTGATGGGTACGTGGCTGCTGGTAACCCTGCTTCCCTTCGGTCATCTGCAGGGCACGCATCTCCGAGTCCAGCTCCTGACAGAGAGCTACCAACTGGTCATAGGTATGGTCCCTTGACTTTCCTCTCAGTTGGTGGTGCAATTCGATGGAGAGGCCTTCCTTCAGTGCATCGGTCTTTGCACGCTCATTCCAATCCAATTTGGAAACAAGGGTTTGAAATTCAGCGAAGTAGTTTATAAATTCCTTCTTGCCTTGCTTCAACTGGTGGAGCTTAGATCTTGCAGTCGCCAGGGGATCCGGGTCACCGAAAGCATTGTCGAGAACACGGATAATATCCTCAATATCGGGAAGGTTGAAGGTGGCGCCAGCTTGGATATAGGGAAGAATCTGGGCCTGAGTACGGCCCTCAAGTCGATTGAAGGCATAGACCATCCGCAAAGCTGGTGTCGGGAACAGTGTTGGGTCACTGAACAACTTCAGCCGGAGCTGAGCAATGAATCCTTCGATCTTCTCGCGATTTCCATCGAACACCGGGGGATCGGGGATCGTCCCGCTGTGGCGGATGGGCCACGTGGCGGGCGTACCAGTACCAGTAGGCACACCGGTAGTGGGGGGTGTTTCGGTAGTGGTAGGCTCATTTCCATTCAAGATGGCTTGAGCCAAGGTGTGGAGTTGCTCAAAGGCGGTCTCGAGCGTAGCCTACGGGGCAAAGGAGTCATTGCACGCAATTGACTCCTGCTGTGCAATGTGTTAGATATATCGATCACCCAACGAGGCCCGCCAAGGCCTGCCTAGACCGCTGCGAGCAGATGCGCGCGCGGGAGGTATCAGGTGGTGCAGGTGGCCAATGACCACCGGCGACATCTAGGCCCGGTGACATCTAGACCGGAGGTGGCGATATCTAGACTGGAGGTGGCGAATCGCTGCCGGTGACATCTAGACCGGAGGTGACAAGTTGCCACCAAAGGATCTAGACGAGCCGGTGATGGGTAACGGATTGGATGTGCATGTATATATAGAGAGCGGTCCTCCAGTCGCAGTGAAATGATTAAGCAATGGAATTCCTACCTGTCGATAGTCGAATATATTTGACAGGTTATGAGCCCGGATCCTCAACACCGAATCGATCACAATACTCTTCGCACCTGAAAATCCCCACCTCGCTTAAGCATCTTATCCCCGTCGATTGTCGATATGTTGATCCTCCATCCTGATTCAGTGAAAATGCTCTCGAGATAGTGCTCGGTAATGAAGATCCACCACTTGCCAATGCATCTTTTGCCATGAGGGAAAGCTACAAAAAGCAACTTGGACTTGCTACCAGAATGGTTTACTCATTCGTTGAACCCAGCATTCGTGCAATTATCAACAAACTTCCTGATCATAATCCTGCCCAAATCTGGATTGCACTTGGAGAGAAGTTCAACACAGCCACATCCCGTTCTGGTCGTATGGCAAACCGCAAAAGATTCCAATTCACTGCGATGAAGGAGGGCACATCAGTTCAAGCATATATCGCGAGACTCACCACCATTCAGCAAGAGTTGTCGGGAACCTCAGACGAAATTGCCGATGAGAGCCTGAATTCTTACCTTCTCCAGAATCTTTCCAAAAACTACAACACCTTGGTTGACATCATTACGCATAGACCAACAGAAGGCGAAACGGTTGACTCCATCACTACTGAGCTGATCGAGTACGAGACCTCGAAGGCCCTATTCATCGCACAAGTTGGGTCGAACACAAATACCGCTGGTACCATTGTCGACGGACATGCCTTAGTTGCTGAAACTCGAGGCAATCGCAACCACTCCTCCCGTGGTTGTGGACGAGGATATGGCCACACATGAGGACAAAGATCTGGAAGAGGACGTGGCAACTGACACAAGCCCTATGAGCGGTCAGTCAGAAAATGCTTTTACTGCACAAAAGAAGGCCATCGGGCAAGCGATTGCTCTCTAAAGCAAAAAGCCGACAAACCCAAAATGGAGACCTATGATGGGTGGAAGGGTCAGAAGACCATCTCCGGAAACCACTCCTCAAACGAAGATGCCGAAAACTCAACAGAAATGGATGCCTATGGAGTGACATCTGGAAACGGCTCGTGGGATTGGCTTATCGACTCAGGGGCATCCCACCTTTTGACCGGGAATAAGCATAGCATTCAAAATTTGCAATGCCTATGAAATTCCATTCCAGTGAAGATCGCAAATGGAGCTACTTGCCAAGCAACTGGAATCGGATCAATTCAGTTCCATCTGGATTGAGGGTTGCTATTGACAGTCAAGGCACTCTATGTACCTGACTTCGGCAAACTGTCATTGCTCTCAGTTGACGCTTTCAATGAGTCTGGAAATGAGGTGATATTTCGTCTCTGCAGCTACCTAGTCAAATCCAACACCATTACCGAACCCCAGCTCATAGGAAAACGACAAGTCGGATTCCGAACTTGCACTCTAGTCAGCACTGTGTTGGAGAAAGCTCAGTCACACAGTGCAAGCACGACAAATCCGATGAAATCAGAAGATCTCAATATCTGGCACCGACGCTTTGCGCATATGAATCTAGCCGACTTACGTTTACTGCTCCCAAAATAACTCTACACAGAAAAAGAGAGCACCCGATCAGCATGCTCGATATGCGCCCAGGCAAAGGCCAAGCAGCTGTTTCAACGCAAAATTCCAAGCACACGAGCGGAGAAGCCCTTAGCACTCATCCATTCGGATCTCTGTGGACCGATCCCACCAATGTCACAATCTGGTTGTCGATACTATATTCTATATATCGATGACTATAGCAGACAAAGCTGGGTATTCTTTCTTCGCTCTATGACTTCAGCTGAGATCTGCACAGTCTTCCGAGAGTTTAAGACCATGACGGAACTCAAACTGTCCACCCGAATTTGTCGATTTCAGTGCGACAACGGGAAGGGCGAATACGACAATGAAGAATATCGATCAATCTTCAAGGAGTCTGGTATATCATTCGAACCAGCTCCACTGTACACGCAGCACAAGAATGGCGTTGCCGAATGTAGGATTCAAACACATAATGCAAAGGTGCGTGCTAAGATAGTTGACAGTCAACTACCGCGGAGCCTGTGGGCTGAGGCCATCAACACAGCGAATTACCTACATGCACGAAGTCATAGATCAGCGAATAAGGGCGTTACCCCCTACAAGAAGCTGTATGGCAGCAAGCCAACCATTTCACACCTACGTCGTTTTGGGTGTACAGCATATCGAATGCTTCCTGCTACTCAAAGGCATGGAAAATTTGCATCCCGTGCAGAGACCGTCTACATGCTGGGCTATGTACACAACAGTACCTCAATCTGGCGCCTGTGGAATACCGAACGACAAGGTGTGATTGAAGTATCCAACGTTCGTTTCGATGAGCTCTTAATGACGGCCACACCAGTTGAGTGTATCATATCGGATCCATTCAAGGTTGCGAAGCTGGATACCGATCGAAGCAGGCAGGTCGATGCCGATGCGACCAGGCACTGTGATGCCGATGGAAGCAGGCAGGTTGATGCCGATACCGAAACGTCGAGGCAGGCTGATGCCGATTTGCTTCGACCGTCAGATCCCAGCTCGCTTGTAGCTGCATCAGCAAAAATTTTAATTCTTACCGGAGCTACGGGAGCTAGCGAAGCTTGCGGGAGCACCAGAAGTAAAATATAACTTTGTCATTCGCTAAGCTAGCAAAGCTAGGGAAGCGACCACCACCTTACCGACGCAACCACCACATTAGGAAAGCTAGGGATGCTAGAAATGCTAGAAAAGCTAGCAAAGCAACGGACGCACCACCAATCTTACCAACGCAACCACCAAACTTACCGACGCAACCACCAACGTTACCGATGCAACCACCACCTTACGGGAACTACGGAAGCTAGAAAAGCTAGGAAAGCTAGGGAAGCTTACGGGAGCAACGAGTGTGCACTGTGAGCAGTTTCATTACTAGTTATAATGCTACTCCAGGCAGTTGGCTGTGCTCTTCGATCGCACAGAAAATCAATTATTGTATTTAAAATCTCTATATACATTATGATACAAAGTCCAACGTCCCAAATCTCGCCGCAAAGTACAGAGCAGCTACAGCGACGCATAAGGGCAGGCGAGCAACGTGTATTACAAGTAGGACAGGTAGGAGAGCAAAGGGAATGAGGCCGGCGTGGAGAAAGATAGCAGACAAGCAACTGGTACGAGTAGTAGACCAGCGAGAAGAATGAGGGCAGACGAGCAACGCGTACGAGATGAAATTCAGTGAGAAGAATTAGGCAAGACGAGCAACGCGTACGAGATGAAATTCAGTGAGAAGAATGAGGCAAGACGAGCAACGCGTACGAGATGAAGTTCAGTGAGAAGAATGAAGCAAGCCGAGCAACGCGTACGAGATGTAGGCCAGCGAGGAGAATAACAGCAGACGAGGAACGCCTACAAGACGTAAGTGAGCGAGGAGAATGAGGCCAGATGCGAAACGCGTACGAGATGTAGGCCAGTGATGCCTAACACGGCGTTTCTAGCACACGTCCGAACGTAGGTCAGCGGTAATGAGGTCAAACAAGCAACGCGTAGTAGCAGTGGCAAGCAAGGAGAATGAGGCCAGAGGGGCAGCCCGTACGAGATGTTGTCTGGCGAGGAGAATGACGGCAGACGAGGAATGCCTATGAGATGTAAGTCAGCGAGGAGAATGAGGCCAGACTAGCAACGCGTACGAAATGTACGCCAGCGAAGAGAATGACAGCAGACGAGCAACGCATACAAAATGTAAGTCAGTGAGGAATGAGGCCAGATGCGCAACGCGTACGAGATGTAGGCCAGTGATGCCTAACACGGCGTTTCTAGCACACGTCCGAACGTAGGTCAGCGGTAATGAGGTCAAACGTGCAACACGTAGTAGTAGTGGCCAGCAAGGAGAATGAGACCAGACGCGCAACACGTACGAAATGTAGGCCAGCGAGGAGAATGACGGCAGACGAGCAACGCGTACAAGAAGTAGGCCAGTGATGCGTAACTGGGGGTTTCTGTAACGTGTACAATGATAGGTGAGCGGTGCGTAGGTTGGTGGTGTGTTTGTATTATATAGGAGATAAATGAACTGACGGGGGGGCGCACACGGCGTTGTTGGTAGCGCTAATGACGTTACCGGTTTTTTTGTGGCGGCTAAACCCCCCCGTCAGTTCCTAAGTGCGGCCACTGCTGTCACTTACCCATAACTTCGCTTTTTTGCAACACACCCCGTCCAAGTCATTACGAGTTGAAATAATACACACCACCAACCTACGCACCGCTCACGTATCGTTGTACACGTTACAGAAACCCCCTGTTACGCATCACTGGCCTACTTCTTGTAAGCGTTGCTCGTCTGCCGTCATTCTCCTCGCTGGCCTACATTTCGTATACGTTGCTCGACTGGCCTCATTCTCCTCACTGACTTACATCTGGTAGGCGTTCCTAGTCTGCCGTCATTCTCCTTGCCGGACAACATCTCGTACGCGTTGCTTGTCTGGCCTCATTCTCTTTGCTGGCCACTGCTACTACGGACCTCATTACCGCTGACCTATGTTCGGACGTGTGCTAGAAACGCCGTGTTAGGCATCACTTGCCTACTTCTCGTACGCGTTATTTGTCTGCTGTCATTCTCATAGCTGGCCTACATCTCGTTGGCGTTGCTTGTCCACCGTCATTCTCCTCGCTGACTTACATCTTGTAGGTGTTCCTCATCAGCCGTCATTCTCCTCGCAGGCCTACATCTTGTACGCGCTGCCCATCTGGCCTCTTTCTCCTTCCTGGCCACTGCTACTACGCGTTGCTCGTTTGACCTCATTACCGCTGACCTACAATCGGACGTGTGCTAGAAACGCCATGTTAGGCATCACTGGCCTACAACTCATATGCGTTTCGAGTCTGGCCTCATTCTCCTTGCTGACTTACGTCTTGTAGGCGTTCCTCGTCTGCCGTCATTTTCCTCGCTGGCCTACATCTCGTATGCGTTGCTCGTTTTGCCTCATTCTTCTCACTGAATTTCATTTCGTACCCGTTGCTCATCTGCCCCCATTCTTCTCGCTGGCCTACCGCTCGTACCGGTTGCTCGTCTGCTATCATTCTCCACGCCGGCCTCATTCTCCTCACTCTCCTAGCTGTCCTACTTGTAATACGCGTTGCTCGCCTGCCCTTATGTGTCGCTGTAGCTGCTCTGTACTTCGCGGCGAGATTTGGAACATTGGACTTTGTATCATAATGTATATATAGATTTTAAATACAATAATTGATTTTCTGTGCGATCGAAGAGCATAGCCAACTGCGTGTAGTAGCATTATAACTAGTAATGAAACTGCTCACCGTGCATACTCGTTGCTACTGTAAGCTTCGCTAGCTTTCCTAGCTTTTCTAGGTTCCCTAGCTCACGTAAGGTGGTGGTTGCGTTGGTAAGGTTGGTCGTTGTGTTGGTAAGGTTGGTGGTGCATTCGTAGCTTTGCTAGCTTCCATAAGTGGGTGGTTGCTTCAGTAAGATTCACTAACCTTACCGGAGCTACGGATGCTAGCGAACCTAGCAATGCTAGCAAAGCTACCGACGCAAGTCGTTCTTACCGACGTGCAGGGATAATTTCTTAATTTTTTCCTGATGTGATGAAGTATGCCTGAATACCGGAAGATATAATCTTCGGAAAAGGCCACGTACTGCTGCCCACCGGACCTGGGTGGAAGAGGAATCAGATTCTGCAGATCCAGTGTCCTACCAAAATGCTGTTAGGCATCCGAGGCTTGGCCCGAAGTGGTCGGAAGCTATTTGGGAGGAGTTGCATTCGCTGCACTGGAACTATACATGGGATTACATTCGACTGGAAGACGTTCCGTCAGGTGTCAAACCCATCAGTTCTAAATGGGTCTTCAAGACCAAACAACTATCTGGAGGCGGAATTCGGTACAAGGCAAGACTGGTTATACGAGGCTATGAACAGATTGCCGGAGTGGACTTCGATGAAACATTCGCTCCGCTAGCAAAGCTTTCCAGCCTTCAAATGCTACTCGCATTAGCAGCTATCCAGGACTGGGAGATTGACCAAATGGACGTTGTTACCGCTTTCCTAAATCCAGAAGTTGATGGAGATGTTTATATGGCAATGCCAGATGGTGTTGAAGCGCCTGCGGGCGGGCCATGGGTTTGCAAACTGTGCAGGTCACAATACGGACTCAAGCAGGCCCCCAGACTCTGGTACGAGCATAATGATAACTTCTTGAGATCTCTAGGTCTATTGTGATCTGAATACGATCCAAACATTTACGTCTCAGCCGCTGGCCTCATACCAATCATCCTCCTACTTTATGTCGATGATATACTACTCTTCTCTGAGTCTGCCGAACGAGTATCGCAACTCAAGAAACTTGTTCACGCTGAGTACAAGATGACCGACCTTGGACCGATTCGCCAGTTTCTTGGACTTGAGATTGAGCGTGACCGCAAGAACCGGATTCTGTATGTTCACCAATCTCGGTACATACACAATGTTCTTGCGACCTTTGGGCTATCCAAATGTAATAGCCACTGGACTCCTCAGCCAACAAGCAATCGACTTCGACGACTCGGTGATACTGGCAAACCCCTTGACGAAAATGGGAAGCAGAAGTACCAGTCTATCATTGGCAGTTTGAATTGGCTCATGCAAGGAACACGGCCGGATATCACCTTTACAGTGTCGATGCTCAGCAAATTCCTCTCTGCACCAAGCTCCGAACATCTAGCTGCAGCCAGCTATACATTACGCTATCTACGGAACACATCCGACCTTGCAATTCAGTACAGTACCGAACGGCAACCCGAGCAGCCTACCGAACGACGACCAGAGCAGCCTACCGAATGGCCGATAGGTTTTACAGATCCAGACTTCGCTGGCTATCAAGATGACCGAAAGTCGACCTCTGGCAATGTTTTTACACTCGGGAATGGTGCCATATCCTGGCGTGCCTACAAACAGCCACTTGTCGCATTCTCCACAGTGGAAGCAGAATATATCGGCGCATCGGATGCCGCCAAGGAGGCCATTTGGATCAGTTCTCTCTTTACTCGCCTTCTCAGCCTTGATGCCTAACCACAGGAAATCTTTGTCGATAACCGAGGCACTATTCAACTTGCAAAGAACCCGAAGTTGCACGAGCGCACAAAGCACATAGGGGTACAATACCACTTTGTCCGAGACTCCTGCGAGCGCAACGCTATTCGCACCACCTACCTTCCAACATCCGAGATGATGGCAGATATCATGACGAAGAGTCTTTCACGAGAGACTCACTGGAAACATGTGAATGGGATGGGAATGGTTCGATGGGCAGCAGGGGAAACATATGGCAAGTGGATGGCGCTTGGTCTGATGAATTGAGTTTCTCTCTTTGGTGGATGCGCTCTTTTTCCTATGGCCATGCTTTTCCTACGGGTTTTTACATGGCTGCGAGTTTTAATGAGGCATCCGGGGATGTCATGGGACTTCTGTTTTTCTGTCCTTCATTCTTTCTTCCTTTCTTTATTGCCTCATTGTTCGAGGGGAAGTGTTAGAAATATCGATCGCCCAACGAGGCCCGCCGAGGCCTGCCTAGACCGCTGCGAGCAGATGCGCACGCGGGAGGCATCAGGTGGCGCAGGTGGCCAACGGCCACCGGCGACATCTAGGCCGCGTGACATCTAGACCATAGGTGGCGAATCGCCGCCGGCGACATCTAGACCGGAGCTGGCAAATTGCCTCCAAAGGATCTAGACGAGCCGGTGATGGGTAACGGATTGGATGTGCATGTATATATAGAGAGCGGTGTGGGACCGAAGTGCCAAGAGCATTAATTGGGGAAAATGAGGGCACCAAGGGCGCAGCGAATTAGTCATTACAGGTCATTCTCTTGGGATATAAATTGCCCCTTACATGCATGGAAGTGAGCCGTTGCAGGTGTCAGCTGCGTTCCAGGACCATTATCCCAACTACCCGGACTATCGGCCACCAGGAGAGTGTCAGCAGTTCAGGCCGGCCAATCGACCGAATTATCGACCGGATTATCGTCAGGATTTTTGTCAGGATTTTCGACCTCCCGTAAACAGGAGTCCTTGTTACAACTGTGCAAGAATAGGACACAGGATGGCTGAGTGCCCCGAGCCGGAATCAAGCGCCGAGTTTCTACAGAGCATATATGACCAAGTGAATGGCCCAGGACGTGGACGCCCTCCCATCGCCAGGGGTCACCCCACTCCGTACCAAGGAAGACCGGCCTATGAGCACCCTGTCCCGCACCAAGGAAGACCGGCCTATGAGCACCCGGCCCCGCACCAAGGAAGATCGGCCTATGAGCACCCTGCCCCGCACCAAGGAAGACCGGCATATGAGCACCCCGCCCCGCACCAAGGAAGACCGGCCTATGATCACCTCGCCCCGAGCAAAGAGGGACTGACCTACCCGCCTCGGCAGTCAGGAGCTCAGCAGTATGACCAGCCAGGACGGCCTGTGGCACAGGTTGCTGGAGTGGACATTAACCGACCCTATGGAGGCCCATCCGGAGAACTGGATCCACAGATCGAGGAAGTCAATGAGACAGAAGAATGGATCGTCAAGGAGAAGACCGCTGGACTGTTGGCATCGGCCCTGGAAGGAGTAACCTTTGAG
>Ga0307508_10002370_pt1 | contig 19941 bp, 12 predicted proteins | sample 9_EM_MG_FD_203089 | JGI IMG/M metagenome (GOLD analysis project Ga0307508, IMG submission 203089) | Populus trichocarpa ectomycorrhiza microbial communities from riparian zone in the Pacific Northwest, United States - 9_EM | ecosystem: Host-associated > Plants > Roots > Unclassified | place...
ATCGGAGAGTCGAGGACATACACCTGACTGCTGCGTCATGTCGTGAAGCGCGCGACACTCTGCGGCTTACTGGCGCTCAGGAGTGAAGGTTCGAGTGCGACGACTCCATGGCTTCACGAAAGGCGGCGGCTATGACACAGCGGCGTTTCTTGCCTCTCGCAGCGGCCGACGCGAATGACTGAGCGCGCGCCCCATCGCTGTTTTTGGATCCTGCTGCTGGCCGGTTGCACCAGCTCTGTCGGCAGCCCCGGGGCAACGAACGGCCATTCTGCCGGTAGCGGCGGCGGTGGCACGACCAGCCTCGACCCGACTGGCGGAGCGACGAACGGATCGGGCGCAGTGCCCGGCACTTCAGTGCCTGACACTTCAGTGCCCCCCACTTCCCGGGCGATGCGGCTCAGCAATTCCCAGTGGGAAGTCACCATCCAAGATCTGCTTCGGCTGCCCGCGGCGCTCGGGCTTTCGCGCTCCTTCGTTGCCGACCCTGGCCTGGGCGAATTCGATACCTACGGTGGCCAGCTGCTGGTCGACGCGAACCGCTGGCAAGACTACGAAACCGCCGCCGAGGTCGTGGCCAAGCAGGTGGCTCACGACTCCGGGCTGCTGGCGACCCTGACGCCGGCAGCTGCCGACACCGCGACGCGCAAGGCCAATTTCTTGCGCGACTTCGGCCTGCGCGCCTTCCGGCGTCCGCTGACAGTCGCAGACGTCGCGCGCTACAGCGCCCTGTTCGATAAAGGCGCCTCGCTCATCGGCAGCGGCGACGCGTTCGTAGACGGTGTCGAGCTCGCGCTGCGCGCCTTCTTGCAATCGCCGAACTTCCTGTATCGACTGGAGACCAGCGCGAACGTGGTGGGTGGCCGCGTGCCGCTCAGCGACTACGAGATCGCCTCGCGCTTGTCCTACGGCCTCACAGGCAGCATGCCCGACGACGCCGTGTTCGCGGCCGCAGCCGCCCAAAAGTTGCACGACCCCGCCGACGTGAGTGTCCAGGCCGAGCGCCTCGTCAGCTTGCCAAGCGGCCAGGCAACGGCGCTGGCCTTTCACGCGCAGCTTTTGCACCTCTCGGACTACGACCAAATCCAGAAAAATACCGCCAACGCTCCGGCCTTCACGGCCGAGCTCGTGCCGGCGCTGAAGCAAGAGACGCTCGCGTTCGTACAAAACGTCGTGTACGGGCAAGACCGCGGCATCGCCGAGATGCTATCGGCGCCGTACACGTTTGCGAACGGCAGCATCGCAGCACTCTACGGAGCGAGCCCGCCGCTGCCGGTCGGCGCAGGGGGCGACGCCTTCGTTCGTCTCGAGCTCGACCCCACCCAGCGCGCGGGCCTGCTCACCCAGATCGGATTTCTGGCGGCCAACGCGGTCGAGCAGACGCCCAGCACCATTCCACGCGGCGTGCACATTGCCGAAGACGTCTTGTGCGTGCCGTTGCCGGCGCCGCCCGCCAACGTGCCGCCGTTGCCCGCGCTCGACCCTAACTCGACCAATCGCGAGCGCGTCGCGACGCTGACCATGAACGCACCCTGCAGCAGCTGTCATACGTCGCTCATCAACCCGCTCGGCTTCGCGCTCGAACCGCTGGACGGCTTGGGCCAATACCGCACGACCGAAAACGGCAAGCCCATCGACGCCAGCGGCACCTACAACATCGACGGCAAAGACGTGTCGTTCAACGGCCCCGTCGAGCTGATGAAAGCGCTCGCCAATAGCCAGCAAGTCCACGACTGCTATGCACGCCACCTCGCGGAGTTCATCTATGGCCGCGATCTCGACCCGAACAGCGGCGCCGACAGCTTGCTCGTCTCACAAGCAGGCGCGCGCGCCAAGAGCATGCCCTCGGCCAAGAGCCTGATGGTCGCGCTTGCTACGTCAGATGTCTTCCTCAACCGAGCACCGTAAGAGCGAAATCATGACCCGCCGCCCCAAGTTTGCGCGCCGCCATCTGCTGAGAGGTTTGGGTGGCGTCGTGCTCGGCCTGCCGGCCCTCGACATCTTCGAAGGTAGGGTCCACGCGGCCGAGCCGACCCAGCGCAAGATCTACTCCGCGCTGATCTTGCAGCAGAACGGCTTAGTCCAGGGCCCTCACACCGGCGGCGGCGTCGTCACCGACGTGGTGCCGAACGCGCCGGTAGAGACCGACATGTTCTGGCCGCGCGCCATGGGCGTGCTCAGCGCCGCCACCATGACGGGCGCCGACGCCGATCGGGCCACCAGTGAGCTGAGCGACTACGCGTCGAAGCTGATTTTCCTGCGCGGCACCAGCTTCAAGTATTCGCACTTGCACGGCGGCGGCGCAGTCGCGGCCTCGACCGGTGCGCCTGTTACCGGTACGTATCCGCGCGAGCTACCGGTCTCCGAGTCGATCGACTTTTACATCGCGGAAAACGCTGCGGGCGGGCAAGAGCCGCTCACGCTCTATGCCGGCCGCAAGGGCGAATTTCGGGATGACTCGCTGTCGTTCGGCAAGGGCGGCGCGCTGCGCGTGGGCGATAACAATCCGTGGACGGTCTACCAGCGCATGACTGGTTTGGCGGGGGCCATGCAGGGCGACCCGGAACTAGTGAAGAAAATCGCGCAGCAACGCCTGTCCGTCAACGACCTGGTGCGCGGCGAGCTCAAAGACTTTTTGGCGCGCACCGATCTCAGCGCCGACGATCGGCGCCGCATAGAGCTGCACCTCTCGAGCGTGCGCGACATGGAAATGAACATGAGCACCGTGCTCGAGCCGCTGCTCGATGTCCCGGGCATGCAGGCCATCAACGGCAGCCACACCACCGACGCCAACATCGAGAAAGCGGCGCTGATGCAGGTCGATCTGATCGCCTTCGCCTTCGCCTCCGACCGAGCCCGCACGGCGACGCTTCAGGTCGGCAGTTGCAACGACCACACCCGCTACACCATCAACGGCATGCTGGCCCCGCCGTACCACCCAATTTCACACCGCAACAACTCCGACGGCCAGGCCGGCTCGCTGATCAGCAACTCGGTAACGTTACACCACGAGATCGATCGCATTCACGCGCGCTACTTCAAGCGGCTGCTCGATCGCCTGGCGGCCTATACGCTGCCGCAAGGAGGCAGCTTGCTCGACTCGAGCGTGAACATTTGGACCAACTCGCTCGACGACGGCCCCACCCACGGCAGCACCAACGTTCCGTACATTTTGGGCGGCGGCGCCGGAGGCTTTCTGAAGACGGGCCTTCACCTTGCGTCGCCAGGTGCGAGCCACCGCGTGCTCACCACGGTGGCCAGCGCCGCCGGCTGTCGCAAGCCGAACGGTGATTTGATCGACAATTTCGGTGATCCGACGGCGCCGAGCCTAATCAGCGAGATCATCGCTTGAGCGCCAAGGGCTGGTGCGCCGGCCAAGCGCGAGCTGCAACGTTGACTCACAGCATCGCTCGTTCACGACTGTTGGCAATTCACCCAACTGAGAAACCACGGAAATGTCACACCGCGCGGCCCTGATCGTCGTTTACGCCTTCGCCACCTCGTTGGTCGCCTGCTCTGGTGACGGCAGCGGCCCCGCGGTCGCGGGCTTGGGCGGCATGGCAGGAACCAACGCGAGCGGCGGAGCCGGAGTCAGCGCGGGCGGCGCCGCCGCAGGCACGTCCACCAGCTCGAGCGGCCAAGCCAGCGGCGGGGCTGCCGCCGTCGGGGGCACGGGCGGCAGCACGCCGATCGGCGGCGGCGGGGCGGCCCCCATCGGGGGCGCGGGCGGCAGCATGCCGATGGGCGGCACCGCGGGCTCAAACACGGCCGGCTCGGGCGGCAGCCTGAACCTGGCCGGCACCGGTGGTGGCTCCGGCGGCAGCGCGTCAAGCAACGTGTGGACCGGAACCTGGGCGGCCTCGCCCCAGGGCTGCGATGGCAACTTCAATCAACGCACGCTGCGGCAGATCGTGCATACCAGCATCGGCGGCAGCTCCGTCCGCGTGCGTATCTCGAACACGTTCAGCGGCGGCGCCGTTCAGATCACGGACGTGCACGTCGCCCAGCGCACCGGCGGCTCGACCATCGACGCAGCCACCGATCGGGCGCTGACCTTCGACGGTAAGGCCAACGTCACGGTTGCCGCAGGCATGTTCGCGGTGAGCGACGGCGCAACCTTCACGGTCAAGCCGCTCTCCGACGTGGCCGTGAGCTTTTTCGTGGTCTCGCACAACGGCACCACCTGCCACGGGGCCGGTTTTCAGACCAACTACTCGGTCTCCGGCAACATGGTGTCGAGCGCCTCGCTGGCCGGCGCGCAAACCAACGACCACTTCAACTTCCTCTCGAATCTCGACGTGCTCAATCCGGGCGCCGAAGGTGCCGTGGTAACGCTCGGCGCGTCGATCACCGACGGCTTCAGTGCGCCCGCCGATGCCAACCGACGCTGGCCCAACGACTTGGCGGTTCGACTGGTCATGAATGGTCGAGTGGTCGGCGTCCTGAATCAGGGCATCAGCGGCGACGGGGTGAAGAACGCGGTCAGTCGCTTCGACCGCGACGTGCTGTCGCAGCCCAACGTCAAATGGGTGATCTTCTCCGACAACGCCATCAACGATTTTGGCGGCTTCAAGCCACCAGCCCAGACCGAAATCGACCAGATGAAGACCATGATGGACAAGGCGCACGCCAAGGGCGTCAAGTTCCTGTGCTCGACCCTCACGCCCTTCGAGCCAGCTGAACCAGGCCGCAGCACCGTCAACGCCTTCATTCGCGGCTCCGACAGCGGCTGCGACGGCATCGTCGACCAGGACACCGCCACCCACGACCCCGCCGCACCGACGCATTGGCTTGCGGCCTTCAACTCCGGCGACAGCCTGCACCCCAACGTCGCCGGCCTCCAAGCGATCGCCGACGCCGTCGGCCTCGGTCTGTTCAAGTAACCGTGATGCCCGCAGCAGCTGAGCGCGAGGCGCGAAGCGGACAGACCGATATCACTCCCGAAACGCTGCTGGCGAACCCGCGGCCGTGCTCATCGGTGCAACCGAGTTTGCTGCGTTGCGTGAACACCGTCGCTTCTTAACGGCGACGAAGGACTTGCGGACGTCAACGCGGGGCGCGTGCTCACGACCCAAGAGCGCGTGCGAGGCCGTGGCCGTGGCCGTGGCTCGGGGCCGCCATGCGGCGCCCCAAGACCCTACGCCGACCACGACCCGTCCTGATAACCGCGGCTCAGTGTTCCGCCAACAAGCGCTCCACATCCACCTCGATCGAGCGAAATTCTTCGCTCTTCGCTCTTCGCTCTTCGCTCTTCGCTCTTCGCTCTTCGCTCTTCGCTCTTCGCTCTTCGCTCTTCGCTCTTCGCTCTTCGCTCTTCGCCGCTGGACGATGGCGGTCCCCTACCTCGCCGGCGGCGCATTCCTTGGTGCGCTCGCGTACTTCGCTCGATCGCTCTGGCCCGGCGTCATCGCCCACATCAGCATCGACGTCTACGACCATTCTCTACGAATGGGAGATCACCGGCAGCTACAACTTAGCGGTACCACACGGACTCGACGCCCACTTGCTCCTGCTCGCGGGCGTCGGCGTCTTCGGAGTCGCGACGGTGTGGGCAATGGGACATCTGGCTGCGGTCACCGCGCGCGAACGTTCGCTTGAGCGCGCAGATCTCGGCCGTACCGCAGGCCCATGATCTCGGCCACCACATGGAGTCCGGCGCCTGGCTGCGGCGTGACGGTGATCTTGAGGCGAATCAGCACGCTCGCCCCAACACTTGTCGCTAGAACCTTTCTGGATCCTTCGAGTACACAGCGCACCAGCTCGAGCTCTAGCCTCGGCCTGCCTCGCAGCGGAGGGGTCACAACCAACGTTTGGACGCAAAGCGCAGCATGCCTGCGGTTTGGCTTTGCGGCAGTGAATCCCGAGTGGCGCCTAATTTTTCTTATGTTGACGCAGGTTTAGGCGCATTCGTGAGATCGAGTCCGCGGTTGCGCGGTCAAGGGCGGGCTCACGCCCTCGGCACCCGGCAGCGTTTGGTCTCCTTAGCCTCCGACGGCAGCACAGCGTGCAACGACGACAAAAATCGCTGCTCATTTGCCAAACGAGCGCTTCGTCTCCTCAGAAAAGTGCAAAACGGGCACCACCTGTCGACGAAACGCGAAAAGCCCGAAAAGCCGCAGGGCCGAGGAGTCGGGGAGGGTTAGTCGGCGGAGGGATTCAGGGGGGCGGGGGCAAGCCGCTCGATGCCGTAAAGTCTCTCAGATACCCGCGGGCCGCGCCGTCGGAGCCGGCGCCTATCTCGCCGGTTTGGTTCGAAGACGAGCACGTGCGCTCTCGGTCCGGAAACGAGAGGCACGTGCTCTCGGTCCGAAAAGGGAGAGGATCGTTTGATCGGACGTCGCGGATCGGTACGATGGCGCCCCACGAACGATGATTCGCGCCGGAGCTCCAGTCTGCATCGGCTTTTGGGTGTGCACTTTCGTGGCCACGGCGCACGCCGACGTACAGTCCCTTCCTTTCCAAGTGCATGCGGTCGACGGCGCAGGCTGTGGCGCAAACGGCAGCTTCGTCACGAAGATCATGCAGCGCTCGCGCCGCTTACAACTCGCAACCCCAGTCGAGCGCGCCATCGATTTCTCGCTCACCATCGGCCGCGACGGTCGCTCCATCACGGGCGAGCTGAGCGTGCGTGAGCTCGACGGCACACAGACGTTCCGCAGCATCACGGGCGCGAGTTGCGACGAAGTGCTCTCGGCGCTCGCGCTGATCGCGACCGTGCTCGTCGACCCAAATGCGCTCGACGAACCTTCGCCGCCGCTCACAGACCACGTCAAAGCTCCACCCGCAGCACGCCTGCCAAGCCGACCCAGTCGGCGCTGGGGCTTCGGGGCGGGTGTCGGATTCGGACTCGAGGGCGCCGTTGCGGCAGACGTTTTGTTCGGGGAATCCGCGCAGCTCGAGACCGCGCTCGCTGGCGAAGGACTCTTGAGCCCACGCTTTGCTCTCGCGTGGATCGTCGGCTTGCCGGACGAAGCCCGGTTCACGAGCGGCACCGCCCACGTCTCTTGGAGCGCGGCGCGTGCCAGCGGCTGCCCGTTGCGCTTGCCGATCTATCGGTCCCTGGCGCTCCGCCCGTGTGTCTCGTTCGACGTCGGTCGGCTCGGGGTTTCCGGCGATCAAAGCAGCTATCAGCCGAGCAGCGACCGCGTGACCTGGCTGGCGGTCGGTGCCGCGGGTCATTTCGAGCTTCGGCCGATTCCGCCGCTACTGTTTGGCCTGGACGCCGGCATCGTCGCGCCGCTCGTGCGCGATCGTTTCTTCTTCGTTAGCGAAACCCCGGAAAATACGCTGCGTATACCCGAGATTGGCCTCACGCTCCGGCTGGGGGTCGCCGCGTATTTCGAGTGATCATTTTCGAACAGCGGCCACAACTGGCTTGAGAAGCCCATGTTTCGAGCCGCGACCACATCCGCTCACGATCCAGGGTTGGCCCTCGATCCCGAGCCGGTCGCCGAGCTCGTCGACCACCGGCCGGGCGCGCGGTCAGCCGCCCAGGATGCGCGGCTCGTCAAGCTCGTCCACGCTCAATACGACAACGTGTGGCGCGCGCTGCGTCGGCTGGGGGTGCCCGAGGCGGCCGCCGACGACGCGAGCCAAGAAGTGTTCATTGTCGCTGCTCGCAAGCTTACGGTCATCGAGCCCGAACGCGAGCGCCAGTATCTATACGGAATCGCCGTGCGTGTCGCGGCGAACGCCCGCCGCGCTTGCGCCGCGCGACGCGAGCAATTTGACGAGCACGCGCTGCTCGCCATGCCGTCGGTCATTCCCGAGAGTGACGCGCTCTTGGAAGAAAAGCAAGCGCGCGTCCTGTTCGACCAGGTGCTCGACGCGATGCCGGAGGATCTGCGCACTGCGTTCGTGCTGTTCGAGATCGAGGGCTTTGCGCTGCGCGAGCTCAGCGAGCTCCTAGAGATACCTCTCGGCACCGTCTCTTCTCGCCTGCGCCGAGCGCGGGAAGCTTTTCACGAAGCCGCCCAGCGCGCCAAGCGCGTTTGGCTCAAAACTGGAGGGCCCCATGTCTGAGCTCAAGCCGTTGTTGGACGGCTGCGACGATTTCGAACGCGCGCTGCTGCGCTCCACGCAGCGAGACGCGCCGCCAGCCGGCGCATTGCCGAAAACATTGGCCTCGCTCGGCCTCGGCGCGAGCGCGATCACATCCGCGACGGGCGCGGGCGCCGCCAGCGCGGCGGGTTCGTTCGGCATTGGGGCAGTCGTCAAGGCACTCGCGGTCGGCGTGCTCGTCGGAACCGCCTTGAGCGCCGTTGCGGTCACTCTCAGCGACGAACCGCAGAACGTCGTCGTACCAATGCCGCGTGCGCCGGCCGCCGTGGTTGCGCCGGCGCCGCTGCCCCCCGCGGTAGCGGTGCCCGCTGCGAGCGAGGCTTCGGAAAGTGTCGCCATGGTACCTGCGGCGGCAAAGCTGAACAGAGCGCCGAACGCTGGCGACGGTACACGCGCGGCAAGGGCCGTCGCGGAGCCAGAAATCGTCGCGCAAGCGCCGAACAGCGTCTTCGTATCGCCCACGCCACTTGCGCCCGCGGTGGCCGCGTTCGCTGCCGTGAGCGATCCAGCTCGAGAACTACCAACGGCTACTTCGATCGCAGAAGAAGTGAAGACGCTCGATCGCGCGCGTCACGCACTCGGTGCGGGACGCGCGCGCGAAGCCATGAACGAAGCCAACACCTATCTCGCACGCTGGCCGAATGGTTCGCTCACGATCGAAGCCGTGATCGTGCGGACCGAGGCCGAGCTCGCGCTTGGTGATCGAGCCGGCGCCGAGCGTGACGCGCGCGGCGTGATCGCTGCGCACCCCGGCAGCCGCTACGCCTCGCGTGTGAGCGCGCTGTTCTCGCCACCGCTACCGAGCAAATCCGAATGATCAAAACTCGGGTTCTCCTACAAGCTCGCAATATGAATACTTCGTCTCGATTCGCAATCTCGATCATCCCCCTTCTCCTCACGAACGTCGCCTGCAGCGGCAAGGCTTATGAAATCGGTCGCGCGTTTCCCGACACCAATCCGGATAGCGGTGGCACGACGGGAAGCGGAGGCAGCGGCGCCAGCACTGCCGGTTACACAGCAGGCCCGAGCGGCGCCCCAGCCCGCGGCGGCGCGGGAGCTGGAGGGACAGCGGCGGCTATGGCGGGACGGCCGGGCATGGGTTCCGGGGCCACGGCAGGAATGGGCGCAACAGGCGGCGCGAGCGGCGTTGCTGGCGCGGGCGCGGCAGGCTCTGGCGGCATGGACGTGGGCGCCGCAGGTTCTGGCGGCACGGTGGGCACGGTTACTGGCTGCACGCTCCGCGTCCCTCAGGACTACAAGACCATCCCCGCAGCCGTCGCCGCGGCCATGCCTTCCGCGGTAGTTTGCGTCGCTCCGGGCACGTACGAATACCAAGGCACGATTTACCGTGACGGCGTCAGCTTGCGCGGCACGGGGCCGGGAGTCGTCCTCTGCAACGCGCTGCAAGGGCTTGGTGATCCCCCCTCTGGCATCACAACCACCATTGAAAACTTCGACATACCATACGGTATCTATATCTCGGAATATACAGATCTCACCTTGCGCAACCTCCGGGTGGGGTCGGGGCTCGGCCCGCTCGGCTGTGACCCGAACGCCCCGCACGGCGGCGGTTCTGGGACCGTCGGACTCAAGACTGGCGCAAGCGCGGAAGTGCACCTTGATATCGAACAAGTCACGCTGTTCTCACCGGAGCTGACTATTGATCGCGCCTTTCCGACGAGCATCGTCGTTCATGACAGTATCGATGTGTCGAGGTCGACCTGCCTCGCTCCGGGCAAATTCATCTCGCTCTATCTCCAGACCGACCCAACCGTACCGATACCGGACGACAGCCGCATCTTGATGGATATCTCGAACAACTTGAGCGTCAATACCACGGTCGCGGGAATTCAAATCTTCGGATCAGCATTGCCAGCGGGCATGATCGCGGGTTCCAAGATGGAAGTTCGCAACAATACGATCATCTCCAAGGGAGATAGCGGTTACGGCATCGCACTCCAGGTCCCGCAGCAGTTCCCGTCGTTTGTCGTTGCGAACAACGTGGTCTCGTACATGTCGAATCCGTTTTTCGCGGGGAGCGCAAAACCCACACTCGCTGGCAATTTTTTCAGCCAGAAACCAGACTCCGAGCCTTGGTTCACGGCTTGGAGCAAGGGCGATTTTCACCCGGCGACGGGCTCGCCGCTGATCGGCGCTGCCGACATGCATTTTTCGCCCGCCATCGACATCGAAGGGGCGCCGCGTGAACCGGCGCCCGACGTGGGCGCATTTCAACACTAGGGTCCTTGAGAGCCGAGTTCAGTGACAGATGAGTCAAGTTTCGCTGAACAGTCGAATTCGAGCAGTCTTCAGCCGCGTCCTGCGTCGCGGGCTACCTGAGACCCTGCGTCACCGGCCTCGCCGGTTTGTTCTCGTGGCTGGTTCCTGCTCTCGCCGATCGTGATCTGTTCTTCCAACACAGCGACCGTTGCGGCGACGCAGGCCCAGGAACCCCAGCAAGGCCAACAGGGACATTGGCGCTGTCGAGCCGCTGTCACCGCGCCGCGGAACGGCACAACCGCAGCCTTTGGCCGCTGCCTCGCCGCCGGTAGCGGTAGTGCCGGGCGACGACGCCTGCGGAGGAGTGCTGGCACCGCCGCCTCCCGCCACGTTACCGGCGCCGCTGCCGCTGCCTCCGCTCATCAAAGGGCCGAGTGGCACGCTGCCCGGATCGCTACCGCCGGAACCGCCGCCGGAACCGGGCGCGTTCGGATCGGCGACGCATTCGCCCGTCATGCACAATTGACCGCTCGGGCAGGCGCTGCCTTGGCAGTCGTCGACGCAACCGCCCATCACGCAGTGCTGGCCTGCAGCGCAACTCAGCGCGTCGCAGCCGGTGTCGACGCACACGTTCTGGCTGCAAACCTTGCCGGCAGCGCAGGCCGTGCACTCGCAGCTTTGGCAAGCGCCCAGCACGCAAGCGTAGCCGTCGTCGCACATCACACCCCGGCAGGGATTGACGCACCCGCCGGCGCGACAAACTTCACCGAACGGGCAGACTACGCCGCTGCAGCCGTCCACGCATTCACCGCCGTTGCAGACTTGTCCCGCAGGGCAGATCTTTTCGGCGCACGCCTTCTCGACACACACGCCGCGCGTGCTGCAGACCGTGTCCGCTGCGCAGCGAAACTCGCCAGTGCTGCACTTGGGCACGCAGCGACCGCGATCGCACACCTTGCCTTGAGGGCACAGGTCGTCCCCATCATCGACCATGCCGTCGCAATCGTCGTCGAGCGCGTTGCACTGTTCGGCCGAGCTCTTCGCGCTCGGCACGCAAACCACCTGGCCCTTCTGGCACTGCTTGATGCCGGCTGCGCACACGCCCAGCGCGCCGGTGTCGCAAGCGTCGCCGCTGCCGCTGCACTGAATGCCGCCCACCAAGAAGACCAGGTCGTCGAAGTCGTTGTCACTAGCCAAGCTGGCGGTCTGATCTTCCCAGCCGAAATAGAACGACTGCGGGTGCTTGATGCTCTGCCAGGTGAGCACCTGCACGTAAGGCTCAGCCGCGCCACTGCCGGGGTTTAGCTCGTGCTGGGTAAAGAAGAGCTCGTTGATGGTGCCGGTCAGGGCGCGCGTGTCGGCGTCGAAGGTGTAGGGACCCGACGCTAGAAAGAAACCAATCTGCCCACCGGCGTAGCGCCCCGCGGCGCGCTCGGCCGCTAAATCGAGGCTTGCCGACTGCCCGGCGAGTTGAGCGCCTGTCTGCTGATGAGTGTTCAGAAACAGCATGCCATGCAGCTCGGTCTGCAGCGGCTTCAGGAACTTGCCGGGGTTCGCCGGGTCCGGCTTGACATTGTACCAACCGAAGCCCGCGTTGTTGTAGCCGCCCTTGACGATCGGCTTGAAGGTCAGGTTGCACGTCGGTTGGAACGTCTCCGGCGCAATCAAAGCGTCGGTGTGTGCGTCGATGATGCCAGGTCCGCCTTCGCTTTCGTTCAGGCACATCTGCACGTTCCGGTCGGCGCAGGTGAGCACCGTCGGATCGAGCACCGGGACCACTACCCCGCTCGGTTGCGTTACGGCGCTCGCCGAGCGGCTGGCCAGCAAGTTTGCCAGACCGAGCGCGAGCGCAGCCATGCCTAGCTTGCGCGATGCCATGACCCCAGCATACGCCAGCGCGAAGTCGGCATTGTTGCGAAGCGATGCCCGGTTTGGTGGTTCGCCACACGATGGCGAGCAGCCTACTTATAACGGTCGTTCGGCGATGATTCGAACATCAAGTTCGGCGGAACTGTCCAGAGAGCATTGAAGGTCGTGGGCGCACGGTCCCAGATCCGCACGGGTCGCAGGACTAGACGCCGCGGTCGCGGAGAACGCTGAGTGTCTGATGACGAATCCTTTTTGGGGTTCGCGACGCGCGTCGAACGCAACGAAGGTGGCGCAGTCGAAGTCTGGCAGTGGCGCGGCGGCCTTGCTCATGAAAAGCGTTTCGCGGCCTGGCGGTGACTGAGGCGGCGACGTAACGCGCAAGGCGATCGGGTAGTAACGGCGCATGAGCTACAAGTTCTGTTTTTCGGTGTGCCCTCGAGCACTTCGATGGAAGAGGTGCTCAAACAGTTGGTTCCCATGGCGGATGAGCTGCGCATGGAGAACGGGTATCAAGGTGCTTTTCTGGCGACCAGCTCCGATGATCGGGGCGTGGTCCCAGATGTGACGAATCCTTAGTCCCGGCTGGCTTCGTTGCTCCTCAGTTACATACTGCAGTATGCGCCTTCGTCGCGCCTCGCCATCTGGGCGCCTCGGCCGCGATCATCGACCGACTTAGCCATTCGCGGGCCCTAAGTCGGCCGTACGCAAAGAGCAAGGCGGACGCGGAACGGATTCGTTCCGGCGTCCGCCTTCTTTTTTGGGGCTTTCGACTTACGGCTTCGGAGCGATGAAGAAGTTGTCGAGGGTCACGGTGTTAGGCACCGTGGGGTTATTGGCGACGCCGCCCAAATCCAGCTCGAACTTGACGAGCTCCGCGGGCGGAGCGGCGTTCATCGTGAACTCGAAGCTGTACGTCTTCATCTCGGTGGTGAGATTGAACGTCTGCCCCCCCGAATACGAGGCGTAGTTGCCGCCATTTTGTGTGAGCGTGAGCACCATGCCGCGCGCGACGCTGGCCATCGCGCTGAAGCGAACCAGGTATGTCGTGCCTTGCACCAGCGTGAGGCCCTCTTGGCGGGGCTGCACTTTGTAGTTGGCGTCCGAAGCGTTGGTGATGTTGACCACCAGCGCTCCGTCCGTGACCATTTGTGTGCCGGCGCCGCCGTCGAAGAAGCCGGGCAGCCAAGCGGTGTCGCCGTTGCTGAAGTTGCAGTTCGTGAGCAAGTTCCCACCCAATGTGCAATCGAGGCACACGTTGACGCTGCCGCCGCACTCGCCACCGCCGCACATGTCGGTGATGGTGCACGGGTCAGCATCGTCGCACGCGACGGTGTTGTTGGCGCCGCCGCAAAGGCCGCCGGCGCACGCGTCGTTCGACGTGCAGAGCTCGCCGTCGTCGCAGGTAGCGGTGTTATTGGCGTAGACGCAGGTGCCGCTGTTGCAGGTGTCGTCGGTGCACGGATTGTCGTCGTTGCACTGCTCGTCCAGCTGGCAATCGCAGACGTTCTGGTCGAAGTCGTGCTTGCATTCGCCTGTCTTGCAAACGTCGGCCGTGCATTCGTCGGCGTCGGCCGTGCAACTCGTGTCGTCCGGCATTGCGGGGTGCGTGCAGGCACCGGCCACGCAAATGTCGGTAGTGCATTCTTTGTCGTCCGTGGCGCAAGCTGCGGTGTTGTTGGTCGACGAGCAGGCGCCGGTCGCCAGGTCGCACACGTCGTCGGTGCAAACGTTGCCATCGTCACAGCTGGCAGCGCCCGTACACTTGATGGGCGCGACGTACATGTCGTCGAGGTACACGCTGCCGAGCGGGACGTCGGTGCCGCCGAGATCGATCTCGAGCTTGACCTTGGCGTCGGTCGGATCGGTCATGGTGAACTCTTTTTCGAAGAACTTCGCCTGCTTGGTCAGCGAAAGCTTGTAACCGCCGCCCGCCTCACCCTTGGAATAGACGGTGTAGTCGTTGCCGTCTTCGACGAGCCCGACGATGATGTCGCGATCGACGCTGGCGCCGGCCACCAGGCGCAGCCTGTACTTCAGGCCCTTGACGAGCGTGAGCGGCGTTTGACGCGGCTGTACGTCGTACACGTGCACGCCTCCGGCCGTGACGTCGACGACGAGACGTTGATTGATGACCTCTTGCGTCCCGCCACCGCCGAACAGAATCGTCTCCTCCCAGTGATTCAGCTGTTCGGTAAAATCGCAGTTTTGAATGATGTTGATGGCGTCGTCGCAGCTGGGGCACGCCACGCGGTCTTTCGTGCCACGGCAGACGCCGGCGACGCACGTGTCGGCGCTCGTGCACGAGCTCAAATCGTCGCACGCGACGTTGTTGTTGACGCCCTTGCAGGCGCCGTCGGTGCAAGCGTCGCCACTGGTGCAGACGTTGCCGTCGTCACACGTGGTGGTGTTGTTGGTGTGCACGCATTGCCCGTCGGTACAGGCGTCATCGGTGCAAAGGTTGTTGTCTTCGCACTGCGCGTCGGTCGTGCACGCGGGCGGATTGCCGTTACCTGCCGAGCCGCCGCTGCCTGCCGAGCCAGCGCTACCGGCGCTACCGGCACTACCGGCACTACCGGCACTACCGGCACTACCGGCACTACCGCCGGTGTCGGTACCGGCCGTGCTAAAGGTGCCGGCGGTAGCGCCCGTCGAGCCGCCTTGGCTCGCGCTACCGCCAGTGTCCGGCTCGCCAGCGTTGGCGTTGCCTGCCACGTCAGTGCTGCCGCCCTGATTCGAGCCAGCAGTACTACTATTTTTGCGATCTCCGCTATCGTCGCAAGCGACGAGAGCCTGAGACGCGAACGACAAAAGACACAGTCCCACAAGACCGTCCAAGCGCATGATGATCTCCTCGGTAAGCCGGCGTGCACACGCAGCGCAACGCGACGAGGAGCATCGTAGTCGCTCCAGGCCTTTTCCGAAACCAGCTAGGTTGAGCTAATCGCGATCACTCAGATGCCGACCGCGGACGATTTCGTGATCATTTTTCGAAGTCGCAAAAGGCGTCGGGCGCTAGTCGAGCGCTAGCGCGAGCGGCCTTCGGTACCGGGCAGCAGCGCCGCCCCAAAGTTTGACCCTTTCTGTGCAGCCTACGGGCAGGCAACGCGTATCAACGGATCGGGCGCAACGAAGGTGGGGACGGCGCCCGGACTAGCCGCCATCATGCCCGTGTGGGGCGTGCGTCCGGCGGTCGTCGCGGAATCGACCGCGGTCATCGAGCCGGGCGCATCGTCGAACTTTCCAGTAACTCACGAGACCCGGCTCTTTGCCCGCGAGCGCCTTGTCGCACGCGCCCATGATCTCGGCCTCCGTCCGCTTCAGGTTCCAAACTCGCAGCTCGTCGACCAGGCCAGCGGCTACGGAACGGAGGGCCTTCGGTTCCGGCTGGTGTGTAATTCTCTTGTTGACGCAGGTTTAGGGGCATTCGTGAGATCAAGAGCCTGCCAGTCCGCGGTTGCCCGTCAACGGCGGGCACGGGCTTCGCGCTCGGGTAGCGTTTGGTCTCCCTAGTCTCGAAGCCGCAAGCGTGGAAGGCGATGACGTCGGTTCGCGAACACTCGGGCAGCAGGTGGCGACGAGCGAGGCGGTGATGCTGGCGACGAGGCGCGGCCGTCTGCCTCAACGGCTTTACGGGCGGCCCTTCGCAACGACATGCGTCGGCGGCGCTTGGTTGGGGGAGGCCTTGTCACTCGCCGCCCAGCTGGGCGGCGTCGCCCCGCACGAGACGCGGCCTCCCTAGACCAGCTCCCGGGCGGCGTTCTGCGACCAGGGCTCGCGGGCTATCGTCGTCGCATCTCTGTCGGATTTTCAGCTGGCTTCGCATTTGGCGTCGATTGCAAGGCAACCGGAGGGGAGAGGCGAATCTTGTCTCGGACTCGAGAACACGGATCGCGTTTCGTGTTGGCCTCTGTTTCAACCGCAATGGTAAAGCGCCAGTTGAATCGCGCGCGAGCGTGCCCGCAACGGTGAACAGAAAGCACGACCTTCGACGACCGTGTGTGGGGGCACGCTTGGTGCAGCACTCACTAGGTAGGCGATCGCGAGCAATTCGCGGCCGCCCACGAACCGTCCCAAGGAGAGACCTAGATGACCTTGTACAAGCTTCCGTTGGCCTTACTAGTCTTCTGCGCTCCGAGCCTGCCACTCGCGTGCAGCTCGAGCTCGGACGCCCCGATGTCGCCGAATTCCGGCGGGACAGCGGGCGCGCCCGGAGGTGGAAGCGCGACCAACGCAGGGGCGGGAGCAGGCGGGGTAGCCGCCGCTACGGGAGGGGCAGCTGCCGGTACGGGAGGGACACCCCTGCCGAGCGGCGGCGGCAATGCGGGCGGGGCCGACGGCGGCGGAAGCGATGCAGGCGGGGCCAGCGGCAGCGATGCGGGCGGGGCCGCCGACGATTCACCGGCGGCGCGGGCGCGCGGAAAGTACCTCACCGGCCTACTCGGCTGCGTGAACTGCCACACGCCCAAGGTAAACGGTATGCTCGACATGGCCAACCTGTTTGGAGGCGTTGACTGTACAGCAGATGCCATGGGCAATTGCTTGAGCGTTCCCAACCTCACGCCGGACGCCACTGGCCTCAAGGATCACACCGACCAGCAAGTACTCGACGCTTTCCGTTTGGGCAAAGACCCTGACGCGGCCATGGGCATGCCCTCCTACCTCTTCGCGAACATGCCCTACTACCGCTTCGCGAACCTGAGCGACGACGACGCACGGGCCATCGTCGCCTACCTCCGGTCCGTTCCGGCGCTGATGCACGAGGTCAAGGAGAACACTGGCACATTCGCGACCCAGCCCGCTGCGCCACAATGGACGCCGGCAGACCCGGCAAAGCTGCCGCCTCCCGGCGCCGCCGCGCCGGCTGATGCCAGCAATGGAAAGTATCTCGCCACCATCATGTGCTCGACGTGTCACACCGTGAATACGGCTGCGACGGCACCGCTACATATCGACGAGACCAAGGCCTTTCAAGGAGGCAAGACGACCACTCCCGCGGGTGCCAACATGATGATGTTCCAAAGCGCCAACCTCACGCCTGACAAGACCGGTCTGCAAGGTTGGACGCAAGATCAGATCGTCACGGCGATCACGATGGCGAAGGACAAAGACGGAAAAACGCTGTGCGCACCCATGGCAGGCAATCCCGTGATCACTCCCGAAGACGCGAAGTCGATCGCCGACTATCTGCTGTCGCTGACGGCCGTTGCGAACTCCGTGACCGCTTGCATGACGCGCATGTGAGGCCCTACAGACCGTGCCTGGCCATCAACCTGTAGATCATTTGACGCGAAACCTCCGCGATCGCTGCCGCGCGCATGACATTGCCGTCGCTGCGACGCAGCACGTCCTCGACGTAGACCTTCTCGAATTGATCGGCGGCGTTGCGGCGCGCAAGGGGCAGCGGGCATACGCCGTCGGGAGCTTCGAACAGGGGCGTGTGAGCCGTGGCAGAAGCGGCCAAATCCGGCGTTTCTTCGTCCATCACCAGGCCACGCGCGGGCGAGACCAGCACACGCCGCAGAGCGTTTTGGAGCTCACGCACGTTGCCCGGCCAGCGGTACGCCGTGAACATGTTCCAAACGTGCGGTGGCACGTCACTCAGGCTACGCGGCGGCTCATTCGCTGCCAGAAAGCGTTCGGCAAGGAGCAAGAGGTCATCGAGGCGGTCACGCAGCGGCGGCACGTAGACGCGAACGCCAGCCACTCGATAGTACAGGTCCTCCCGGAACTCGCCGCTCTTCACCTCGGCGCGTAGGTTGCGGTTCGTCGCGGAGATCACCCGTACATTCAGCGGGATCGTCTTGCTCCCGCCCAGACGGCGCACCTGACGTTTCTCGAGCACGCGCAGCAACTTGGGCTGCAGATCGCGCGGCAGCTCGCCGATCTCGTCGATGAAAATCGTGCCACCGTTGGCCTGCTCGAAGAGGCCGACGCGCGCCCCCGCAGCTCCCGTGAAAGCACCGCGCTCGTGGCCGAACAGCTCGCTCTCGACCAGGGTCGGCGCGACCGAGCTGCAGTCGAACACCACGAAGGGGCCCCTCGCTCGATGGCTGTTCATGTGCACGGATTCGGCCACCAGCTCCTTGCCGGTGCCGGTCTCGCCCTCCACTAGCAGGCTCAGATCGGTCGCGGCGATGTTGGTCAATTCGGCGAAAAGCTCGCGCATCTTGTGCGAACGGCCAAGCAGGTTGCCGAAGCTGTCCACGTCCAGCTGCTCGCGGCTGACGGTTTTGGAGAGCGGAACCAAGCTGATGCGCGTGTCGCCAAGCTCGAGCTCGACGGCGCTGGCAAACGTGGCGTTCACGACCCACGCCTTGTCGACCATTACGCCGTTGGTCGAACCCGCGTCCACCACGCGGATACCGCGCTCGGTGAGCATGACCTCGCAGTGGCGGCGCGACACGGTCTGATCGGTCAGCACCAAATCGCTCTCGGGCGACGTTCCGATGCGCACGGAATCACCCGCGGCCTCGAAGGTGAGGCCCGTGTCCGGCCCCGTGGTGACCCTGAGGCAAAGCTTGCGGTACGAAACAAGGCGGACACTTTCGCAGACGCGGGTTTGTTCCTTACTCATCTGGGTTCGCGCGCTTGCTTGCTCGGCGCGCGAAATGCGCGCGAGTCCCCCCTCAGAGCAATGCCCGCCCGAAAGCACTTCCGTGCGCATGGCCGCAAAGACTTTATGGCGCGCAGGGCGATGATTTCGCTGATGAGTCCCGTGGCGCCCGAGCTACTGCAAGAAGCCGGCAGGACGAGCAAAATCCAAAGATAGCAGCTATTGGGTCGATCGCGCCGGGCAGCCGAGGGAGTCGGCGGTACAGAATGACACCGGGCGCCGAAAACGGCTCAGGTTCCGAGGCGTCGGGTGGCTATTTTTTCGGCTTTCGGCTCACACCAGAACGGCCACGCGGCTCCTGGTGCTGCTGCTGGTGAACGCCAACGGTCGGACGTGCGGCCACTTTCCCGATCCCGAGCACAGCGAAGAGCACGTGGACCCTTAGGCGGAGGCTCGGACGTCGCGCCTGCCCTCGTCGAAGGGTTAGCGATCCTTGCCTCCGGGCACCGCTCCAGCGGCCTCGAGCCGCTTGGGTTGGCGATGTCGCTGGTAGTGCCGCTCCGACGCTGCAGTGGCGCCCCGTTCGCGGAGCATCTCGCCGCCACCATTGGCAAGCTCGATCCCGAAACGCTGCTCCCGCCCGATGGGCGGGAGCTTGCGGAGAGGGAGGGATTCGAATTCTTCACCCGGCCTCCGCTCCCATTTCTATGGGGTTTTTCGTGGATTCCGGAGCCGTCTTTCGCCCCGCCGTTGCCTCCGGAGGCCACTGTGGACGATTGCTGGACGATTCCCGTGAGCGACGCGGGCAGGGGAGCGAACGGAGAACCGATGCTCGCGCCGGCGGCGAGGTGGCCCCGTCGAATGTAGAGGAGGGTGGTCGCGAAGTCGGTGTGCCCAGCCCGCTCCCGGATCGCGTTGTCGGTATCACCGCGCATCGCCATGTAGGTGATGCCGGTGGCGCGCAGATCATGGAAGCGGAGCGCTCGGGCTCCCTTCCGCTGATGGTGCAAGGCGTGACGGTCGACTTTGGCTGTCACCAGGTCGGCGCGCAGCCAGTCATAGGGCCGGTCGAGCGTCTCGAAAACGAGCTCTCGGCTTCTGCCCTCCGCCGCGCGCTTGAGGGCGGGCAGCAGGATCGGTTCGATGGCGAAGTGCCTGGAGCGGCCCGTTTTCGTATACTCGTTGAAGCGCTGCTTGTCGGAATCCCAGGCTCGGTAGACCCGAACCATCCCGTGTTGGAT
>Ga0307508_10002371_pt1 | contig 19937 bp, 21 predicted proteins | sample 9_EM_MG_FD_203089 | JGI IMG/M metagenome (GOLD analysis project Ga0307508, IMG submission 203089) | Populus trichocarpa ectomycorrhiza microbial communities from riparian zone in the Pacific Northwest, United States - 9_EM | ecosystem: Host-associated > Plants > Roots > Unclassified | place...
AGCGAAATGCCCTGACACTCCTCGTCCGGAAGGCAGATGCCGTGGCAAGCGCCGTCCGGACGACAATTGCCTTGACACTCTGCGTCCGGAAGAAATTTGCCTTGACAGTCTCTGTCTGTAAGAAACGTGCTGCGTCCAGATGGCTAATGCCCTGACACTCCGCGTCCAGAAGGCAGATGCCGTGGCATACGTCGTCCGGACGACATTTGCCTTGACACTCTGCGTCCGGAAGAAATTTGCCTTGACAGTCTCCGTCTGTAAGAAACGTGCTGCGTCCGGATGGCTAATGCCCTGACACTCCGCGTCCAGAAGGTAGATGCCGTGGCATGGGTTGTCCGGACGACATTTGCCTTGACACTCTGCATCTGGAAGAAATTTGCCTTGACAGTCTCCGTCTGTAAGAAACGCACTGCGTCCGGATGGCAAATGCCCTGACACTCCTCGTCCGGAAGGCAGATGCCGTGGCACGCGTTGTCCGGACGACATTTGCCATGACACTCTGCGTCTGTAAGACACGCGCTGCGTCCGGATGACACTCATCGTCCGGAAGGTAGATGCCGTGGCACGCGTCGTCCGGATGACATTTGCCTTGACACTCTCCGTCTGTACGTAACACACTGCATCCGATGGCAAATGCCCTGACACTCCTCGTCCAGAAGGCAGATGCCTTGACACTCTGCGTCCAGACGCAAGGTGCCGTGGCAGCTGCGTCCCGGCGCAGGTGCCTTGGCGTGTTACGTCCCGACGCACGGTACCCTGGTGTGTTGCGACCCGACGCACGGTGCCCTGGCATGTTGCGTCCCAACGCACGGTGCCCTGGCGGGCTGCGTCCGGAGTAGCGAGGTTTCGTCCACTGCGTCTCGAGCGTCTAGTGCGTCCGGACGCAGTGGACGCAATTTTTTTTTTCCTGATGTTACTCTGAGGGCCCAGTCATTCTGATGGATTAAAGGCTGTGCCTTATCCAGTGACCGGAAGGGATGCAGGGGAGGAGGACTGCATTCAGCGGGCAAGCATTATGTCCGGCAATATTTATTCAGGAAGAGGCAGGCTACTTCGATAGGAAAATACCCGTAGCTTCGGGATGAAGCTAAGAGTAGGGGGAGGTAGTGTTACACTGGAATATCACAGGACGATACGTACTCCGGTATGTACTGGAGGGAGGTACGTATCCTTAGAGAGTTACGTACCAAGGGAAGATGCATACCGGTAGCTAGCTATTCCATGGGTGGACCTTAGAGAGTCTAGATGGGAGATAAGAATGAAGTTAAAGGTTACGGCCGCCAATCGGTCGTAAGAATTAATTCCGGAGACGGGGCCACGGCAAACCGGAGACATGAGAGGGAAGGTGCTAGGACGAGACTCTCCCGAGAGCTCGTTTGTCATAGCCACCCAGCTCCAGATGGCTACCGGGTCGTGAAAAGAACTCAGTCTAGAACTGAGGGAATTCCGCGGTGCCAATCGGATGTGGCCTCTCACCTTATCACCAGTACCGACCAGGACCAATAAGAGTCTCAGACGGACCAATGCTCAGGTGGGGGTTCGCTGACCTTGGAGGAATAGTTAGCCTGAGTCACAAGATCTCACCCACCCCGTACCTATATGGGTTGGCCTTTCTCGCCCTGACTAGAGAGGAGAAAGACCGAACACTACCGACGAAACCCACATACAAGATCTAAGATTATTCCGTTGTGAATCATCGAAAGTAGCCTGATTACCTTTGATTCTCTCCACACTCCGGTTACGATACAACTCCAGTGTTACACTGACTGCTGGCCGGTCTAGACCTCTCTCCTTTGTTTCTTCTATGTTGCTAGTGCGTCCTTCTACTGTCCGCTATGTTTGTTGTCTCCCCTTGATTGAGCTTGCGCGTCCTTCTCCCATGTTCGTTATGAGTATTGTTTTCCCTTGATTAAGTTGTATGTCAGTCTTCCTTTCCTTTACTGTTACTGCTTGCGCGTCCTTTCTCCTGTTGCCGCGAGTAGAGTGTTGGCCGCGCAGTGGCCGAGTGCGATCATGTGTTTTCCTTGGGTGCGGCGATCGAGTCATGATGTTAGATGGAGGAACTGTGTCAGTCTTGCGGGCAAGCTGTGATTCCACAGAGGGAAGGAAAAGTATAAAGGAAGGGCGTGGTAGCTAGTCTGAAGATTCTTCTCCACACAATCTATTATCTCTGACCACCCCCCCGACGTTTTCCCAAAGAACTTCTGTCCACCACCATCGATCTCGTCCAAACCTCCTCAAACTGACCTCTGCATCTCTGACCTCAGCCTCATTGAGAAGACAACAACGAAATGGACTTCCAACACACCCAGTATATGACCGAGACTCAGGCGCTTGATGACACCAACAATGACTCGAGTCATCTCGAACCCATGTTGCCACCCCCTCTCTCGCCAGAGCATGCAGCTCTACGTGCCGACCTTCAGATGATAACGGGAGCGGCCATCGAGGGTCTCTATGTCTGGATCACTGCTGATACCAAGAAGTCCATGGACGATGCGGTCGCAACCCTCAAGAAGGCCAACAGTTAGTTGGAGGGACAGATCCTTTCACCGAATGCCCGAATGTCACAACTGCAGCAACAGATCCTCACCCTCCAACCATCTGCCCAGGTTCCGACGAAGGCGCTGACGACAGTTCCAGCCAAGAAGGTCCTCAAGCTGAAACCTGCAAAGAAGAACACTGAAGCAGAGATAGCCGGAACTGCCGCTGCTACTGCCACCCCGAACAACACTCCAGAAGCACCGTCGACCAATACTCGCGGATGGGAAACTGTACCCCCAAGACCAAAGACGAAGATCTCAACACCGAAACTCATCCCGACAAAGTACCCGCAAGCCGAACGTGAGGTGATATGCTTCTTCGAGAATGCCAACACTGACAGAGTGAACACCCATCCCGAGAAAACGTAGGCCGAGTGGCAGATCATGGCAGATACAGCACTCTGCCGGATCAACACTGCCTTTTCCGATATGAAAGATGTTTTCGTACCACCCTTCATCCGTGCCCGTGTCACTGTGCGAGGTGCCATCATTTTTACAACCGGCAATGACCAGAATAATATAGTCTACGAAGACTATATTACGATCATCAAGCACACCCTATCCTACTTCGGAACATGCGAAAAAGTCGAAATTGGCAAGTGATTTAGCCAGTTCCTTCTACATAGAGTTCCGATGCACCTCTTAATACCCGAAATCTCAAACAGCATCACTGCCAACTATCTGCAACTCATACAAGGGCAGACGCCATGCTGGCTGACACCCGCGGAACGTCGCGAGCATAAAACAGCCTCTACGATTGTAATGATGCTGACAGAAAATGTCAAGAAGAACACAATCGGCCATTAAAACCTCATCGTGTGCAATCGGGAGTGCCAGTTGGACGATTACATTCCCTACGGACAGAGTACCCAGTGCCACAACTGCCAGACATATGGACATCCTACTGCGCTGTGTCGAAACCATACCTGCTGTGCCGTTTGCGCCGGTACCCACTCTACTCGAGAGCACCCGTACACCCTCCCCACTTGCAAGAAAGGTCCGGCTTGCACCCACCCTCCGATCCGTTGTGTAAATTGCAATGCATCCCATAAGGCTAATGATCCAAATTGCCCCGAGAGTATTAAGCTCCAAACTTTCGGCAGAACTGCAACCACGGGAGACACCACCATGGCGGGAGTGGCCGAATTTATGGCCCTCCTTGCATCCGTGGGGTCCGTGCAGCTGCTAAACTGCGCGAGAGGCCAAGCCACAACCATTTCAGCGTTACAGGATTTTGCCCTGCACAACGAAAACCTCATTCTTCTTCTCCAAGAGCCCTGGATCGACAGGCATAGACAACCACCCATCTTACCAAATTTCGACACCTTCTCTCCGATACCGCTCAAACCGAAATGTGTAATCTATGTGCGACGCACACCTGGCCTTACAGCAACGACTATATTTACAGCCCAAGATTCTTTCCTGGGAACCACTATTACCTCAACCCTCAATTCAAAAACTACTACCTTCACGCTATTTAACTTCTATTCCCCTGGCCGCGCAGAACCGATTGCCAGACTCCTCCCTTCCATCCCAGTTCCAAAGGAATGCATCCTAATGGGCGACCTCAATGCTCACCATGTATGGTGGCAAGGCCCCCTCCCCCAGACTGCACGCACATCAGCAGCGAGCCACGACCTCGCAGAATGGCTCGAATCCAACAACTTCGAACTGCATAACGTCCCGGGACTGCCCACCCATCATCCCAGGAACGGAAGCACCCCGTCGACAATTGATCTCTGCCTTTCCCGTGGAGAGATCACCGCAACGATCCTTTCACTGGCCACAGACCATGATACCACCTCTGACCACAGCTCCATAACCATCACACTGGCGCTTCCCTCCGCTCCCTCCTCCGTTCCTGTCCGACGTAACTGGCAGAAAGCAAATTGGGAAACCCTCCGGGAACATGTTCGTTCCACTGGTATCGACCTGACAAACCTCCAGGGCAAGGAAGATACACTACGTGCTGCTGCCAACATTACGACGATACTTCACGAAGCTATCGATGCTGCAGTCCCCTCAGGTACTTCACGGAAACCTCAGGCACCATGGTGGAACCACAGCTTGACACTCGCGAAACGGTCCGTCAAGAGGGCTGACAAACGAGCTCGACTCTATCCTACTGCAGTGAACCAAGAAGACAGTCGAAAGAAACGACAACACTGGTCTGCTATGGTACAGGCAGCCAAGACTGCATACCGTATCAAGCAGCTGCAATCCGCGAATATCAAAAGCATCTGGAAAACTGTCCGTGCCCACAATATGCACCAGAGGCCTATCCTACCACTGGAGGGCCACACGAATTTCAAAGACAAATGCATGTCACTATGGAACGCCCTCTTCCCTGCTGTCAATAACCTCCCCCGTCAGCACCTTCCTCCCAACTTTCTCACATCAAAAGTCAACATGTACCAGTAAACCCGACCGGTTACCACCCACGAAGTATCCCTTGCAATCACCCAACTGAAGTATGGCACTTCGGTTGGACCTGATGGGATCAGCTACACTACGCTCCGCCACCTTCACGAATCCACACCCAACATCCTCCCCCTTCTCTTCGATGCTTGCTTGACCTATACAGTCCACCCACCGGAATGGAAGGTCGCCAATTACGTCGTGGTCCCGAAACCAGGCAAATCATCCTACACCCATCCGAAGTCATACCAGCCCATCTCCCTGCAGTCCTGTTTCGGCAAACTGCTTGAATCGATTGTGGCCAAACGTCTTCAACCAGTGCAGCCCTCAGGTGCGGTGCCACTCACCCCTCCCAGATGGGTGCACAGCCTGAAAATTCAGCTGTGGATGCTCTCCTCCGTACTATTACCCCGATTGCCACAGCTATCAGCAAGAAAAAGAAAACCAAGAAAGGTGCCCCACGTCCAGCGGTACTTACACACGACATTGAAGGTGCATTCAACCAGGTACATCCCGTATTGCTACGAGAAGTTATGCACCAAAGACGCCTGCCAACTTATTTGACTGACTGGATTTCTGCCTTCAACACGGACCGGAAAATCGCGTTTGGCTTCGACCAACAGTCCGAAGATCCCCAGCCCTACCAGTGTGGTCTTCCCCATGGCTCCCCAGTTTCCCCCATCCTTTTTCTCATCTTCAGTAACGCCATGCTGGAAAAACAAGAGGACCCTACCGCTACTGACACATCCTATGTGGATGATGTCTGTCTAGTACAGATGTCTCACAGTATAGCTGAAGCCAACACTCTGCTGGAAGATAGAACCAAGCAACACCTACGCCGAGGGATACACCTGGGACTTTCCTTTGCGCCTGCCAAATCGGAACTCCTCTACTGCCTCCCCCTTAACAGCAAACACAAGAATATCAGCCTCTCCTCCCATCCTCCACTCCGGACCGTAAACACCACTATCATTCCAAAACGCCAGATCAAATATCTGGGTGTCTACATTGATGAGTCACTCAGCTTCCTCCACCACGCATCCATGGCTGCCAGTCAGGGAAACGAGGTACTTAGCAGCTTTAGCTTCCTAAGACACCGATCGCGGGGGGTTCCAGCACACGTCGCACACCACCTGTCATTGGCAGCAATCCTACCCACCATGTTCTGGGCATCACCTGCTTGGTGGACTGGTACTCCGACGCTGACAGCCACCCTGAAGCCCACATATAATGCAATAGCAAGGTGGATCACAGGCCTTCCGTACAACACACGAATCACCAACCTCCTCACGCTGGCACACCTCCCCCCGATAGAGGCGTATCTTGATTACCTCTCTCTACGCTTTGCAATTCGGCTCCACTTTCTCCCCCCCCACCATGCCCTCGGACGACCATGCACAGACTCGAGTACACACAGCCATCTTCCTGGTCTTCACCGCCTCCATGATCTCAGTAAACACCTGATCACAGGAAAGCTCGAAGATCGTACTACCAGCTCTACTGCCGATGGAATAACGATAATTACCTCGCCCAATCCCGACAAGACAACCACCCCCCTAGAACTACACGGAAAATGGATCCGCTCACTCTCCGACCACACCATAGTCATTTACACTGACGGCTCCAAGCTGGACAGTGGGGCGACAGGATGTGGATGGGTGATCTTCAACATTGGAAACCAACAACTCTTTCGAATTGAGGAGGGAAGCTGCAATCTTGGCAGTCGTGCTGAGGTTTTCGACGCGGAACTACACGCTGTCCAGGAGGCCACTTCAGCCCTCCTTTCCATCACCATCCCTCGTACTACAGTCTTCATATGCATTGACAATCAAGCTGCAGTCGAGACCCTGGAATTCAATCGACACAACCACGAGTACGCACGACGTACCCTCGAATCCGCCACACAACTTTGACTACTAGGGTGGAAGATCAACACAGTTTGGTGTCCCTCACACTGTGGTATCGTGGGAAACGAACACGCAGATACTCTCGCAAAACGAGGAATCTCTCTCCCAGATCCTTGCCAGCACACCGTTACGACTAAGATCTGGCTCCAGACGCAGGCAAGAGCCCAGCTACTGCAGCATTGGAAACGAGAACTACCCCTCTCTAATCCTTCATTTAGCTTCCCAACCCACCTGCATGGAGTTGACTGGGCAGACACATGCGCACTCTGGTGGGTTTTCTGTAACAGATCTCCCTCGGATGCACACCCGAACAAAACCGCCGACCCATGCCCCTGCGGCTGAGACTTGCACACCTTCCACCATCTCCTACAAGACTGTACCCTCCTCACCCGACGACGCGCCAAGATGAAACTCTCCACTAGTGGCGACCTTCAATCTCTCACCTTCCTGACGAACCCGGCAAATTGACTGGGTCTCCGCCACTTCTTGCGAGTCACAGGACTCGGTTACACTGCGGAAATCTGTTACGACAGGCTAACCACACCCTCCGAAGAAGACCAAGGCTCGGATTCGGACTCGCCGGAACCAGACTTTGGGGCCTTTGAGCCATGATTAAGCGACAAAAAAGACGGATGGAAGACGGGGTGGATGGGACCTGCCCGTCTGATACCCCTGTTCTGCTATTCGTTGTCACCCACACTATACTTTCTGCTTTTCTGTTTTGATTTCTGCGGGTGCGAATTTGCTGTTTGGCGGCTGGGAAAGATGGAAGCCCCATGGGGGTGGAATGATGTGGTGGCGTGCATGTAGACTGCAATTCTGAAGCACTAGAGAATTAAATGGCGTATTATCCACTCCAACACCCCAAACCTTCCGCGAGCGCAACAACAACAACTTCTCCCCACGGCCATCAGAGTCTACCTCTGATGGCCGAGGGTATCTACAACACTTCCTCTGACGTGCCATCGCGACAGATCCAACTCTTTCTTTTCCTGTCGCCCTCGCGGTACAGAAAACGACAACTTCTCTCTGGTCGCATCTTTTGCGCCGGCACAACCAGACCCCTCCTCAAAAACTTCGGGGGTATGGCTTTGACCCTGAAAAGTCAGCTAAGCCCACACGCACCCACACCTCGGCTACAGCAGGACCCCTGTCCTGGCTGCCAGCCACCAACCACAACCCCTCCCGGCGGCCGCACGTACCCACGCATGTGCTCACGGGCCCACCACCACCCAGTGGCCGCGAGTTTCGGCTTGTAAACACCGCCACCACGATTCCCAGTGGTCGTGGGATCTGGCTCGTGCATCCATCAGGCCCCCTTGGCGGTCGTATACCCAGCACATACGGCCAATGACCCGAACCAACCCCTCCCCTGACAGCTGCATACACCCATGTATGCTCGCGACGGCCCACCACCACCCAGCAGCTGTTGGCCACAGCCCACACTGCTCCAAACACCACTGGCAATCGAGTGCCCCGGCACATCTGAACCCCAAAACACCACCACATGGTGACGGACGGCCCTGGCCTCGTCACCACCAAACCACACGGTCGCGGGCTTCAGTACGCACGAACAACCCACCACATGGCGGCGGGTTCCAGCATGCGCGACCACACACCTTTTCCTTTTTCCTTGGGTTGTTGTTTTTCCTTGGTGCCTCTTCTTTCCTTTTGAGATGACTAGAAGGCGAGCCCGGGCCTGTATACTTTGTGCTTCGCGCCATAGCTAGATGGGTACTGAGAGGGTGGTCTGATCCCAGAGGGACTGTTCGTAGGCTAGCAGGAGGAGGGGAACGTTTATCAGAAAGATGGGAGCCCCATGGGGGTGGTATGGCGAGGAGGAGGGCATATTACCTGTAGTGTAAAGCGCAATAGATCGAAGTCGCATATTATCCTCACAACACCCCCCAAAACTTCACTGTTTTCACGACACCAAAAATCTTCTTTTCCAATTAAGTTTTCAACAACCCTGGAAACCCACCTCAGGAGTCGGTCAATAATTTATTAACTAGAGGCCGCACCCCTCCTGAACCCACCTGGGAATTTTCCCTCCTGTCGCCACCTGCTTTTCATGATTTTGGCTCATATTGCCAAACTATCACCACCTCGCTAAAAGGCTTCATGTCCACCAACAACCCTGGTCAAGGATCCCTCAACGTCTTCCTCCACCCGAACACCCTGGCCACCGCCGAAATCTCTGCGCACAGCACCCCAAGAGCCCGCTCCCAGCAGCACCCCTCCTGACACCACCTTCATCTTCCTACGGTCGCGGCCTCACAGTCACCCTCCTCCGCAAAGCGAGCGCACGAGGGAAACGACAGTGACTCTGACTCCGACTCCAACTCCGACGATTCCTAAGATGAAGGAAGGAAAGAAGACGACGACAACGCCATGGACTTCCAACACATAGAACACGTCACTGCAATGCAGACGATCGGAGGCAACATGGATGAACCCACCAGTACTGCCCCCCAGATGGCAGCCCCACTCAGTCCAGAGCACACTACACTCCATGCCGACATTGAAATCATCACCAGCAACCTGCTATACCAATTTGCCAGAACCATTAGCACCGAGATCTCGGTGCTTTTCGCCCAAAACAACACCACCTTTCAAATCGCCACAAACAGCCTGACCAAGCAAATTGTCATGCTGGGCACCCGAGTCACCAAAATGCAACAACAACTCCTCTTGTGTGACACCTGGGTACGCGAGTACGGAGGTGGGGGTGAAGTTATTTGTAGAGTCAGGTTCGATTTCTCTATTCACAACGGAATAATCTTAGGTTCGTCGTGTCGGGGTGTTTCGTGAGCGTGGTATCCGGGGATGGGGAATCGAAGAGATCTTTTGGTGGAGTTCTTGTTCGGTATATATGCCTTTCTTTTTTAGTCACGTGATCCTTCTTCCCGTCGTCATGCCAGGGATCCTAGTTCCAAGACGCGCGGTCTCAGAGAGCTCCGCCCATGAGTGAGGTTGGTCCTGACCGGTCCTAGCGATAAGGGTGGAGGCTAGCAGTCGGCGATCTCGTACTCCCCCCGGCGCTAGTCTTCCAGACTATGCGGGCTTCGTATCGAGGTCCTAGTCGGAATCGGTCGTAACTCTTTCGGAGTTCGCCGTTCCTTCCTAGTTTTGCCGCTGGCCCCTCTCCGGAGTTATTCTTTCGTCCGCTCGTCTCGGCCGAAAGGTCCTAACTCCGGGTCTTATCTCCCGTCTAGACTCTCCCAGACTTTGTCTTGCAACATGGGCCCCGCTTATGGCGTGCGACTTGCAGGAAGCTAGTTCTACCCTTGTCCCGTTCTCGTATGCAGCGGCTACAAGAGTCGGCAGTGCCTTGGGTCTACCCGGCGGGTTGGCCTAAGATCCATCACCTGCCGAGGTTACCCTCGGCTTTTTGCTTTTTCTTGCCGAACTGCTTTCCGAGATCCCGAGACGTTCATCAGGGATTTCTAGTCACGTGACTTACCGTTCGGCTACCTTCCTCCTTGTATCTTTTTCCCTGTTACCCTCGGGTGTAACACTACTCCCCCTCTTTCTTAGCTTCGGCCCGAAGCTAATCTCCTGACTCCTCCTCTTTCTTCGTGTGAATTTTGTGGAATGCAGTCCTCCATCCCCTGCATCCCACCGGCTGCCTGGCCCGAAGAAAACCCTCCAGCGGGAAAAACTTCGGAACCAATTCGATTGGCGGTCGGCCCTCGGATCTGGGTGGTCTCCCGACCGGTCCAGGATCCTACGTCGGAGTGGTGCAAAGGGAAACCAGGAAACAGCACCGTTCCCCCGAAGAGGTGATCAGAAGACGGGTTGGCCTGGCACGCCGGTGTAGCAGGGGATCAGGCCGGCCGTACGGTAGTCTCGCCGCCAGAGCCGGTCAAAACCAGTGGCTCTTAACCGGCCACCCACGCCTCGCCACAGTTAAAGGACGGGTGCTGTTTCTTTCTGGGATTACAATACCTTTTGCTCTTCTGCTCGTTGAAAGATTCTTTGTTTGGATGAAGTCCTCCTCCCCTTCATCCTACTACCCCCCGACCGTGCTTCAATCCCCTCGGCTTCGATATGCGCCAGGGGCGGGTCGGAGTCTAGCCCTCGGTGAGCCGGTAGTCCCTCGGCACCTCTGGGTTCCGTCGGTGAAACTCTCGAAGTTTCTCCAGACTGCCTACCGAAAAGTTATCGTACAGCTCTTCCGTCCAGTCCTTCCAGTCCGGGTAGTCGAGCCATTTGACGAGGTACAGGACGCGGCGCCCTTTCTTGGTGCTCCCAAGGACCTCGTCAACATCGTACTCCTCGCTTTGTTCGATGTCATCGGCCTCTCGGAGGATTTTTGAGGGATCCGGCGGTGCCCGGTGTTCGCTGGTTCGGTAGGGTTCGAGCAGTGACACATGAAAGATGTTGTGGATCTTCCATTTCCGGGGCAGCGTGAGTCGGACTGCGAGGGGTGAAACAATTTTTTCCACCTGGAAGGGGCCATGATTCTTGTGGTCCAACTTCTGGGAGGGTCGGCGCGTCTTGATGTTGCGCCCGTTGAGCATCACCAGGTCCCCGATCTGGTATTCCGGGGGCTTGATGCGCTGGGGGTCCGTATAGCGGCGCATTCGTTCGTGTGCTGCTTCCAGCCGTTCAGCGGACGCCTTGTGTACCGCGTTCATCCAATGGGCGTAGAGCTTGCTGGCGGGGTTCAAGGGTCCGGCGGCGGCTGGGTCGGAGGACATGGGATGGAATCCGTAGTTAGCGTAAAACGGGGACATCCCATTTCCCATGGTGATCGAGTTGTTGTAGGCGAACTCTGCCATTGGGAGTAAGCCTACCCAGTTGTCTTGTTCGTGGCCGACGAACGTTCGGAGGTATGCCTCGATTGTCTGGTTGAGGCGTTCCGTTTGCCCATCGGTTTGGGGGTGGAAGGCCGTTGACATCCTTGGACGAATGCCGGACAGCCGCAGAAATTCTTGCCATGTTTTGGAGGTGAATCGGGAGTCGCGGTCCGAGACGATATCCGTGGGGAGTCCGTGGTATTTCCAGATTTCCCGAGCGAAGGTGACTGCTAAGTCGGCCGCCGTTTTCTTTTCCTTTTTGAGGGGGAGGAAGTGCGCCATTTTTGTGAATCGGTCTATAACCACCCACAACTGGTCGCATCCTTCCGAGAGGGGTAGTTCCGTGATGAAGTCCATTGCGATGGACTGCCAAGGGGCGTACGGTAATTCCAAGGGGGAGGAGAGTCCGTACGGTCGGTGTCGGGCCGCCTTGTTCCTCTGGCATTCGGGGCAGCTTTGGACGAAGTCGACAATTCTTTCATTCATTTTTGGCCACCAGAAGTTTCGTCGGATAAGTTCGATTGTTTTATCCTGACCCATGTGTCCTGCGACTCTCGTGTCGTGCTCTGACTCGAGAATCATTTTTTTGAGGTTTCCATCCTCCGGGATCCAGAGCATACCCTTTCGGTAGAGTAGCCCATCCTTGATCTCGAGGACCTCTTCTGTCCTGACCTTTCGGTCCCTCCGCCGCGCCTCACGAGGGCGGGCGGCTTCCTCCGCGACCTTTCGGTCATCCAGTGCTGCATTCCCCAGCACTGCTTCCAGTTCCTTCCATGCGCCCTGGTATTCCTCGTCCTTTTTCCCAGCTTTTTTGACTGCTTCCGCAAACTCCTTCGACCATTGTCGAGGTTGGAGTGATGCCAGTCTCGCCGAAGAGCAGATGAACGTCCTTTCCCGTCGTTCCGCAAGGTTGGTTTTTCGCAAAACTGTCGTGATCGGCTGGTTTTCACTCCCCCCTTTTTCAGGGCGGTACTCCGAACGCCTTGAAAGGGCATCCGGTTTCCCGTTTCGGTTTCCCAGTCAGTAGTAGATGCGGAAGTCAATGCCGGCCAATTCTTGTGCCCACCGTGCCTGGCGCCGGTTGAGTATCTTCGTGGTTGTAAAGTACTCGAGGTTCTGGTGGTCGCTGAACACCTGGACCTGGTTTGTTGCTCCCTCGCAGTACCGGCGCCAGTGTTTGAAGGCATCGACAATTGCCAGAAGTTCCTTGTCGTGGATCTCGTAGTTGATTTCCGCCGGCTGGAACTTTCGGGAGTGGAAGGCGACCGGGTGCAGTCTTCCTTCCTCATCTCTTTGTGACAGGACGGCGCCGATGGCAAAGTCGGAGGCGTCTGTCTCGATGATCACTGTTTTGGTGGCGTCAAAATGGGCAAGTATTGGTGCCATCGTGAATCGCTGCTTGAGCTCTCGAAAGGCCTCTTCTGCCTGCGGGTTCCATTCCCATTCCTTTTTTCCTCCCTTCGTCAGTTCCGTTAGGGGTCTGGCGACTCGGGAGTAGTCCTTGATAAAGCGTCGGTAGAAGTTGGCAAAACCCAAGAAGGACTGTACTTCTGTTAGCGATGCCGGGGTTTTCCATTCCAGCACCGCCTCCACTTTTCCTTTCGCCATTTTAATTCCGTCTTGTCCAATGACATATCCCAGGAATTCCACTTCCTGGGTTTTCCAGACGCACTTGTCTGGGGAGACTGCCAGCCGGTTTTCCCGCAGCCTTTTCAATACTTCCTTGACTCGTTGATCGTGCTCCTCCTCGGTTTTTGCATAGATCAGGAAGTCGTCCATGTAAACCAGGAGGCCCAGGTCGATCATGTCGGAGAAGACGTGGTTCATCATGTCTTGGAAGGTTGACGGAGTGTTGGTTAATCCGAATGGCATGACCTGGAATTCGTAGAGCCCGTAGCGGGTTCGGAAGGCTGTTTTCCACTCATCGCCTTCCCGAATGCGAATCAGGTTAAATCAGTTTTTCAGATCTAGCTTGGTGAACCACTTGGCTCCCTGAACTCGATCCTGCAGTTCCTGCATGAGGGGAAGGGGGTATCGGTTGGGGATCGTTATCCTATTAAGGGCTCGGTAATCGACGCACAACCGGAGTCCCTTCCCGTTTGGCTTTGGTACGAACAAAATCGGGGATCCTGCCGGTGAGGTGGACCTGCGAATTTTGCCCGTCCTTAACATCTCCTTGAGCCATTCTCTGAGAGTCTGAAGTTCATATTCCGAGAGGGGATAGATGGGTCCCCAGGGGGCGGTTTCTCCGTCCCTGAGGTCGATTTTGCAATCGTACGGTCGGTGTGCTGGTAGCGCTTCTGCCGCTTCCTGGCTCATGATGTCAAGGTAGCTCCTGAATTCCCTAGGGACCCGATCCTGAGGGTCCTCCTTGGTTATCGCTGAGACATATCCAATGACTCTGGCTTCTGGATCAAGGGTAACCGCTTCGTCCAGGGACAGAGAGAATTCCGCCGTTTCGAATCTCGTGCACTTTTCGAGGCAGTTGTGGCTGCTGAAGCGCAATTCCTCTGAGTCCCATGCACCTTGGGGGGGGTGCTTCGCAATCCACCAGAACGGGAGGAAGAGGTCGACTTCTGGTTCCAAAGGAGCAACCTCAAACACTTCTCGGGAATAGTGCTTCCGATGCTGGAGCAGGAGCGGCTCGGTGTACTCCCTTCCTGCTCCTTTGACTTCTTCCCCTGAGCAGTTAAACAGGGGGGCTGCTTCCCTTCTGCGGATTCGGGGTATGTCGAGTTGCTCTGTGATCCTCGTGCTGATCAACGGTACTGAGCAACCAGTGTCGAGTAGGGCCCGTACCGAGTGCTGAGTCGGGCCCCACGAGATGATCATGGTAGTGATCGGTCTTTTGCCGCATTGTGGTTTATTCGTCGTCTTTTCGGGCGAGGCTTCGTTGGGGTTTAGCCTTCTTCGTTGTCTATCCTGCGAGGTTCCAGTACTTGGTTCCTCTGGTCCCTCCCGTTTTCGACTTGTCCCGCAAATTATTGGGAAGGACTTGGGGTACGGCGGGCCCCGTCCTTCTAAAAATCCGAGTCCTCGTGCCAGGCTGACTGCAGTGTCACGGCCGCCGCTTCTCGCATGTCTTCGTCCTCGGTTTTGATGTGGCCGATTTTGGTCTGCTTGGGGGTCAGAGCCTCCTCGGCATCCTCCCCCCTCTTTCGTTTTCCTTGGATCGAGCTCGCCTTTTTCGGGGCTTCCGGTAGCTCCGTGCCCTTGACCGTTGTTTGGGCATAGCAGTCTTGGGTGGCGTGGCTGTCCCGGCCACACCTCCAGCAGCTGGCTTTGCTGCGTCTGTGAGAGTCGATCTCACTCTGGGGAACCCCCTTGTAGGCGTTGCTACCGCTTCCCCAGTGGCTCTGTTCCCATGTTTTCCTTGGCTTTTCAGCCTTGCCCCCCGAGTCAGACTTCCCAGTCTGCTTGGGGCCACCGCTCTCCTTGCCCTTTCGGGCATTGCCCGGATTTTTCCCATCCGGGCCGTCCTTCCGTCCTGTGCTGCTTCCTGGCTGGGCTTCGCGCGTTGCCTTCAGGGCCCTTCTCCGTTCCACGTGAAGTCCGGCGTTGTAGGTGGCCGTGAGGAAGTGCTCATCGTCTATGAACTCCTCCATGTAGTGGGCGAAGCGCATATCCAGGATGTTGTCGGGCATGGCCTGGTCGATTTTCTCCCTTAGCCCTTCGCCGGTAGCCTGGGCGTATATGTTCAAGGCGCGGAACTCGGTAAAGTACGCCTTGATATCGCCTTTGTACCACAGCTGACTGAGCTTCAGTTGGGCGTTTGCGGCTTCTCTGGTGTCTCGAAACTCAGCCCGGATTGCCGCGGTGTATTGGGCCCAGGTGTCCCGGTCCGCCATTGTCCTTCGTCGGTGCTGGTGCCAGGCTTTTGCGGTGTCCGACAGCAGTGTTCCCACCCAAGCGATTTTCTGGGTGTCGAGGGTTTCCGGGTAGAACCCAATGTACTCAAGGACTGATTCCCACCAGACATTGAACGCTGAGGTGGGCTTCCCGTCGAAGGGTTCTGGGTTCTTTAGCTTTAGTCGGGAGGTATTGACTCTTACCTCCGGGGCCCTCTGGTCGGTCCGGGCTGCCGTGATGCCTTCCCCCACCAGCCGAGCGATTTCCTCTGGGGTGAGCATGGTGGCAATGTGCCCTTCTCGGAGTGGGGTAGCTCCCGGTGGAGGCCTTCCGGTCACCGGGTTCCGCCGCCTATCCGGGATCGTGTACATGTCGTCGTTGTCATTGTTGATCGGGCCCACGTTCTCGGTGGGGTTTTCCGGTTCCGGAGAGGGGGACCGGAGTACCAACCTTGTTCGGGGTCGTCTGGGGGGTTCTCCCCCGGCCCCTCCCGCTGCTGCCTCAGGGGTTTCTTCCCTTGAAGCCGGAAGGGGGACGTCCTTTGGGAGAGCCGACTGTAGGTAAGTGGGTGTGGTGGTCGCCCGCTTGATGGCACTTACCTCCGTGCGCAGCCGTTGCTGTTCCCTGGCTAATCGCTCAGTCTCCTCCTGCTGGTTCATAGCCCACTTTTCACAGTTGGCATTCCAGGTTTGTTGTTCCTCCGCCCGTTTTCGGTCTGCAACCTGGAGGAACTGGACGGCATCGTTCAGCCGTGTGATTCGGGTGACCTGGTGCCCCTCTTTTTCGGCCTGGTCTTTATCGCGGGCGGTGATGGCCGTCCAGACGTCGGTGGTGAATTTTTGAGCGGCGCTCGCGGTGCGCATCAGCTCGGTTTGCATCCACTAGTGGGATACAGTCGTGTTGGCCTCGGCTGTCTTGTAGACGTATTCGAGGGCTTGCGTGAGCAGGTGGTAGTTCCGCTCGATTGCGACGATTCGTCGGTCGGCCCGATCGTAGGCATCGCTGCACATCCCATGTAGCTGTTCCAGGTCCCATTGGGCCTGCTGGTGCTGCGTGACCAGCAGTCGGACCCAGGCAGTGGGATTTGGGAGGTCGATCGTTGGTTGATCGGTCTCGGTGTCGTTGTATACCTCTAGGGCGGTTCGTGGGTACTCCAGACTGAGCATGTCGACGTTGGACTCGGTCATTTTCAGTATAGGTCCAGGAAATGCCCGGTGTAAATCGTTTCGTCGTCCGTGATTTCGTAGTCACAGATATCCCGAAAGTCGAGTCCCGTGAGATTTGCGCACTGATGGGCAAAGGCACAGTTGTATCAGTATTGGGTATACCAATGCTGGGGTGTACAATCGATGGCCTCTGAAGGGATTGAGCCGTCGATGTGTTCATCCCAGGGAGCTTCGTAGAGCAGAGCCTCGATTGATTGGTAGCTCTGGTCGAAGTGCTGTGTGGAGAGTGGTTCGAAGATATTCGCGAGTTCGAGAAGGAAGAAGTGATCTTGCTCGAACGAGGGCATAAGGGTCGTGTGTGAATCGAAGGTGACTTATGAACCAAGATTATAGTGTGACACCTGGGTACGCGAGTACGGAGGTGGGGGTGAAGTTATTTGTAGAGTCAGGTTCGATTTCTCTATTCACAACGGAATAATCTTAGGTTCTTCGTGTCGGGGTGTTTCGTGAGCGTGGTATCCGGGGATGGGGAATCGAAGGGGCCTTTTGGTGGAGTTCTTGTTCGGTATATATGCCTTTCTTTTTTAGTCACGTGATCCTTCTTCCCGTCGTCACGCCAGGGATCCCAGTTCCAAGACGCGCGGTCTCAGAGAGCTCCGCCCATGAGTGAGGTTGGTCCTGACCGGTCCTAGCGATAAGGGTGGAGGCTAGCAGTCGGCGATCTCGTACTCCCCCCGGCGCTAGTATTCCGGACTATGCGGGCTTCGTATCGAGGTCCTAGTCGGAATCGGTCGTAACTCTTTCGGAGTTCGCCGTTCCTTCCTAGTTTTGCCGCTGGCCCCTCTCCGGAGTTATTCTTTCGTCCGCTCGTCTCGGCCGAAAGGTCCTAACTCTGGGTCTTATCTCCCATCTAGACTCTCCCAGACTTTGTCTTGCAACATGGGCCCCGCTTATGGCGTGCGACTTGCAGGAAGCTAGTTCTACCCTTGTTCCGTTCTCGTATGCAGCGGCTACAAGAGTCGGCAGTGCCTTGGGTCTACCCGGCGGGTTGGCCTAAGATCCATCACCCGCCGAGGTTACCCTCGGCTTTTTGCTTTTTCTTGCCGAACTGCTTTCCGAGATCCCGAGACGTTCATCAGGGATTTCTAGTCACGTGACTTACCGTTCGGCTACCTTCCTCCTTGTATCTTTTCCCCTGTTACCCTCGGGTGTAACATCTTGGCCGTACAGGGCCCTGCCAGCCACCACTATGACAACGGGGGCCCAAGCAACATCGGCCCTAACCCAAAGAAAGAGAGAAAGAGAAAGGGGAAGGGAGCCACCGAGAACAAATACAATGCCAACCAACCTCTGACCAATAACGGCACCAGCACCTGCACATACGCCGATGCCGCCAAAGCACCCATCGCCCAACCACACTAACCTACCGAACTCGCCACAAACGCCACCAATGTTGAAGGATGGGAGAACTTGAAGAAGAAAACCCAAGGAAGGAAGCCTACCACACCCAAGCTTATCCCGACCATGTACCCCCAAGCCGAGCGCAAGGTCACGTGCCACTTTCCGGCCACATCCCCCGCTGAGGCCACTACCCACGTTGAACGAGACTACATCGCCCGCCAAGTCGTCATGGACGTAGCCCTCCACCGAGTCAACAAAGCCCTGGTCGACAACCAGGATGTAACCGCCCCACCCTTCCTCCACGCCTGGGTAACCATGCATGGATCCATCATCTTCACCACCACCAACACCCAAAACAATATCATCGATGAATACTACACGACGATCATCGCCGACACCCTCTCCACTACGGCAAGTGCGAAAAGGTCGAAATTGGGAAGCGCTTCAGCCAGTTCCTGCTCCACGGAGCCCAGACCCACCTCTTCCTGCCCGATATCTCTGACAGCATCACCACCAACTACCCCCAGCTGATCCAGTACCAGACGCCACGCTAGCTCACCCAGGCAGACCGATGTGAACAGAAAGCAACCTCGACGATAGTCATGACCCTCAGCGGCAGCACCAAGAAGGCTGACATTGGACGACACTACCTCACAATCTGCAACCGTGAATGCCAACTTGATGACTACATCTCATACGGAAGAAGCACTCAGTGTCAGAACTGCCAGGGCTACAGGCATACTGCCGCTCTGTGCAAAAACCCGTCCCGCTGCGCTGTCTGTGCGGACACCCATGAAATAAAAGACCATCCATGCACCATCCCGGCCTGCAAGAGAGGCCCCACCGGCACCCACCCACTAATCTGCTGTGCCAACTGCGACGCACCCTACAAGGCCAACGACCCCAACTGCCCCACACGCATCAAGATCCGATCCTTCAACAACAACACGAATACGATGGCCACAACCACCCCGGGAGACGCCCCCATGGAGGGAATGACCGAATAAAATGCCCTCACACACCATTGGGTCCGTGCAGCTGTTCAACTGTGCGAGAGGCCATGCGACTACGATTTCAACACTTTGAGATTTTGAGAGAAAAACACAAAACCTTATCTGCCTTATCCAAGAACCATGGTGCGATAGACATGGAAACCCACCACTCCTACCGAACTTCAACCTCTGCGTCCCAACACCTACGAAGTCCAGATGGGTCACATACGTACGCCAACTCCCTGGGCTCAGCGCCACCACCACCTTCACAGCCCGGGACTCCTTCCTAGGCACCACCATCACACTGCAACAAGAACAACACACCACTAGCTTCAATATCTTCGACCTGTACTCACCCAGAAGACCAGAACCGCTGGCAGCCCTTCTCCCCTCGCTTAACATCCCAGCAAACTGCCCAATAATGGGCGACCTTAACGCGTACCACCTATGGTGGCAGGGTCCCCTGCCCCACGCAGTCCGTACCTCCCCCACAAGCCATGCCATCGCACACTGGCTTGAACACAACAACTTCCACCTCCAAACAAACCAGCAATCCCCACCCACCATCCAAGGACTCATAGAAGCAACCCCTCCACCATCGACCTATACCTCACCCACAGTGACACAACTAGGTCTGCCCTCTCACTAGCAATCGACGATGATACCACCTCAGACCACAGCTCCCTGACCCTCACCCTGTCATTACCATATACCACCTGTGAGACTGGAGTCTGGCGGGCACTAGAGTCACGGTAGAGACGAGTGTATGCGTAACCAAATCCGAGTAGTCAGGTTCTCTCGTCAATTCACAACAGAATAATCTCAAGGGGTTCGGTTCGGTTCGGTTCGGTTCGGTGGA
>Ga0307508_10002372_pt1 | contig 19934 bp, 18 predicted proteins | sample 9_EM_MG_FD_203089 | JGI IMG/M metagenome (GOLD analysis project Ga0307508, IMG submission 203089) | Populus trichocarpa ectomycorrhiza microbial communities from riparian zone in the Pacific Northwest, United States - 9_EM | ecosystem: Host-associated > Plants > Roots > Unclassified | place...
ATCACATCCCGCATTTCCGTTTATTGCCAGGGGCATATTTCAGGGCAGAAAAAAATTTCCGGCCCGCCAGAATATTCGGCGCGCCGGTCAATGAGATGTGCCCGGGCGGCGATGACACGGCCGCCATCCCCCGTGGCTAGAGAGGAGTGACGTACGCCCCGGCGATGCCGCCGTCCACCAGGAACTCGGCCGCGTTGACGAATGAGGAATCGTCGCTGGCCAGGAAGGCGACCGCGGACGCGATCTCCTCCGGCTCGGCGAACCGCCCCACCGGTACGTGCACCAGCCGCCGCGCCGCCCGCTCCGGGTCCTTGGCGAACAGCTCCTTCAGCAGCGGCGTGTTGACCGGCCCCGGGCACAGCGCGTTGACCCGGATGCCCTCGCGCGCGAACTGCACGCCCAGCTCGCGCGACATCGCCAGCACCCCGCCCTTGGAGGCGGTGTAGCTGATCTGCGAGGTCGCGGCGCCCATGACGGCCACGAAGGACGCCGTGTTGATGATGGAACCCCGGCCCTGGCGCCGCATATAGGGCAGCGCGGCCTTGCAGCACAGATAGACGGAGGTGAGGTTGACCTCCTGGACCCGCTTCCAGGCGTCGAGGCCGGTGGTGAGGATCGAGTCGTCGTCGGGCGGCGAGATGCCCGCGTTGTTGAACGCCACGTCGACCGAGCCGTAGGTGTCGTACGCGGTCTTGAACAGCGCCTCGACCTGCTCCGGATCGGTGACGTCCACCCGGACGTAGAGCCCGCCGACCTCGTCGGCCGCCGCCTTGCCCGCGGACTCGTCGATGTCGGCGCACACGACGCGCGCGCCCTCGGAGGCGAGGCGGCGCGCGGTGGCCAGGCCGATGCCGCTGCCCGCGCCGGTGATGACGGCGGTACGGCCCACCAGGCGGCGGCAGACGGGGGTCTCGGTTTCGGTCTCGCTCACGTCACTGCTCCTCGGTGCTGTTCTCGGTGCTGATGAACACGTTCTTGGTCTCGGTGAAGGCGGTCAGGGCGTCGGGGCCCAGCTCCCGGCCGAGACCGGACTGCTTGTAGCCGCCGAACGGGGTCGCGTAGCGCACGCTGCTGTGCGAGTTGACCGACAGATTCCCGGCGGCGACGGCACGCGAGACGCGCACCGCGCGACCCACGTCGCGGGTCCAGATCGAGCCGGAGAGGCCGTAGTCGGTCGCGTTCGCCAGCCGTACGGCGTCGGCCTCGTCCTCGAAGGGGAGGACGACGGCGACGGGTCCGAAGATCTCCTCCACGGCGGTGCGGTCACCGGGCGCGGTGGCCTCCAGGACGGTCGCCGGGTACCAGAAGCCCTTGCCGCCGGGGGCCTCACCGCGGATGGCGGCGGGCGCGTCCTCGGGGACGTAGGACCGTACGCGCTCGCGCTGCGCGGCCGAGATCAGCGGGCCCATGGCGGTGGCGGGGTCGGCCGGATCGCCGACCGCGAAGGACCGCACGGCGGGCTCCAGCAGCTCCATGAACCGGTCGTAGACGCGGCGCTGGACCAGGATGCGGCTGCGGGCGCAGCAGTCCTGGCCGGTGTTGTCCAGGAACGAGCCGGGGGCCGCGGCCGCCGCCGCCTCGATATCGGCGTCGGCGAAGACGATGTTGGGGCTCTTGCCGCCGAGTTCGAGCGTCACGCGCTTCACGCCCGCCGCGCACTTCGCCATGATCTCCTTGCCGACGGCCGTCGACCCGGTGAAGACGACCTTGGCGACGCCCGGGTGCTCGACCAGCGCGGCCCCGGCCACCGGCCCGGCGCCGGGCAGCACCTGGAACAGCCCCTCGGGCAGCCCGGCGGCGAGGGCGAGTTCGGCGAGCCGGAGGGCGGTCAGCGGAGTGGTCTCGGCGGGCTTGAGGAGGACGGCGTTGCCCGCGGCGAGGGCGGGCGCGGTGCCCCACCCGGCGATCGGCATCGGGAAGTTCCACGGCGCGATGACGGCGACCACGCCGAGCGGTTCGTGGAAGGTGATGTTCAGGCCGCCCGCGACGGGGATCTGGGCGCCGTTCAGCCGCTCCACTCCCCCGGCCGCGTACTCCAGCAGATCGCGGACGTTGCCCGCCTCCCAGCGGGCGTTGCCGATGGGGTGGCCCGCCTCGCGGACCTCCAGCGCGGCCAGCTCCTCGACGTGGTCGTCCACGGTGGCGGCGAAGCGGCGCAGCAGCCGGGCCCGGTCGGCGGGGGCGAGGGCGGCCCAGCCGCGCTGGGCGGTGGCGGCGCGGGCGACGGCGGCGTCCACGTCCCCGGGGGTGGCGGCCGGGACGGTGGCGATGACCTCCTCGGTCGCCGGGTTGAGGATGTGGTGTTCGTGGGGGTGGGGCATGGTTGCGTTCCTCATCACATGCGCTCGAAGGACCGGAAGCGTTCCCAGTCGGTGACGGCGGTGTCGTACGCCTCCTGCTCGACGCGGGCCATGTTGAGGTAGTGCTCGACCACCTCGTCGCCGAAGGCCGCCCGCGCTATGGGGCTGGCCTGCCACAGGTCGGCGGCGTCGCGCAGCGAGGTCGGCACGTGTGCGGCGTCGCCGGTGTAGGCGTTGCCGGTACAGACCTCGGGCAGCTCCAGCTCCTGTTCGATCCCGTACAGCCCGGCGGCCACCATTCCGGCGACGGCGAGGTACGGGTTGACGTCGCCGCCGGGGAGCCGGTTCTCCAGCCGGTGCGCCTGGCCGTGGCCGATGACGCGCAGCGCGCAGGTGCGGTTGTCCGGGCCCCAGGCGACGGCGGTGGGCGCGAAGGAGCCGGGCCGGAAGCGCTTGTAGGAGTTGATGTTGGGTGCGTAGAGGAGGGTGAAGTCGCGCATCGCGGCCATCTGCCCGGCCAGGAAGTGGCGCATGGTCTTGGACATGCCGTACGGGCCGTCGTCGTCGGCGAGCACGGGGTGTCCGGCCTCGTCGCGCAGCGAGAGGTGGATGTGGCAGGAGTTGCCCTCGCGCTCGTCGTACTTGGCCATGAAGGTGAGCGCCATGTCCTCCTGGGAGGCGATCTCCTTGGCGCCGGTCTTGTAGATGACGTGCTGGTCGCAGGTGGTCAGCGCGTCGTCGTAGCGGAAGGCGATCTCGTGCTGGCCGAGGTTGCACTCGCCCTTGGCCGACTCCACGGTCATTCCGGCGGCGCCCATCTCGTTGCGGATGCGGCGCAGCAGGGGCTCGACGCGGCCGGTGCCGAGGATGGAGTAGTCGACGTTGTACTGGTTGGCGGGGGTGAGTCCGCGGTAGGCGCTGTCCCAGGCCTGTTCATAGGTGTTCCGGAAGACCATGAACTCCAGCTCGGTCCCGGCGTACGCGGTCCAGCCGCGCTCGGCGAGCCGGTCGAGCTGGCGGCGCAGGATCTGCCGCGGGGAGGCGACCACGGGCGAGCCGTCGTGCCACGACAGGTCCGCGGTGAGCATCGCGGTGCCGGGGTTCCAGGGGGTGCGGCGCAGGGTGGCGGTGTCGCCGCGCAGGGCGAAGTCGCCGTAGCCGCGCTCCCAGGAGGACATGGCGTAGCCGCCGACGGTGTTCATGTCGGCGTCGACGGCGAGCAGGTAGTTGCAGCCCTCGGTGCCGTGCTCCAGGGCATCGTCCAGGAAGAAGCGGGCGGCGAACCGCTTGCCCGCCAGTCTTCCCTGCATATCGGTGAAGGCCAGGACGACGGTGTCGATCTCCCCGGCGGCGACGAGCCTGGTCAGCTCGTCGACCGAGAGCGGGGGCGTGCGGTCTGCCACGATGGTGCCTCCTGGCTTCGGACGGGTATGGAGGACGCGGGGTGGCCTTAAGGTAATACCGCAGACCATTGAATGGGAAGGAGGTGCGGACGGTTCGATGGACGAGACACATGGCGGCGGGACACACGGCGGCGAGATACATGGCGGCGGTGGCGACCGGCTGGCGCCGGTGCTGCGCCCGGTGCGCGCCGGGAACGGCTTCGAGGAGGCGCTGGAGCAGATACTCCAGGTCGTACGGCTGGGGCTGGTCCCCGACGGCGACCGCCTCCCGGCCGAGCGCGAGCTTGCGGAGCGGCTGCGGATCAGCCGGGTGACCCTGCGCGAGGTGCTGAAGGTGCTCCAGGACCAGGGGATCGTGGAGAGCCGCCGCGGCCGGTACGGCGGCACGTTCGTACGGGCCCGGCCGGAGCCCGCCGCGGGCGGCGGGGACGAGCTGCGGCGGCGGGTCGAGGCGGTGGACGTCGAGGACACGCTGCGCTTCCGGGAGGTACTGGAGGTCGGCGCGGCCGGGCTGTGCGCCACCCACGGCCTGGACGAGGGCCGGGCCGCGCGGCTGCGCGCCGCCCTCGACGCCACGCGCGACGCCTCGCCCGCCGACTACCGCCGCCTGGACACGATGCTGCACCTGACCCTGGCGGAGCTGGCGGGCTCACCGTCGCTGGCCGCCCAGTACGCGGCCGTCCGCGCCACCGTCAACGACCTGCTGGACTGCATCCCGCTGCTGGTACGGAACCTGGAGCACTCCCAGGCCCAGCACGGCGCGCTGGTCGAGGCAGTGCTGGACGGGGACGCGGACGGGGCGCGCGAGGTGATGCGGGAGCACTGCGAGGGCACGGCGGCGCTGCTGCGCGGGTTCCTGTAACCCCTGTTTCCGCGCGGAGGGTCTTGCGCAGACCCTCCCCGTACGGCAAAGGTATGCGGCTACACCAATCCCCACCCCCGTGCCCGTCCCCTCGTGCGAAGCCAGGAGTGCCCATGGCTGACATGGCCGAAGGAACCGAGACCGCCCGCACCTCCCCCGACCCCGGTGAACCCGGCGCATCCGGTGAACCCGGCGCATCCGGTGAATCCGGCTATCTGGACCGGCGCACCCTGCGGCGCGGCAGCGCGGGGCCGTTGCTGCTGACCGGCCTCGGCGTCGCCTATGTGGTCTCCGGCGACTTCTCCGGCTGGAACTTCGGCCTCGCGGAGGGCGGCTTCGGCGGGCTGGCCATCGCCGCCGTGCTCATGGGCCTGATGTACACGTGCATGGTCTTCGCCCTCGCCGAACTGGCCGCGATCCTCCCCACCGCGGGCGGCGGCTACGGCTTCGCGCGGCGCGCCCTCGGCCCCTGGGGCGGGTTCCTCACCGGCACGGCGATCCTCATCGAATACGTCCTCGCGCCCGCCGCCATCTCCATCTTCATCGGCGACTACGTCGAATCGCTCGGCCTCTTCGGCCTGGAGTCCGGCTGGCCGGTCTATCTCGCCTGCTTCGCGATCTTCATCGGTATCCATCTGTGGGGCGTGGGCGAAGCGCTGCGGTTCAGCCTCGTCGTGACCGCCATCGCCGTCGCCGCGCTGCTGATCTTCGCAGCCGCCGCCTTCACCGAGTTCGACTCGGGCTCGCTGAACGACATCGCGGTCGACCACTCGGCGTTCGGCGCCAACTCCTGGCTGCCGTTCGGACTGCTCGGCATCTGGGCGGCGTTCCCCTTCGGCATGTGGTTCTTCCTGGGCGTGGAGGGCGTTCCGCTCGCGGCCGAGGAGACCCGTGAGCCTGCCCGCACCCTGCCCAGGGCCATGGCCTGTTCGATGGGCATCCTGCTGCTCCTGGCCCTGCTCACGTTCCTCGCGGCCACCGGCGCCCGCGGCCCGGACGCCGTGCAGGCGGCGGGCAACCCGCTGGTCGAGGCGCTCCAGCCGGACGGTGAGCCCACCACGCTCTCCCGCGTCGTCAACTACGCGGGTCTTGCCGGTCTGGTGGCCTCCTTCTTCTCCCTGATCTTCGCCGGTTCCCGGCAGCTGTTCGCCCTCTCCCGGGCCGGTTACCTCCCCCGCTTCCTCTCCCTGACCAGCCGCCGCAAGGCCCCCTACCTGGGCCTGCTCGTCCCGGGCGCCATCGGCTTCGGCCTCGCCGCCTGGTCGGGCGACGGCGCCCGGATGCTGAACGTCGCGGTCTTCGGCGCCACCATCTCGTACGCCCTGATGTCGCTCTCCCACATCGTGCTGCGGCGCCGCGAGCCGGGCCTCGACCGCCCGTACCGCACCCCCGGCGGCGTCGTGACCTCGTCCATCGCCTTCGTCCTGGCCTGCGCGGCGCTGCTGGCCACCTTCCTGGTGGACCAGGACGCGGCCTTCATCGCCCTCGGCGTCTACGCCGTGGCGCTCGCCTACTTCGCCTTCTACAGCCGCCACCGTCTGGTCGCGTCGGCGCCGGAGGAGGAGTTCGCGGCGCTGGCGGAGGCCGAGGCCGAACTGTCCCGCGACTGAGAGAACTTGAGAGAACGGAACGACCGTGCCCCCTCTGATCGGCATCAGCACCTACCTCGAAGCCTCGGCGCACTGGGGCGTCTGGAACCTCCCCGCCGCCCTCCTCCCCACCGGGTACCACCAACTCGTGCAGCGCGCCGGGGGCCTGGCCGCGATGCTGCCCCCGGACCCCGCCGCGGGTTCGGCGGCCGCCGTGGTCTCCCGTCTCGACGCGGTCGTGATCTCCGGCGGCCCGGATGTGGAGCCCGTACGGTACGGCGCCGAGCCCGACCCCCGGACGGGCCCACCCGCCCGGGAGCGCGACGCCTGGGAACTCGCCCTGATCGAGGCGGCGTTGGCGGCCGATGTGCCGCTGCTGGGCATCTGCCGGGGCCACCAGCTCCTCAATGTGGCGCTGGGCGGCACCCTCCACCAGCACCTGGACGCCCACGCGGGAGCGCCCGGCGTCTTCGAACGGCACGAGATCAAGCCGGTCCCCGGCACCCTGCTGAGCACGGTGCTCCCGGAGCCCCTCTCCGTCCCCACCTACCACCACCAGTCGGTGGACCGCCTGGCCGAGGGCCTGGTCGTCGGCGCGTACGCGTCCGGCGACGGCACGGTGGAAGCGGTGGAGCTGCCGGGCGCCGACGGCTTCGTGCTGGGCGTCCAGTGGCACCCGGAGGCGGGCGACGACCTGCGCGTCATGCGGGCGCTGGTGACGGCCGCGGCGAGTCGGGGCTGACTCCGGTTCGAGAGGATGCGCCGGGTCTCGGATGCGGTCAGGACTTGATCTCGAAGGACTCGCCGTAGACCTTCCACTTCAGCGGCGGGTTCAGATCGAAGTTGCTCGCGTTGAGGAAGACGCGCTGCGCGGTGTCGACCCGGCTGGTGTCGCTGTGCGCCTCCTCGCTCTGCATGGCCTTCTTGCGGGCGTCGAGGAAGGCGCCCAGGTACGCGGCCTGGCTGCCGCCCTGCGCCGGGGTCTTGGCCTTGGACATGGCCGTCTTGCGGATGCCGCCGAAGCTGTACTTGCTGTCGCCGGGGCCGTGCATGACGATCGCGTCGTAGTAGATGAACTGGCCGAGCGCGCCGAGCCCGTCGTCCTTGCCCTGCTTGACGGACGGGTTGAAGTAGACGCGGTCGCGCTCGTGTTCCTGGGCGTCCTGGAAGGCCTTGTCGGCGGCGGCCGTCTTCCAGTCCTTGGTGAAGTTGGGGTCGAGGCCGCTGTGGGAGTCGCCGCCGTTGACCTTTCGCAGGGCGGGGAGGTACTTGGCCAGGACGTTGCCCGGCTTCTGCGCGGTGTAGTACTCGACGAGTTCCAGCATGTCGCCGGTGCCGGAGCAGAAGCCGATGATGCCCGCGGTGTAGCCGCGGCCGTCGCCGATGTCCTCGATGTACTTGAACTGGCCGCGCCAGTCCAGGGAGGAGTTCTCGGCGCTGGAGACCAGCTTCATGGCGATCTCCTTCTTGGCCGGATCGTCCAGGTTGACCGCCGCGGCGGCCTGGTGAGCCGGGGGCTGTACGGGGGCGGCGGCGGCCGGGTGCACGGCCGTCGCCTGGCCCACGCCGACTCCGATGCCGGTGAACACGAGCGCGGCGGGTAACACCACGGCCGCCGCCGTCAGACCGATCCTTGTGGACATGGGGGACTCCATTCGCTTGAGCCGGTCCGTTAGGAACGTTTCCTAACCATTCAAGCGAGCGCGCCGCACCGCCCACAAGGCTTTCGGCCCAACTGGCGTACTACGGCTGCGGAATGGGCACCGCCGGGTCGGTGTCGCCACCCGCCGTGGCGACCGGAACCGTGGGCGGGCGCACCTCCTCGGCGAGATCCGGGTAGACCGTCGCCGACGGGGCCGCCACCGCCCGCCACCAGGGCTCCAGCGGAAGCCCGCGGTCCGGCTCGAACGGCTGCCCCGGGCGCGGCACCGCCACGCTCGCCCCCGCGGCCCGGGCCGCGGTGACGGTGCCCTCGGCGGGCTCCTCCCACGGGTGCGGGGCCAGGTTGAAGGTGCCCCAGTGGATCGGCAGCATGATCCCCCGGGTGGGCTCGCCGCCCTGGAGGTCGAGGTGGGCGCGTATGCCCTCCTCGGGCGTCATATGGATGTCGGTCCAGAACTCGCTGTAGGCACCGATCTGGATCATGGTCGCGTCGAACGGCCCGTAGGACGCCCCGATCTCCGCGAAACCGGGGAAGTACCCGGTGTCCCCGCTGTGGTAGATCCGGTGCTCGGGCCCGGCCACCACCCAGGAGGCCCACAGGGTGTGCTGGGTGTTGCGCAGTCCGCGGCCGCAGAAGTGGCGGGCGGGGGTGGCGGTGAGCAGCAGCCCGGCCACATCGGTGGACTCGTGCCAGTCCAGCTCGGTCATCCGGTCCGCCGGGACGCCCCAGCGCTCCAGATGCGCGCCGACCCCGAGCGGTACGACGAACATCGTGCCGGTGCGTACCAGCGCGCGGATCGTGGGGAGGTCGAGGTGGTCGTAGTGGTCATGGGAGATGACCACCGCGTCCACCGGACCCAGCTCCCGGAGCGGCACCGGGACCGGGTGCAGCCGCTTGGGCCCGACGCCCGCGAACGGCGAACAGCGCTGACCCCACACCGGGTCGAACAGCACCCGCCGCCCGTCGATCTCGGCGAGCACACTGGAGTGGCCCATCCAGGTCAGCCGCAGCCCGGAGGCGGGCGGGGCGGCCAGTTCGGCGAGGGTGGTGGGGTACACCGGCACGGTCCCGGCCGGGGCCCGGCGTATGCGGTTCTCCTTACGGAAGTACGTCGGCAGGAACTTCAGCATCGAGCCGGAGGGGGCCGTGCGGCCGCCGCCGGGGTTGGTGAACACACCGTTCGCGAAGTTCGGGGACCGCCGGATGCGCTCCATCCGCTCCCCGGCCGGGTCCGCGCCGAAGGCGACGGGGCGCAGGGTTGTGGCGAGCCGGGCACGCTGACGGCTGGAACCGGTCACGGCACCTCCTGGGTGAAGGGGAGCGACGGGGCACCCCATGTCCTGTGCTGTTGTGCTGCTGCACTGTGACAACTCTCCCGACCGGTGACCTTGTTCCGGAAGTGCGCTCCAGGTCTGCTCAGACCGTTCTCAGGGGGCGTGAACGTCAGTGCACGCCCGTGAACGTCAGCAGCAGGTGGTCCTCGACCGGGCGGTAGCCGATCCGCTGGTAGAGCGCGTTGCTGGTGGGGTTGGCGAGGTCGGCGAAGAGCAGCACCCGCTCGGCTCCCGCGGTCCGCGCCGCCCGGCTCACGGCCGCCGTGACCGCACCCGCGTAGCCGTGTCCGCGCAGCTCGGGCGGGGTGTAGACGAGCGAGACCCGGACGGTGGCCGCGACCGTACGGCTCACCGCGGCGGTGGCGACCGGTTCGCCGTCCACCTCCCACAGCAGGGCGCCGTGGTGGCTGAGCCGGTCGTCCACCGCGCGGGCGGCCTCGTCCTCGGGCAGTGCCCCGGTGTCGCGGCCGAACGCTTCGTACCAGCTCAGCAGCAGCTCGCGGTCGGCGGTGGTGGCCGTCCGGGCCCGCCCCCGTGGTACGGGCCCGGACGGGGTCAGGATGTCGAGCCGGTACAGCCGCTGGACGTGGCCGGTCCCGCTGGTCTCCCCGGTGTGCCGCTGCCAGGCGTCCGCGAAGGCCTCGGCGACCGGGCGGGCGCCGTTCACCCCGGTGATCCGCGACTGCCCCATCACCCGCCGACCCGCCCCCGCGAGGGTGCGGGCCAGCGCGTCCGCCGCCTCGGCGGGCATGGCGGAGAGCAGCGGCGGACGGGGCGGGGTGCGGACGTACGCACCGTCGACCTCGCCCGAGGGCGTCCGCCACCAGCCGTAGACCGGTGGCTGGTCGCCGTAGCGGCCACGTCCCGCCGCCGCCAGCGAGGAGACGACGGTGAGGAGAACGGTGTGCTGGACCGGGCGGGCGCGCAGGAACGCGCCCGCGGCGGCCCGGAACTCATCGAGATCGTCGGTCGTCGTCCACGCCATGCGTACCAGGCTGGCGCGCGCGGCCCGTCCGGCGCATCTCATTTATCCCGGGAGATCAGCGGATCAGCAGCTCAGGTTCGAGCCGGGGGTGGTGCCGAGTATCCGGACAAAGTTCTGGTACGCGTTGATCCGGCTCTGCACCTGACCCGGGTTGCCGCCGTTGCACTCCAGGCTGCCATTGATGCTGCGGATGGTCTCGCCGAAGCCGCGCTGGTTGACCATGGCGTTGTGCGGGGTCATGGTGCCCGGGCCGGTCTGGGTGTTCCAGTACCACAGGGCGGTCTTCCAGGACACCGCGGCGTCGTTCTGCACCAGCCAGGGGTTGCCCAGCAGATCGATGCCGAGCGCGTCGCCCGCGGCCTTGTAGTTGAAGTTCCAGCTGAGCTGGATCGGTCCGCGGCCGTAGTACGCGGCCTGGCCCGCAGGGCAGCCGTAGGGCTGGTTCCAGTCGCAGTAGTGCGGGTAGTTCGCCTGGTTCTGCTCGACGATGTGGACGAGACCGCCGGTCTCATGGCTGACGTTGGCGAGGAAGGCGGCGGCCTCCTGCTTCTTCACGGTGTCGCTGCCGGTGTTCGCGAAGCCGGGGTAGGCGCTCAGGGCGGCGGTCAGGCCCTGGTAGCTGTAGAAGGAATTCCGGCTCGGGAACATCTGGTTGAACTGCGCCTCGCTCACGACGAAGCCGCTCGGGTTGCCGCTCCCGCCGCAGTCGTACGGCTCCCAGTACCAGGTGCTGATCACCGGGTCGTAGCCCGGATTGTCGTGCTCGGCGCGGTAGTACTTGCCGTCGGTGTACCGGACGATGTCACCGGTCACGTACGACTTGCCCGCGACCCAGTTCGGGTAGCTGCAGGCCGCGCGCGGGGTCGTGTCCGCCGTGCCCGCCGCATCCGCCGACGCGGAGGCCACGGGCATGCCGAACAGCACCGCGCACACGGCCGCCAGCGCGGCGAACCACGTCATGGCGCGTCTTCTCCACATGAGACCACCCCAATCCTCGTGTTGTCGGAGGACACTCAATCGGCTTGGTCTATACCAGTCAAGGTCCAGACCAAGCCGATATGGGGTGCGGGCGTCCGCAACTCCCCCCGGGGCGGCTGTCGGTGGCGCTTGGCACAACTCTTCGCACACTGTCGGGAATCAAGGCCGGCTCAGCCCTTGCGGCCGACACCGCCGTAGATGCCGACGGATTCGAGGGCCCCGGCATCGGGCGGCGGTCCGTCCGGGCGCCACAGCGGCGCCCGCACCAGCCCCGGATCGAGCATCGTGAACCCGTCGAAGAACGGGACGATCCCGGCGTGGGCGCGCAGGCTCAGCCGGGCGCTGGACTTCCGGTACACCTCGTCGGCCACCCGGTCGGGGCCGTGGAAGTCCAGGGTGCCGTGGCTGATGACCAGATGGCTGCCGACGGCCATCGGCTCGGTCAGGGTGGTGATGATCCGCGCCGGGTCCTCCGCGTCCGAGACGAAGTGGAGGACGGCGACCAGCAGAAGCGCCACGGGTTCGGTGAAGTCGATGCCGTCGCGCACCGCCGGATGCGCCAGGATGTCGGCGGGTCTGCGCGCGTCGGCCAGCGCGAAGTGGGTTCCCGGGGTGTTGGTCAGTTTGGCGTCCGCGTGCGCGGCGACGATCGGGTCGTTGTCGATGTAGACCACGCGGGTGTCCGGGGCGATCTCCCGGGCCGCTTCATGGGTGTTGGGCGAGGTCGGTATGCCCGTCCCGATGTCGATGATCTGCCGTATGCCGCCGGTCACCACCGTACGGACGGCGCGCAGCAGGAATTCGCGGTTGGCGCGGGCGCTTTCGAGGATGTCCGGGGACTGCCCGATGATGCGCTCGGCGGCCTCGCGGTCGATCTCGTAGTTGTCCTTTCCTCCCAGGTAGTAGTCGTACATCCGGGCCGGATGCGGTCTGCTGGTGTCGATGTCCTGGCCGGATACCCGCGTACCGGATATGCGTGAGGCGGATAATCGCTGGTCGGTCACGCCATTCCCCTTGTCCGTCCCCCTAGTTCCCCGTCGTTCCCGTTTTCTCCGTCGTCCCCGTTGTTGCCTGTTGCTGCCCGTCGTCCCCGTTGTCCCCGTTGTTCCCCGTCGGTCGCGCGGGCGTCACAGGAGCAGGAAGTCGGCCTCCCCGGACTTCGCTCCCTGGATGAAGCGCTTCATCTCCAGGTCGGTGTAGATCAGAGCCGGGCCGTCCGGGTCGGTCGACTGGCGCAGTGCCACCCGGCCGTCCTTCAGCCTCATCGCCTCGACGCAGCTTCCCCCGTTGCCACCGCTCCACGGCTTGTGCCAGCCCTCGGAACCGAGGTCCCTGGCAGGCATGCCGCTGTAGGCGCGGTTCCCGCATATGCGATCCATCGTTCAGATCTCCTTGCGAATGCCACTCAGAATGGCCTGAGTGGTCTGTGCAGGCGCGGCCTGCGCGCACATCCGGTCCAGGGCCTCCAGGAACGCCGAGACGTCATCGCGCTGGTCGAAGTAGGAGCCGCTCACGAGCGTCTCCGTATACGCGATATCGGGCAGCTCCGGGATCGGGAACCGGAAGATATGGAAGGGGCCGTACATCGCCGGGTGCGGACCGGCGTCGAACGGCATGACCTGCAGTCTGATCTGGGGTGAGTCGGCGACCTCGATCAGGCGGCCGATCTGGGCCCGCATGGTCTCGGACCCGCCGATCGGGCGGCGCAGCACCGTCTCGTCCATCACCACCCACAGCATGGGCGGATCGGGGCGGCGCAGCAGGGCCTGCCGCTCCAGGCGCAGCGCGACGTTGCGCTCGATCTCGGTCTCGGGGGCGTGCGGCATGCCCGCGCGGAGCACCGCGCGGGTGTAGTCCTCGGTCTGCAGCAGCCCGGGGATGTAGTGCGGCTCGTAGGCCCGGATGAGGTTGGCTTCCACCTCAAGGCTCACGAACGTGTTGAACCAGTCGGGCAGGACATCCCGGAACCGGTGCCACCAGCCGTTCTTGTTGGCCTCCCGCGCGAGGGAGAGGAAGCCCTCGACTTCTTCGGGGTCGGTGACGCCGTAGGTGCGCAGCAGTTTCTCGACGTAGGGGAGCTTCAGGCCGACTTCGGCCTTCTCCATGCGCCGGATCGTGGCATGGGTGACGTCGAGGGCTCGCCCGGCCTGTTCGAAGGACAGTCCGGATTTCTCGCGAAGGTCCTGGAGCCGCTTGCCGAGCACGACCCGCAGGACGGTCGGGGCACCGCCCGACCGCGCATCCGCCACTATCGTCCCCCTCCACTTACTGTCACAGCACAGCAGTCTGGCACGGGCTCAGCTTTCGGAACAGTCTGTCCTTGCGATTCTGTAATTTACAGACTGAACCTTGTCACAAGCGATCGTGACAGAGCATAGTGTCCGGTGTGGCTCCTTCCTACGAGGCTCTCCGGTTAGGGCACAGCGGCTCAGTAGTCGCTGCGTGCCTTCAGGACGCGTTTCGTCTCCCGGCGCTGAGCACGTCCGTCGCGGAGGCGAGAAGGCATGTCGTCCTGCGGCTGCGCTCATGGGGTGTCGACCAGGACACCCTCGACAGCGCCGAATTGGTGGTCTCCGAGCTGTTCACCAACGCGGTACGGCACACCTCCAGCGATGAGGTGCGCTGCTCGTTGCAGCTGATGGGAACCCGGCTGCGGCTCGAAGTGGCCGACCAGGGCTGCGCGCGCACAGTGCCGCAGGCGCGGGCGTCGGTGAGCGTGGACCAGGAGGGCGGGCGCGGGCTGATGCTCGTGGAGGCCCTGTCCCAGGCCTGGGGCGTACGGCCCCACACGGGCGGCGCGGGCCGCGCCGTCTGGGCCTACCTGGCCTGAACAACCAGCCCCGCTTCACCCATACGGAGTAGCGCGGCGCACCGCTTGAGGCGCGCGGCGGCTCAGTGGCGCAGCGGCAGCAGGTCCGGGCGCTTGGGCTCCACATGGTCTCCGGAGGACACCCCGCGCAGCCGTCGGCCGATCCAGGGCACCAGATACTCGCGCGCCCAGTGGATGTTGTCCCGGCGCACCTCGGCGGGGGTGCGCCGGCCGTCGTCCGGCCACGGCTGGTCGGGGTCGGCGGGCACCTCGATGCCGAGGACCTGACCGGCCCGCAGCGCGACCCGGGTGTGTCCGTCAGCGGACAGATGGAGCCGGTCGTCGTCCCAGGCCCGCCGGTCCTGCACCGAGCGCAGCGACCACAGGTCGAGCACGGGACAGTCGTAGCGGTCGGCGATCGCCCGCACATGGGCCGTATAGGTGGCGATCTTGCCCCGCAGATGGCGGAGCACCGGGATGCCACGGGTGTCGAAGCCGGTGCACAACAGCACGGTGGGCACCTGGGCCCTGAGGTCCGCGACGGCGGCCTCGTAGCGCCGGGCGACATCGTCGGGGTCGCTGCCGGGCCGCAGAATGTCGTTGCCGCCCGCGCAGAAGGTGACCAGGTCGGGCCCGAGGCCGATCGCCCGCTCCACCTGCTCCTCGACGATCTGGTCCAGGAGCCGGCCGCGCACGGCGAGGTTGGCGTAGCGGAATTCGTCTTCGGGCCGCCGGTCGGAGAGAAGGACGGCGAGCCGGTCGGCCCATCCGATGAACACACCGTCCGGTCCGGGATCGCCGACGCCCTCGGTGAAGCTGTCCCCGATGGCTGCGTACGACCCGATCACATCACGCTTGAGTCTTTGCGAATCGTCTGCCACATCCGGACATCCTTCACCCCGACTCGTGACCTACGCCACCGTAACCACCCCTTGACCAGGGGTGAGTTATCCCACCTGGTCAGTTCGGCGGAGGTGGAATACGACGGCGTCCAGGTCGCCGTGCAGTCCGGTGCGCAGCCCGTGATGGCTGAGCACCGCGCCGCGGTGGACGGTTCCGGTGGCCAGGTCCTCGTACGCCGAGGCCGGGTCCAGGCCGCGCAGCCGCAGCGGGGGCTGGGGGTCGCCGTAGCTCTGCGCGTGCAGCCACGCCAGCACCACCGTCTCCTCGCCCCGTACGTACTGCACCGCGCTGAGCCCGCCGCCGCCCGGTGGCCGCAGCCGGTACTGCTCACCGTGCTGGACGACGGGGCGAATCCGCTGGTAGAGCGCCACCCAGTCGCGGGCCTCGGTGAGTTCGGCCTCGCTCCACTTCGTCAGGTCGCCGCCGACGCCCAGCACCCCGGCCATCGCGCTGACGAAGCGGAAGCGGAGCCCGCTGGTGCGCTGGTTGCCCATGACGTTGGGGCTGTCGGTGACCCAGGCGGCCATCACCCGGGCCGGGTGCAGCTGGCTGAAGCCGTGCTGGATGGCGAGGCGGTCCAGCGGGTCGGTGTTGTCCGAGGTCCACACCTGGTCGGTGAGGCCGAGGATGCCCAGGTCGATCCGGCCGCCGCCGCCCGAGCAGGACTCGAACGCGACCCCGGGGTGGGCCGCGCGCAGCCGCCCCAGCAGCTCGTACAGCCCGTGGACATGCTCGATGCCCAGCCGCTGCGGATACGGGTCGCCGGGCCAGCCGGGGTCGGTGAAGGAGCGGTTGAAGTCCCACTTCACATAGTCGATGGGCGCGTCGCTCAGCAGGGTGTCCAGCCGTTCCCACAGATACGCGCGGACGTCGGGCCGGGCGAGGTTGAGCACCAGCTGGTTGCGGAACTCGGTGCGGGTGCGGCCGGGGTGGTGCTGCACCCAGTCGGGGTGGGCGCGGTAGAGGTCGCTGTCGGCGTTGACCATCTCCGGTTCGACCCAGATGCCGAACCGCATGCCCAGCGCGTGCACCTCGTCGGCGAGGGGCTTGAGCCCCTGCGGGAAGCGGTCCGGATTGGGGGTCCAGTCGCCGAGCCCGGCCCGGTCGCTGGTGCGGGACCCGAACCAGCCGTCGTCCACGACGAACAGCTCGACGCCGAGCCCGGCGGCGAGCCGGGCGAGTGAGCGCTGCTGCTCCTCGCTCACCTCGAACTCGGTGGCCTCCCAGGAGTTGTAGAGGACCGGCCGGTCCCGGTCCGCGCCGGGGATGACGTGGGCGAGCTGCCAGGCGTGCCATGCGCGGCTCGCGGCCCCGAAGCCGCCGTCGGTCCACAGCCCCGCGAAGACGGGGGTGGTGAAGGATTCGCCGGGGGCGAGGAGCAGCAGCCCCGCATCGTCGTGACCGGCGCCGCCGACGGTCTGTACGGTGCCGTCGGCGAGCTGCTGGACGGCGATCCGCCAGGACCCGGACCAGGCGAGCGCGCAGCTGTGCACCTCGCCGCTCTCCTCGGTGGCCGTCCCGTCGTCGAGCGCGATCCAGGGCAGATGCTGGTGGCTGGTGTGGCCACGGCGGCTGCCGATGACCTTCTCGCCGGGGGTGAGGTCGGTGCGGGCGAGCTGGCTCTCGGCGGCCCACCGCCCGTACAGATGGCTCAGCCGGTGGTGGTCGCGGGTCGGCAGCGACCAGGCGGCGGAGTCGGCGCGCAGAAGTTCCAGCGGGGTGTCGTCCGGGGTGCCGGTAGGGGCGAGGGTGTGGGTGAGGGTGGTCCAGCGCTCGATGACGTCGCCGTCGTCCCGCATCCGGTAGTGGAGGGTGATGTCGAGGTGGTGGAGCGGGTCGTGGAAGCGCAGCCGCAGCTCATCGCCGGTGTCGCCGACGGTGCCGCTCTCGAACCGCCACTCGGTGCCCCGTACGCCCGCCGCGCGGACGGACAGGGCGGGGCGCACGAAGCGCGGGCCGCCCTCCACCGGGTACTCCTCGCGCCCGTCCCACGGCGATTCGAACCCTCGATCAGCGGGCAGAGGTTCGGCGGCGAGGGCCTCGGCGTCCGGGACCGTGAGGCGCGGGCCCCAGTGGAGATGGAGCAGGGTGTCCTCGTCGGTGAGGTGCAGGGCGTAGCTGCTGCGTCGCCCCGAGAGCAGCCAGAGCCGACCGTTTTCGCCGATTTCAATCATCACGCATCCCCAATTCCCCACAGGTAGCAACATCATCGGGCAGGGTCCCGCGCACGGCAATGGCTCCGTGCCCCGGTCGGAAGAACTGATTGCAGCAGGAACGCAATGTCGTATGGTCAGCAGAGCCCGCCTCGTCGACGAGCGGCGTGGCGGCCGAACGTGAGGAGCGCCCGTGACGCAGCCGTCGCCGCAGGTCCCGCAGGCCGAGCCCGAGCTGGTGGGGGTACGCAACTTCCGCGACGTCGGCGGTCTGCCGACCTCCGACGGCCGGCGGTTGCGGCCCGGCGTGCTGTTCCGCAGCGGCCACCTCGCCCATGCCACCGACAGCGACGCGGCCTTCCTCGACTCGCTCGGCCTGCACACGGTCTTCGACTTCCGCAACGCGGCGGACATCAAGCTGGAGGGTCCGGACGTCTCCCTCACGGGCGTGCGGAACGTGAACCTTCCGCTGTCCGACCCGGCCGACGGCGCCGGGTTCTGGACGATGGTGCGCGAGGGCGACCTCAACACCCTGCGGGAGCTGCTGGACGACGGGCGCGCCGAGCGGCGGATGATCAACGCGTACCGGGCCATCATCACCAGCCGCATCGTCGAGCACGGCCGGGTGCTCAGTGCGATGGCGGAGGACAGCTCCCCTGTGCTGATGCACTGTTCCGCGGGCAAGGACCGGGCCGGTATCTCGGTCGCGGTGACCCTGCTCGCGCTCGGGGTCGAGCGGGAGGCCATCGAGGCCGACTATCTGGAGTCGGCCGCCGCCCACCGGCGTTACAAGATCTGGCGCAAGGGAAATCCCGCGGACGGGTCCGACCCCATGTCCCCGGAGGTGCTGGAGCTGCTGAGCCCGCTCTTCGACGCGCGCCCCGCCTATCTGGGGGCGGCCTTCGAGACGATAGAGGAGACCTGGGGCGGCACCGAGCGCTATCTCACCGAAGGCCTGGGGCTGACCGCCCCGCAGCGGGAACGGCTGCGGGAGCGGATGCTCACCGGCTGACGGATCTCAGCCGGTGACGGACCCCGGGATCAGCGACGGCCCGGCAGCCCCCACGGGTTGTCGGCACCGGCCTCGGGCTCGGTAACCCAGCCCGCCGTCAGCACCAGACCGCTGGCGCGGTGCACGGCCAGGAAGCCGAACGGGCGGTCGTACACGACGCTGATCAGCCGCGCCGTCTCCTGCGGCACCCCGCTCGCCTCCATGGCGAACGCGGTCACCGCCGCCGCCCAGAACCCCTCGGCACTGAACGAGGCCGTCATCGACTGCTGCCCGGAGGAGATCGCCAGCGGGGCGGGGCTGACTCCCGGGAAGTGGCCCCGGGAGGTGTCCTGGGCGCTGCGCAGCCCGAACAGCTCCGCGTGGCGCAGCAGATCGTGGCGGGCGTTCACCGTGAACTGGGGCGTGGTGAGGACGACCGAGGGCGTGGCGTCCCAGCTGGTGATCTCCCCGACGTGGACACCGGGCCCGGCCTCGCCCAGCGGCAGCGCCGAGCCCGGCAGCCCCGGGTACTCCCCGGCCACCGCGCCGATCCCGGCCTCCAGCACCTCGCCGCCCGCCGCGTCCTCGGCGCCGAGGACCAGGTGGACGTCCAGCCCGTTGTCCCCGGTGATCCCGGAGAGGGTGAGCGGCCCGGCCGGGGTGTCGGGGACGACCCGCAGCACTCCGTCGATGTCGTCCATGGACCGGGTGAGGCCCGCCAGCGACCGGTCCCGCCACGGTCCGCCGCGCGGCTTCAGCCACCCCGGCCGGAACGGATGCTGCCAGGCCGTCTTCACCAACAGCGCGCCCGCCAGCACCAGCTGGGTGGTGGGCGTCAGCGGCACCGGCATCTCGGCGATGGCGCCCCGGGTCTGCCGGGACGCCCAGGCGTCCAGCTCCTTGCCGTCGCGCTCGGTGTCGCCGGTCAGCACGCCGCGTACGCCCTGTGGAAGCTCCGCTTCCCATGCGGGCCGCATCGGCAGGTCGTGACGGGTCCACAGTCCGGTGGCGGCGTCGACGCCGTCGATCGCGGCCAGCGCCTCGACGGCCGCACGGCCGAGCGCCGTCGCACCGTCCGCCCCGACGCCGAGCGCCGCCTCCAGTTCGCCGCGGGCCGGGCCACCGGCCGCGCCCGCGAGCAGCGCCAGCAGCGGCCAGACCCCGGCGCCGGTGAAGACGGTACCCTCGTCGTCCGTCACCGCGGCCCGCGCCCAGCGCCCGGTGAGCGCGTTGACGGCCCGCACGACACTCGTATCGGCCATGCTCCCCCATCTCGTCAGCGGTGGGCGACCGCCTGCTTGACGAGAGTCCTCCCGAACTCCCACATCAGGCCGCCGCCACCGTGTGCGTCGTCCATGACCGCGGTGAACGCCTCGACGAAACGGTCCACTTCCCGCTCGCCGATGATCAGCGGCGGAATCAGCTTAATGACCTCCAGATGGTCGCCGGAGACCTGGGTGAGGATGCGATGGCGCTGGAGCAGCGGCGCCACGACCATCTGCGCGAACAGGCCCTTGCGCGCGGTCTGCAGCATCGCCCAGCGGCTGCGCAGCCCGAGCGAGGACGGTCTGCCGAACTCGATGCCGATCATCAGCCCGCGGCCGCGTACGTCGTGCAGCAACTCATAGCGGTCGATGAGCGCGGTGAGCCGGTCGCGCAGCAGCTCGCCGGTGCGGCGGGCGTTCGCGACGATCTGCTCGTCCTCCATGACGGCGAGGACGGCGAGCCCCGCCGCCATGGCCTGGGCGTTGGCCCCGAAGCTGGCGGAGTGCACCAGCACCCGGTCCATGGAGGAGTAGACCTTTTTGAAGATCCAGTCCTTGCCGAGGGTCGCGCCGACCGGCACATAGCCGCCGGACAGCGCCTTGGCCACGCACACCAGGTCCGGTTCGACGCCGTCCTCGTGGCGGTAGGCGAAGAAGTCCCCGGTACGGCCCAGCCCGGTCTGCACCTCGTCGGCGATG
>Ga0307508_10002373_pt1 | contig 19931 bp, 27 predicted proteins | sample 9_EM_MG_FD_203089 | JGI IMG/M metagenome (GOLD analysis project Ga0307508, IMG submission 203089) | Populus trichocarpa ectomycorrhiza microbial communities from riparian zone in the Pacific Northwest, United States - 9_EM | ecosystem: Host-associated > Plants > Roots > Unclassified | place...
CCTTCTCCTCGATGCACGCGCCCCTCCTCCATCTTCAGATGCGCTTGGGAGATTGTCTGTCCTTTTGAATCCATTGCCCTACGGAAGCAGAAGCTTGCCTACCGGACCACCACATCAGTCAAGAACATACACATACAATATTTTTTTGAGATTGTCGGCGGCTCCACAGTTACCTCCTTGTGCAGTCCTCTCTGCACAAACTGGTAACCCCTCTCGGAAACCATTTTGGGATCACTCGAAACCGCAGGCTTCATCTTCTTCAACTTCTCCTTCACATCCGGATCGTTTCTCCGCACAATCTCCACCAGTGGTTTTGAGCCACTTCCTGCCACAAGCTTGGCGATGGGCTCCGTAGATGCAACGGAACTCTCGAGGATCCAGAGCTGAATCCGAGGTCTTGTGATGGCAACGTACAGATGCTTTTGAAAGGTGACGAATCAGCGTCGATTCTTTCGAGCAAGAGAGAGAAAGGAAAACATAGCGATAAATACCTTTAATGCGGAGCAAAGCAGTGCATCCCTCTCAATTTTGGCTCGGCTACTGCCGGGAACCAGAATATCCTTCAAAGTTCTCAGGCCGGAAGGAGTAGGGCTGGAAGTGGAAAAGTCGAGCAGGAACACATCATCAAACTCCATGTCCTTACTATCGAGAATGCTGAGCACGAGCGCCGTATCTTCTCCGAGCGTTCGTTACACTTCCTTCTTCTTGATTTCGTCTCGAACGAGGATAACCTGCTCCGCTCCGAAATCCGCCACCCTCCCAGACACATCCCTCGGGCCGACGAACAGATCTGCGAGAACCTGGGCGCCCTATCCGACGAACATCGTAGGTATCGGACCATCGTACTGACCTTTCTCTTCTTCCATTTTGTCGACCGTTTGAGGGAAGCCTAAACACATCAGTGCCGGCATTACGCCGTGTCTCCCACGACGGAAATCCCCAGTGCGGGTGACGTACCTTTATACAGCTGTTCCATAACGAACGAAGCCAAGGAAACGATTCCCTGATGGGACCGGAAGTTCTTATTGAGGTAGAATAACTTCGGGTGGACGAGTTTGTAATTACCCGTCGCTTCGGCGAGCGGTTTGAACTGATAGTAGAACATCGCCTTGATATCGTTGAAGCGGAGCGTAGAATCCCTCGAGATGCATTGTGCCGAATCGCCCGCGAAGTGGACTCCGGATGGCCTCCGGACTAGCTTCAGGAGCAGGGCGATATCTATGCATCGTTGATCCTGCACTTCGTCGACGTAGATCTCCTCGATGAAGGTTTCCACCATCCGGCGGAAATCTGGATCCGCCGTCCGCATGAAGTTGAGCAGAGAGGTCACCCTGTCGACTCCGTCCCGATCACCGTTCCGCGCTTTGCAGCTCTCGTAGCGCAGGTATATGTCGTAGACTTCCTGTCGTTCCTCGGACAAGAAGGTGGGCGCTCTCTTTTTGCTCAGGGCCAGATAGTCGCCCCGTGAAAGAGCTCCGGGCTCACCGTCATTTGATACTGAGCCCTTGATCACCCCCAGTATCTCGGCGAAGACAAGACCAGGCTTGTAGCGTCGAGACAGACTGAATGGGAATTGCCTCCAGTATTTGGACTTAAACAGAGCGAAGTCGACGACTTGCGATCTCCGCATATATTGATCGGACGCCTCGGAAATCGCTGGTTTGGCCTTCTCTTCACGGAACTTCTGACGATTGGAATACCTGTGCAAACCACGTAAGCAATGGGCCAGTCACGAAAGGGACGGAGCACACCCACTCTGCTGTGTTCTCGCTGCGGTGAGGTAACCATTAGCATGAGTTCATTCTCTCTGGAGCAAAAGACACTAGCTTACAGCAGTTTCAACAGCTGATCGAATGTACACACTAAAGGAAAATCGTCATCCTGAAGGCTGCCAATCGTCTTCGAACACATCAAGTTCTTCTCGTCCAAAGTGAAATCGTCGGGGTGGGCCTGTGTAGAGATGGCTTTGGAGAGCTGCGATTCGGCAAGAAGTTTTGAGCGCGTGATCAGAATCTATGTGTCGTACGAATCGGAGTCAGCAATGGACACATTAGGGGAAAATCGCTCCACTCACCTGCCGAGGAGGAGGCTGTCCGATAATGAGCTTCTGAGACGTATAGTTCTGAACCAGTTTGTGGACCAGACAGGTTGTTTTCCCAGTCCCGCTGCGGCCCATGATGAGTGCCCCGAATCACTGTGCTTGATGACCTCGATTACCTCCGGAGATGTATCAAAGGGGAATTCGGCGTTCGTGCTGTTCGTCAGAAAACTGTCCGTGACCGGCTTTGTGACCTCGAAGAATCTATCTGTCATAGGGTGTCAAGTTTCAACAGAGACACTCAGGAGGGTATCGTGCGAACTAACTATATTCTTCGAGACCTCTCCGGTCGTCCATCAAGATCGGTGGGGAGGTATCGATGGAAGCTCTCCGTGGGTTTATTTGCATGCCGCCCAAATCTCTAGGATGGTAAATTCCTGACGCTTCATCCCAAATTGGGGACCTCGAGAATGCTGGATCATCCTCAGGCTGTAGGATCTTGGTCCTCCATACCATAACCACGTGGTCGATGGCTTTAGAAACCTGCAGTGATGCCATCAATTACTCGTTCCAAGGAGCTAGGAATCGGGACGGTTAAGTCATCGGTTTCTACAACCCTCCAGACTAGAAAACAATTTATGTACCAATCAGCTAACCTGCCGTCAAGCACGCGCAGGTGTAGAGGGTTACGAACTTTTGATGTGCTGTCTGTAATTTCCGTCCTCGGTTGGGCCGGCACCCAACTGCCAGAGAATTCGAAGCTGCCTCCCGACCGCGGCCTCAAGAAGTGGCGGATCCAGATATTTCCTCTGAGCGGCGGTCCCCGAAATTTCCGAAAGCTTTCCGCCCTTCCACTCTCCGGAGACGAGTCTACGTAGCCGATCTTCAAGCACTTCTTTGTATCCTACCCAACGTTCGGTCAGGTCTAGTGCATTGGGGATAAACTAGGGATTACACACCACCGAGCATTTCTCTCTGAATATCTTTAAGTGCTGCTGCGGAGAGCAGCACCTTCCATAGCCCGATCTTCGCGCCAAACAGCTCTCCCTCTTCAGGAACCTTCTCGGAGCAGAATCCACGATCGGTGCGGGGTCTCGTGATCTGCTTATCTTTTTCCACTAGAGCCTTCGAGTTCTGAGATAGGTCGTGGCATGGACGGCACGGAAATGTTGGGAGAACCGCCCGAAGGACAGCGGGTATCTCAGTGGCGTGGATTTGCCCCAACAGCACCGATATGGCACGCGAAGACGTTGGTCGCTGTAGATTCAGCCCATTCAGCATCGCCACTACATGGTCCGGGAGGGGAGGGATTTTGTGCTCGAGCACCGAAGAGCGTCTCCTGGCGGCGGAAAAGGGTTTATTATCATTGGAATTGAGTTCCCGCACCACCACATTGGCAGGAACGTGAGTGTATTGAGGTGCTGGGGCTTGACAGTTCTTACGATGTTTTACGAGTGCCGCGATGGTTTCCGTCAATGCCCGCCACTTCTCGACCTCGGCGGAGACTCCGTGGCAGATCGGACTTCCAGCGCAGACCGAACACAATCCGATCAACTTCCGCGCCCAACCTTCGGAGATGGATGACACAGCGCTGACGAAATGCACGGAGAAAAGATCGCATATGATTTCCGCACCCTCCATCGAGGAAGCGACGCGTTCCAAGAGGCCAGGCTTCTCGGTCAACCTCGTGGCTATGACCTTAAGTGTGGCGGGCTGCAACGGTAACGCATGTTTAATGGCCGCGATGACCAGTTTATCCATGGCGTCCGCGTCGGCGGGATCAAACTCGTCGTACGCAAGCATCGAGCAGACCAGCACGAGGACCTCGCACGATATCATTTTCGAACCCGCACGGCGACCGATGTCGGACTGCATCGTGTCGTTGAACACGAGAAATTCCACTAAATGGCTTGCGTATTCGGTGAAACTGGTGTGGAACGCAGCTCGGGCCGCCTGACCGTCCAGGAAGGTGCCTATCTGTGAAGCCTGGGACGAGATGATGGTATGGAGACTTTGGTGGATCCCATGATTGTGGCCGAAACCGAACAGGCCGTTTCGAAGGATACACTCGAAGTAATCCATAGCTGCCAGGTAGGTGTTTCCCTGTCCAAGAGCTATCGAGGGCGCAAAGATGTTGTTGGGGGGACAATCAGTATTGTAGGGACATCAGAAGGAGAGCGCTGAGAGCGGGGACGCATTGTAGGAGCGAGGCAGGAACCGTTTTAATGCCATCATCGGACATCTGTTCGTCGCGCTGCTGATCTCCAGCGTCCAGCTCCAGTTCGAGCGGAAATAGCCGCCAAGAAAGATTGAGGAATGTGCTTGGGAGATTGGGATCCCTCCTTCCCGATCGCTTCGCCGGTCTGGCTCCATTCACAGGCCATTCACTCGCAGGGATAATTATGTGGAGGACGGACGCTAGCGCCGACGGCACCGGGTCACTCCACCTTTCCCCCGAGCGCCCGCGAGTGCCCCGCAACAAGCCTGTCTGGTATAGAGTCGTGATGTGGTATGTATCTGCCATCCGATTGCTCCCAACCCTGCCGGACCCTAATCCACCCGTCAGCTTGCACTACGAATGGTGACCCCACTCTTTTTGACGCTCGCCTGAGTGACCACGAGTTGGACGGACATTAGGCATCACTCTGGAGACTGGCTTTCTAATTTTATACGGTGTCACGAGGTTCCCGTGCTTCACGTTTAGATAGATATTCACTTGCGGGACGGGCGCCCGGCGGGCCGAGCTGACATTTCTTCCGTAGTCTAGTGAGGCCAATGCGAGAGTACAGACTGGACCGGACTGGGTGCAAAGCCGGTCCGATCCAGTCCGGACATTGATGGAGGTGACGGCGACGGCGACGGACATCATCCTCTTAGAACCAGCGACACTCGAACGGCGGAACACTGCCCCGCCGGCCCGCGCGGTGCGCAGTCCCAACAGTATGTACAGACTCCTTTATCGAATAGGGAGAAGTTGGTAACAAGTCTTGCTACATATGCAGAGGGTGGGTGCAAAAGCGGCAGCTAACTGTAATACACACACGGCGGCGAGAGGGGTTGGTAGCGCCCGGTTGGGCAGCTCATGGGCGTGGACGGGGCAGTGAGCAACCACAGACTTATAGTTATATTCATGTCCGTCATTTCGTTTATGTATGTTGGAAGAATACCGATTAGCATTGAGGATAAAGTCAATGACCGGAGTTCGAGCTGGTTTAAAGTGCGCGCTGAATGCTGTACGAGGTGAGTAGACACAGAGAAAATGGATACTGCACGATCGAGTCACCGCCAACTCTGTTGTAATATTTGTTTTGTGTAACTAAGTATAAGCAACAGGAAAGGACGGAACCTGCAGAACAAAAGATCCTCCTCTCGCACTTCCCCGCTCTTGCGTCTTACATACATACGCAACCACGCCCCAAGCAAGCCCTAATGCACAAGTGCCAATCCGAAACTACACCTTTACGAACCCCGGCAAAGAGAAGCACTTCGAACAATGTTTAGATATTGGGTTGATACCGGCTCCAAAAACACCTCAAGAGCTGCAAAATCCTTTACATGGGCTGCTCTGATCCTCTCGAGCCCCTGACACCACCGTGCTTCCATATCGGAATACCATTTGTAAAAACTACGATTAATCCATCCAGGGCTGACAGTTCCAGTTGGGTCCCGCTTTCGTAGGATCCTCGGATCCGTCCGGCCAGTAATATGGGAAATTCAGCACGTTGCAGATCCTCTCCTATGTATAGTTCAACGTTGACGTGCCCTATTGTATGTACGTACTATGTAGTCATCTGCCGACTGTCTACGTACCTTGATCTCTAATAGTCTATGCCCGAAGGTTGGCTGTATTTTCTCTGTTTAATCGTACTCGCATACAGCCTATCTAGATTATGGCGGCGTACATTCTGTCCGGTTTTCCTGTCTGCTGTCCGCGCGGCGGCGCCACGTTGCAAGCTCCCCTTTTGCCCTCCGCCCAAGCCTGTCCCTGAACGAGAGCGCGCACCAAGGAAATCACAAAGGAAACGAGTTCAAACGAGCGTGAGAGACAAAAGAAAGAAACAAAAGAAAGCGCCGCCCGCCTCCCAGTCCTCGCCTGCGGATGCCATGAAGGGGAGAGTGGGTAGGAACAACAGTAGCTCCTCCCCGGCCCCCAATTCTCCCGCGGCACCCAGCTCCTCCACTTCCGCCCTCCTCTCCTCTTCCAGCTCCCGCCCCGACGCCCCGCTCCCTGCGTCTTCCTCAGCCGGCATTCGCCTTCCCACATCCGTAGCAGAGAGGAAGTCCAGCTCTATCCTTAAGGAGAAATGGCGCTGCTCGACTTACCGATGCCCCCTCCACCTCGTCCGCATCTACTGATTCCAGCGCAATTTCGCAGCTTATGCACCTCGTAACATCACGGTTGATGATGGTGATGATTCATTGATCGCATGTGACCCTGTTGGATCATGGCGATATTATATACAGTCCTTTTCCTGTTGACTGTCCGCCGCGTCCTCGCGCAGTCCGTCGGCGGCCCATGGCAACTCCCCCTGCTCCCGCCTGGCCGTTCCCGAAATAAAGAAAAAGTGAAAACAGGCAATAAAGGAGAAGTGAAACCCGAGAAAGAGCTAAACGAGTGACCGTGAAGGAAATAAAAGAAACGCTAAACGAGTGACAGTGTGAGTGGACCGCTGAAAGCCTCCACCGTTCCCTGATTCCTTTCACCCTTCGTCCTTTTCGTCCCCTAGCTTCTCGCCCTCTCCCACGCTTTCCTCTTCTCTGTCCTTACCGCTCGTCGGTGCCGCCCCCTTCCTCGGGCCCACCCTGCTCCCCACCTTCGTGGTATGCAAAAAGTCGCAACATCACAGCATGCGCTGATATCAGCTGACGGCCAACGCGGCCGAGTGACCTATAATGAGTATCCATCTTTCAACACCTCAACTCCATGTGATGGGATGCACCTCGAGGCTCCAGTATCAGTTCGTTATCCACTGCTGGACGAGTCTCTATAAACTCCAAGATTACGCACCGAGTCCGAGCGCAACCTGGTGGTCGGTTATAAATGGCAAGGGAGTTTTGTATTGATGTGGATGTAGTCAGACATCCGGGAAGTGCGGGATCACGGTATGGACAGAGACGGAAAGAATCCAATTTTTTTTGGGAAAGAGGCAAAAAAAAATTATGCAAGCACGAAAAACCGAGCGACACAGAAAAACCCACAGAGGTACCTTAGAATAGACCAAGATGGAAAAAAAATACTCACAAACACCCCTCACTCATCCTCTTAAGCGTTTTGACGATATCCATCAACTTCCAGCGCGTGACCTCCGCCTTACCCTTCTCCTTAACTAGGCGCCGCCTCAGCTCCTGGCTGCCACGTTGCGGGTCAGCGTATATCGCGGCCACCTCTTTGACTCCCAACATCTCGCGGGAGACTTTCCTGACGATCTCGGTCAACTCGGCCATGTCGGTGCTTTCGATAAGCTCCTCGACGGCCGAGGGGAGCATCTTGGTGTTCGTCAGAACGCATTGGAAGAGTTTGTCCGCGTCTGCGGCATCCTTCCGCAGGTTTTCCAGGGTGACGAAGAAGTCGACACCGACGGTATCCAGAACCACAGTCTTGGCAAGAATTCCTGGTACGAAGAAAGGCACCGCCCCCGGCTTGTCCTGACTAGTAATCTCTCCTTCTTCACCGCCGTCCGAGAGTTCGTCCGACTTCTTTTCGTGGGAGATTTTGAGCATCCGGAGTTGCTGCTGCTGCTCGCGGATGGTTTTGAGACTAGGCTTGATGATGTTGTCGAAGACGAAAGCCGATTCCTTGCCGCGCGGGAGCTCGAGCGACAATCGGTATTTGGGGAGATAAGGTCCACGTCGGCGCCAAAACGCCTGCAGCTTTCTCACTGCAGCCCTAACCACTCCATCTTGCGATGTTTCGTCGGACCCCTCGGCGGAGTCTCCTGAATTCATCCAATGCGGCTTCACGGACTCAGCGAGTGAGGCCAGCGTATACGTAGGCACGCCACGTGTACTCAGGGGGGAGAAAACAGCAGGGAGAGCCTTGTCTTTGATGCTGACGATGGCTAGGCTGTCTTTGCCGCCATATTGCGCAAACGACGCGTGAAGCGACTCCAACATGCCAAGCGTCGGACGACGGTGAAATTTGGCACCGAAAAGATAACGACTCGCAAAAAGCTACGGATTTTGTTAGCGAATTGGCACATATGGGCACAGCAACTCCGTCTTACCTTCTGCGCTCGCTCGTATATGTCGACCGTGCCGCGGGGTGGAGCATTCATCGATGTTAGATGGATGACTGCGATAGCCAGTAGGTTCCGATTCCGTTCTTGGATTCCTTGGCCGAATGTTCTGATCTTTTGAACCACGCCGCCAATCTTTCTGACACCGTACGTAAATCGGAATGGTTCTTGCGGCGGTTGGTTGAACGGTTGGTTGAACGGTCGGTTGAATGGTTGGCCGAACGGCGGTGGCGGCGCATTCAGGCGTTCCAACAAGGTGATAAAACCCTCAAGCAGTGCAATTAGACAGTCCCCATATATGTCTCGCTCTGGCTGTTTCTGCGTGACCTGATCAGGATGACATATGAGAACGGGTAGGTGAATCTTGATCCACGATGCCGGGAAAACACACGCGGACTGACAAGTCCACAGCATCTACTTCAATCAGCTACACAACCACAGCCACTCCCAGAACGCAGAACCCACTAGAAAAGCCGCCAGGCGTTCGAATATTCCAATTATAGAATGAAAGCAGGTAAAATCGTTCAAAGGCAGTTTACTGAGTTTCTCCAAGCCAAGGTTCAAGTTAAACCTCTATTCAACGTCAGCAATGTACAAAAACTGTAGACCCGTTGGCATACAAAGCTAACCGCCGCATTGGCACGCGCGTCATTCATGAGAATGTTGAAGATGTGGAATGCTTCGAACAATACATTCTCATACTCTTCTTTCGGGCTTAGCCGCCTGAAGGCGCTCGGCCGGTGGAAGATCGGTTTTGCGTACCGCCTAAATCGCCCTGCAACACTTGGGGCTGTGGTTAGGCATTACTGTCAGCGCAATCCTTTCCATTCGTATACCATATTTCACCCATCAGAACCAAACCGCCGGATTTATAACTCAGTCTCACGAGGCATGCAGTGTGCTTTCCATCTTTTGAAGAACATGTAACTTACCCAGGCTTTCGGATAACTGCAACTGCTCGAATATGGAGGATAGGTCTTTCCTGAGATGGGACTCCCCACTTGTGCGTCCTAGGCGATGAAACAACAACGACTCCAGACCGTAGAATATAGCTGCACATTCTTTCCTCCCGGACGCGATGTTGGACATCACGTTCGTTGCCGCATCACAATCGTGCTGGATAGCTGACCTGAAAACTGCTTCCTTCAAGAAATACTCCAGCCAACGGCGCTCTAAGCCTCATCAGCAATGCTCAAATCTCAACTTTAGTACGGGAACTGACTCTGCGGATGAAATCTCTCGCTGAAATGCCCCAGGACTTCTTCGCCACCGAATTTATTGTATCTCAGGTCCACATGCACGACGTTGAAGCTGCAGACCAAGGAACACATCATTTCCAGACCCTTGGTGAAATTCATTAGCACACTGTAGTTCCAAGTTGTACATCAAATCCCTTGTTCCTTACCTCGATCCTAGACCTGCATTCGGCACTGCTGGGTGGCACGTGCCGATTCGAGCAGTTGCTGTTGGTGCAATTTCCTGAGGCCAAGTGTTAGCTTCCTGAAAACGGCCGCCGAAGAAAACGAACCATGAGATATGTGATTGCTGCAAAGATCCCCAGCTACAGGATCCCAGATGGTCTTCGCAGTTTGCTCTACATGGAAGAGCAGTTCCAACATCCGCACAAGAAGTTTGTTCTGGATGGTGATCGAAAGTGACTTCGACTCGATGAGCGACGGACCCGGTTGACCTTCACGGATTGGCGAATATTGCAAGTGCCACATCTCCTGTGTGTCTGGAAGCGAAAAAGCACCCATGACAATAGCAGTGGACAGTGGAAGTTCTTTATTCGGGTCTCGGCCCGATCCCCAAACGTTGACTGCTCTGATCAAGGCCTGGGCGACTCCGCGCAACTCGATGAGAGCGACAGATTCACAGTCTTCCAACAGGTTCAGTTCGCGCCAGTTGACAATCATCTGGCAACACCACGTTAGTAGCTGAAAATCATATTTATCCTGGTGACGATCGGCCTACCAGAACGGCAAGGACATCCTTGTGAAGGCCCTCGGGCAGAGCCGAGAAGACGTCGCATATGTTGCTACTTCGGAACTGATTGCGAATGGAAGCCCATTCTGACAGCGCGCTGGAAATCTCGTGGGGAAGTTCCAACGAATCGTATGGCCGGGATTGCTTGTCTTTGCCAGGAATCCGATCCAATGTCAAAAGGAGCCGTTCGAATTCTGTGAAGTGCAAGGGTAGCAAAAGTTCCTGCGATCCAACGCTTGAGTCGTCGTGGAAATGCTCCAATCCTAGTTCCAACGCCTCAGCGATCCTGCCGTCCAAGATATGCTCGTGAAATGCCTCCCGGTAATCGTGTTTCTTGACAAGAACTTCAACCAGCTGCTTCCCGAGCCGGAACTTACGCAGGAATTCCTCTTTCTCTTGGTCAGACCCGAGTGAGTCGAAGATGAATTCTTGATGTTCTTCCTTTATCCGGCCTTGGGACAGGAGGATAGTGCATATTTTGCTGTACGCAGCCACTTGCGATGGCTCCAGATGTTTCCTATTGCGTTGGAGGTAGGGAATGAGTTCATCGAATAACTCTCCCTGACGAAGCGCATTCGCCGCTTCGGCGTAGGAATTGAGCGTATCGTAGCACTGATGTGCTTTGCGCCATAACCGGCACTGCTTGTAGAGTGATGCCGCCTTGTCGTGGCGTCCAATACCAACCCAAACGTCTGCAGGAGCCCTTTAGTCCCTCTGTCGAGATCTTTAAACCACAGGAACTCACCTCCGGCTTCCTCGAGACAGTTCATGTCCTCGAGACAGAAAGCGGCATTCCCGAACTGTGAGGCATCTCGAAAAAGCTCCACGGCCTCCCGGAAGAGGCGAAGGAACTCGCCAGTCGAGCCTCCTCCTCGATGCATGCGCCCCTCCTCCATCTTCAGATGCGCTTGGGAGATTGTCTGTCCTAGTGAATCATTTGCCCTACGGAAGCAGAAGCTTGCCTGCCGGACCGCCACATCAGTCAAGAACACACACTCCCCAAAAATAGGGTAAGATTGTCAGCGGCTCCATAGTTACCTCCTTGTACAATCCCCTCTGCAGAAACTGGTAACCCCTCTCGGAAAACTTTTTGGGGTCACTTGAGACCGCAGGTATCATCTCCTTCAACTTCTCCTTCACATCCGGATCGTTTCTCCGCACAACCTCCACCAGTGGCTTTGAGCCATTTCCTGCCACAAGCTTGGCGATGGTCTCCGCAGACGCAACAGAGCTCTCAAGGATCCAGAGTTGCATCCGAGTTCTTGTGATGGCAACGTACAGATGCTTTTGAAAGGTGACGAATCAGCGTCGATTCCTTCGAGCGAGAAAGAAGGAAAACATAACGATAAATACCTTCAATTCGGAGCAAAGCAGTGCATCCCTTTCAATATTGGCTCGGTTGCTGCCGGGAGCCAGAATATCCTTCAAAGTTCTTAGCCCGGAAGGAGTAGGGCTGGAAGTGAAAAAGTCGAGCAGGAACACATCATCAAACTCCATTCCCTTACTATCGAGAATGCTGAGCACGAGCGCTGTGTCTTCTCCGAGCGTTCGTTGTACTTCCTTCTTCACGGCCTCGTCTCGAACGAGGATAACCTGCTCGGCTCCGAAATCCACCACCCTCTCAGACACATCCGTCGGGCCGACGAGCCGCGGTGCGAGAACCTCGGCACCCCATCCGACGAACATCGTAGGTGTCGAGCCATCGTACTGACCTTTCTCTTCATCCATTTTGTCGACCGAGTGGGGGAAGCCTAAACATTTCAGCCTTGGCACTACGCCGTGTCGCCCACGGCGGAAATCCCCAGCTGTGGATGACGTACCTTTATACAGCAGTTCCATAACGAATGAGGCCAAGGAAACGATTCCCTGATGGGACCGGAAGTTCTTATTGAGGTCGAACAACTCCGGGTGCACGAGGTTGTTGTTACCCGTCGCTTCGGCGAGCGGTTTGAACTGATGGTAGAACATCGCCTTGACATCGTTGAAGCGGAACGTCGAATCCCTGGAGATGCATTGTGCCGAATCCCCCGCGAAGTGAATTCCGGTCGGGTTCTGGACTAGCTTCAAGAGCAAAGTGATATCCATGCATCGTTGATCCTGTACCTCGTCGACGTAGATCTCCTCGAAGGTTTCCACCATCCGGCGGCAATCTGGACCCGCCGTCCGCATGAACTTCAGCAGGGAGGCCACCCTGTCGATCCCGTCCCGATCACCGTTTCGCGCTTTGCGGCTCTCGTAGCGCAGGTATATGTCGTAGACTTCCTGTCGTTCCTCGGACAAGAAGGTGGGCGCTCTCCTGTGGCCCAGGGCCAGGTAGTCGTCCCGTGAAAGAGTTCCGAGCTCACCCTCATTAGATATCGAGCCCTTGATCACTCCCAGTATCTCGGCGAAGACGAGGCCAGGCTCGTAGCGCCGAGCCAGGTTGGACGGGAATTGCTTCCAGTACTCGGACTTGAACAGAGCAAAGTCGACGACTTGCGATCTCCGCACATAATGGCCGGATGCGTTGGAAATCGCTGGTTTGGCGTTCTTGTCACGGAACTTCTGACGGTTGGAATCCCTGCGCGAAAGGCGTAAGCAATGGGTTCATCGCAAACGAGAGGGACACGGACTCTGCTGTGTTCTCGCTGCAGTGAGGTGCCATTAGCATGAGTCCATTCCCTCTGGAGCAAAGGACACTAGCTTACAGCAGTTTCAACAGCTGATCGAATGTACACACCAAAGGGAAATCATCGTCCTGAAGACTGCCAATTGTCTTCGAAAACATCAAGTTTTCCTCATCCAGCGTGAAATCGTCGGAGTGAGCCTGTGTAGAGATGGCCTTGGAGAGCTGCGATTCGACCAGCCTTTTCGTATATATTTTGAGCTTCTCGACAAGAAGTTTTGAGCGCGTGAGGAGAATCTATGCGTCGTACACATCGGAGTTAGCAATGGACAGCTCGGGGGAAAGCCGCTCCACTCACTTGCCGAGGGGGTTGCCCAATGATACGTTTCTGAGACGTATAGTTCAGCACCAACTTGTGGACCAGACAGGTCGTTTTCCCGGTACCGCTTCGGCCCCTGATGAGCGTCCCGGAATCACTATGCTTGATGACCTTGATTTCCTCCGGAGATGCATCGAACGGGAATTCGGCGTTCGTGCTGTTCGTCAGAAAACTGTCCATGACCGGCTTCGTGACCTCGAAGAATTTATCTGTCATAGGGTGTCAACAGAGACACTCAGGGCAGGGTATCGAGCGGAACGAACTATAGTCTTCAAGCTCTCTCCGGTCGTCCATCGAGATTGATGGGGAGGTATCGGTCGAAGCTCTCCTCGGCGGGCTTTTTTGGATGTTGTACAAATCTCTAGGATGGTAAATTCTTGATGCTTCATCCCAAATTGGGGACCTCGAGAATGCTGGATCATCCTCAGGCTGTAGGATCTTGGTCCTCCATACCATAACCACGTGGTCGATGGCCTTATCAACCTGCAATGAAGCCATCAGTTACTCGTTTCGAAGAGCTGGGAATCAGAACGGTTACATCGTCGGTTTTCACAACCCTCCAGACTAGAATATAAATGATGTACCAGTCAGCTAACCTCCCAGCGTGCACGTGCAGATGTAGGGGGCTACGAACTCTTGATGTGCTGTCTGTAATTTCCCTCCTCGGTTGGGCCGGTGCCCAATTGCCAGAGAATTCGAAGCTGCCTCCCGACCGCGGCCTCAAGAAGCGGCGGATCTAGATATTTCCTCTGGGCATCGGTCCCCAACATATTCGAAAGCTTTCCGCCCTTCCACTTTCCGGAGGCAAGCCTACGCAGCCGATCTTCAAGCACTTCTTTGTATTCTACTCAACGTTCGGTCAGGTCTAGGACACTGGGGATAAACTGGGGATTACACACCACCGAGCATTTCTCTCTGAATATCTTTGAGTGCTGCTGCGGAGAGCAGCACCTTCCATAGCCCGATCATCGTGCCAAATAGTGCTCCTCCTTCGGGAACCTCGCCGGAGCTGAATCCACTGTCGGCACGGGCTCTCGTGATCTGCTTATCTTTTTCCACCAGAGCCTTCGGATCCTGGGATAGATCATGGCATGGACGGCACGGAAATGTTGGGAGAACCACCCGAAGGACGGCGGGTATCTCAGTGGTGCGGATTTGGTCCAACAGCACCGCTATGGCACGCGAAGAGGTTGGTTGCTGTAGATTTAGACGGTTCAACATCGCCACCACACGGTCCGGGAGGGGAGGGATTTCGGGCTCGAGCACCGAAGAGCGTTTCCTCTCTGCGAAATAGGATTTCTTATCGTCGGCATTGAGTTTCCGCATCGCCACATTGGCAGGAGAGCGAGTGTGTTCGGGTGCTGGGGCTTGGCAGTTCTCACGTTGATGTTCTTCAAGCGCCACGATGGTTTCCGTCAATGCGCGCCACTTCTCGACCTCGGTGGGGACTCCGTGGCAGATCGGACTTCCGGCGCAGACCGAACACAATCCAATCAATTTCTGCGCCCAAACTTCGGAGATGGACGACACAGCGCTGACGAAATGCACGGAGAAAAGGTCGCATATGATTTCCGCACCCTCCATCGAGGAAGCGACGCGTTCCAAGAGGCCAGGCTTCTCGGCCAACCTCGTGGCTATGACCTTAAGTGTGGCGGGCTGAAATGGTAACGCATGTTTAATGGCCGCGATGACCAATTTATCCATGGCATCCACATCGGCGAGATCAAACTCGTCGTACGCAAGCATCGAGCAGACCAGCATGAGAACCTCGCACGATATCGTTTTCGAACCCGCGCGGCGACCGATGTCGGACTGCATCTTGTCATTGAACACGAGAAATTCCACTAAATGGCTTGCGTATTCGGTGAAATTGGTGAGGAACGCAGCTCGGGCCGCCTCATCGTCCAGGAAGGTACCTATCTGTGAAGCCTGGGACGAGATGTCGGTATGGAGGTTTTGGTGGGGCCCGTGGCTGTGGCGGAAACCGAGCACGCCGTTTTGAAGGATAAGATGGAAATAATCCATAACTGCTAGGTAGGTGTTTGTCTGTCCAAGAGCTATCGAGGACGCGAAGATTTGTTGTTGGGGGGAAAATCAGTATCGTAAGAACATTGCAGGAGCGTAAACGCTTCGTAGGAGCGGGGACGCTGTGTATATAGGAGCGGGGACGCATTGTAGGAGCGGGGAAGGAACTGCTTCAGTGCCATCATCTAGGGTAGATGCCACTCCGCCGGTCTCCAGCTGCTCCGGTTCGAGCAGAAATAGCTTGCAACAGCGATTGAGGGTTGTGCGCATGGGGGGACTTGGAATGCCTCCTTCCCGATCGCTTCGCCGGTCTGACTCCGTTCCAACTTCCCAGGCCAGTCGCAGAGATAGCTGCACTGAGTTACCAATGTAGAGTAGCTAACATCACCAGATCAGAATGTAGGTTGCCTCTGGCGTCATTCAGGCGGTCATTGCGGCCTGCATGAGGACCAGCGCAGCGAATCGCATCGTCAACGCCGCGATGTCAGGTTACCGTGCACGTGCGGGGTCAGTCAGATCACACGCACCGGATACATACATATCAAAACACGGAAGCGGATGCATACCTTGTAGCGACCGGGTGCTAGAGAGCATGCAACTCGTATGTACCGAATTTCAATTCTAGGGAGGCGCGAGCACGAAAACGCGAATCTAGATTCTGAATAGCTCTTTCAGCCACGCTCGAAGAGGCCGCCTTACGAGCCGGCCCTCTCGATGCGTGGTTCACTCTCGCAGACTCCTTAAGGATGAGAGCCCCACGTCACGGTCCCAAGCCACACTCTGGCGACGAAGACGAGCAGCCGGACCAGACTCCTTCTCCAGACACAACCCGTCCGTTGGCTGCGCCTTGCAGAGCCAAAAGCCAGCGCGGTATGCAGTTCCCGTCCGTGAGTATATCTAGGCATGTATATAGAGCTAGTAGCGCTTGCGAGTCTGACGGTTGAGACAAGGCTGCACGAGAAGATGAAGAGCGCCCCGCATAGCTGTACGCACCCCAGCGGCAACACGGAGGTGTTGCATAGCTACACATAGAGCGCGGATCTTACCAGAGGCGTGCTATGCGTGCTTCGCCGCGGCGACCGCAAAAAGCTTTCCGCGCTGGCAGTATCCTCCAGGTAAAGTAGATATTGGTGTCCGGAATGCGGGTCCCTAAACCACACCTTCAGCAGGTGCATAGTTCCAGCCAATGCCACACGAGGCACATATCTGCCTGGTCACGGATAGCTAACAGCAGCGGGTTCCCAAATACGCTACGAGCGACGAAGCTGCTGCCTATGGATCCGCTGTCCAGCGAAGCATCAAGCTCGACAAGATTTGCGCGGGGCACTCCCCACACGCAATATGCAGGTGTCCTGGCAGAAACATGTGGATCGTGAAACAACAACAGGGTCGCACAAGGAATGTGCTATGATGACGTACTCCCCGTGTGTCCGCCAAGCCAAGCAACGTCATATGGAGTACATACTGTGCATAACCCCCCAACCCCACAGGCAGCGGGTGCAGGCCGGACCTCCAAGAAGAAGTACAAGATGCCGAAAAGCCAGAGGCCGGACGGCACGGTTGCCGGGAGCACCAAGAGGCTAGCCTCAAGGGTCTCCCAGCTGAAGACGGGACACTGCCGCACTGGACAGTACCTCCACTGGGCCAAGGTTCGCCCCACCCTTCAGTGCTGGTGGTGTCAATGCCCCTCGCAAACGAGAGACCACCTCTTCAAGGTGTGTCCGGAATGGAACATGCAGCAGAAGATCCTGTGGGCGGAGGTGCTGAAGGAGACCAAGAGGTGGAAGAGCAGGTGGACGGTCCGGGACCTGCTGGCCGATGAGAGATGTGGGCAGGCAGTGCTGGACTTCCTTCCACTACGGATGTGGGAAGACTGGTGCCGCCGCTTGAAGAAGAAGGCGTCGCCGGAAGTGAGGTCTCTGAGTGGGAGCTCCGGGAGCGCCGAGGGCGGGAAGAGGAGCGGGTGGCAGAGGCGGAGGAGCTGGGAGCCGCGGGGGATTTGGGTGATGGGGGGGAGCCACCGCTGTTCCTGCCCACGCCTCCCTTCATGGCATCCGCAGGCGAGGAGTAGGACCCAGGGGACGGTTTCCTGTGTTCTTCCCTTTGTCTTTCGTTTGTTATTCCCTTGGTGCGCCTCACATCTTCTTGGGACAGGCCTGGGCGGAGGGCAAAGGGGTGCTTGCAACGTGCCGCCACTGCGCGGACAGCGGACAGGAAAAATCGGACAAAATGTACACCGCCATGATCTAGATAGGTTGAATGCGAGTATGGTCAAACAAAAAAAAAAAAACACAGGCAGCGGGTGTAGATCAGAGTAAGTATGCCCGGCAGAGTTTGCGCTAGCCATACAAAGTAGAGAGTGCATCGAAGAATTCCGAGGTGCCAGGCATACGAATACAAGAACGCTAGGTAAAAAAAAAGCTTTTTTATCTACTTACATACATTCTTTTTTTCCCACGGGAAGACTGAGGAGAATCTATCTACGGCAAGCTGATGCTCAACTTTTGTCATGACAGCTCTGCCAGCACCGACGAGAAATACCAAGTTACAACCAGTTGATCAAGTGATGAGAGTGGGTCTGATCGTGAGGAGTTAGATTAAATTTTTGAAATTACAAACTTGCCTACTTATGTACTCTATTTAATTCCAGAGACGGCCTTCTAAGATTTCGTTCCAGGAATCTACTTTGATAGCTTCAATTGCCTAGAGGTGAGGATAGATTCAAACCCTCACTTGTGTCATTTCGGTGAAAACTCGAGGGTTATGATGATCCGGGTATGTAGACGATATTCCTATGGCGGTGCCTGGACCGCAGGGCTTCACTCACGATCACTCGTACCAAGCTACGCTACATATGTCGCGGAATGATGTACTTTGCGTGTACCTACTTCTAGAGGTTTCTATGTGGCGAGACCCGCAATCCGCGGGTCTCCACTCTGCCCCACATATATCCTCTCGTTGCTGCGTCCATAGAATAATGCACACATCCTTTTCTTCTACCCCATTTCCTGATAACATAGCAACGCACTAAGCGGCGCTAAGCCTCTCGTGGTGTTGCCATGATCTAGATAAGTACTTATGTACTCAAGGTCGCATGCGAATAATGAATAAATAAAATAAGCTAAGCTCCTTAGCGTCCCGGCATTCTGTTGGAGTTGAATTTGTGGTTCATGCGTGTTTTGTCCACACACTAGTCTGCCGGCGGCACCCAATATTTTCTGGTTCTCCGTAGCTAGGTTCTCTTAGACATCCTTAACCTCACCGAATACACTGCCGTCTACCTCCCCTTCGTGTAGCCGTCTCTCTCTTCTTCCTCTACGCTGGTCGCTCCGCTACAACACATTCGTATGCCTGACGCACTCTCTATCCTCCGCGGAGTGCCCCAGAGCAAGCGGAACAAGATGAACCGATGGGATGGCTGTATCTATGCTATGCACAGGTCATCCAGCGGCCAGCCCAGTGGCCGGCTCGGGTGGGAACCACAGCGTGACAACAGTCGATCGCGACCACGCACTCTTTGCCCCCACATCTCATCCTCTCCTCCTTGTCCTGTGAGTGCGATACCAGCTTCGGGGCTGGGCCTGTCTGGTATAGACGGTCGTGGTGTTCTTGAAAAGGCACATATGTACATAAATACCATACGTAATACCTCTCATATCGTTGGTACATATGATAATCCAGCTTTGGTGTATGTTACTGAGTTTTTGTTCCTAATAAACTGTGTTTTTCCGTATATTTTACTCCGGTTTTGGCGTAACTAACTGGATTTTTATGGCTTTCATACGGGGTTTTTCTTTGTTACAACAGTTGGCCGAGTATGAAATACAGCCGCATTTGTATGTCCTCATACTAGACATATGATGTTTTTTTCTTTTCAAAAGTTACCCACCCCCTCATAACATGTATCTATGTAACTTTCGTGTACCACAGGGGCGGCTTGCACGGACACCACCAGCACTTGGCGGAAGACCTTTTCTTCCTCCATTTGACCCTTCTTCGGTCAGCAGAAACTTGCGGCCAGCCGCTTGCTGGTCTTCGCCGGCACTGAGTCTGGTTTCTAGGATGCCTTCCCCTGCTGGCAGTCCACTAGTATTTCTTCCCAGTGATTTGCGAATCCTCCCACATCTTGACTTCCAGTCATTCCTTTTCCGAGATCCCCCGCTTGAGATGCGCAAGGGATCTAGGGAGTGGCGTTGGCCGCCTGCCATACCGGCCTGTGTATTGTTTCTATTCTACCCTGTCAAGCTCCTCCGCCGCAAACTTGGCTCACTCGTCAGCCTTCCAGTCCCCTGGGACGCCCTTGTAAGCTTGGCACCAATGGTGATGTCCGGCCTCGCCCTCCGAAGCGCCGCGATGTACCTTCTGGCCTGGATGGAGGGCTCCCCGATATTCCGGACCGGACCCCGCCACGTTGCTCGACCTATAAAGGCCCTAGTCACTACGCACGTAGCAAGGCACATACGTAGCTTTACTAACTGTAGCCTTCGTCTTTTCAAATAAAGCTGAATTCGTTGCGAGACACCAATCCGTGAGGCACAGCGGCGCGGGCTTTAACGGTGCGTGTGGATGTTGCTAGCTATCACTCGGGAAAAATTGGCTATAGAAAACTCACAGAATTACCGAAGAACAGACCACGACGAAAAGAAACAAAAACTCGCAACC
>Ga0307508_10002374_pt1 | contig 19921 bp, 10 predicted proteins | sample 9_EM_MG_FD_203089 | JGI IMG/M metagenome (GOLD analysis project Ga0307508, IMG submission 203089) | Populus trichocarpa ectomycorrhiza microbial communities from riparian zone in the Pacific Northwest, United States - 9_EM | ecosystem: Host-associated > Plants > Roots > Unclassified | place...
TCTATCAAATTTGATCCTCATTCTTTTGATTGTTACTTATTTTATTTGAAATAATTTATGAAATGTTAATTATTATTATTTTAATTTCTTCATCTTTCAATTTTTTTATTTTTTAGATTTGATCTCTATTATTTTGATCATTATTTGTTTTATTTGAGATAATTTATGAAATTATATTTTTTTTCAATTTCATTCTCATTCAACTTTTAATTTGTAAGATTTGTTCCTCATTATTTTAATAAACTTGAAAAAAATAAAATATGAATAAGTTATTTTCCAGCTCATTTTCCATGACATAACCAAACACTGGAAATTGTTTTCCAACTTATTTTTCATTACACTACCAAACATCGGAAAATAATTCACTTTCTCGGAATTCACTTTCTAAAAAATAAGTATTTCCCAACAAACAAACGGGGCCTTAAAGATCACCTGGCATAAGTGTATATGTGGACAAAAAGTGTCATGTCATCTCAATCATACCGAGGGTTTTTTTTTAAAGTATACCAAATCAGTATAGCTATTCTTCTTCTGACGCAGCAACGTAACTCCAATCAGTCTCGAAACGAAGCTATTTTACTATATTTTAAGAGATAAGCTAAACCATAGTTTTAAAATCCGGCCCGACGGGTCGACCCGGGACTGGAACAGGGTCGAGTTGAAGAAAAAACTCGGTGTGACCCGGCAAGACCCGGTTGCAACCCATTGACTTTTGTTTTTTTTTTTTACTAAAATGACGTCGTTTTGATTTAAAAAAAAAACAAAAATTGACCCGGGCGACCTGGTGACCCGGTCAAAACCCGAAACTCGGGCCTTGGACCGGGCCGGGTCTAAAAACTATAAGCTAAACAACTCAAACCTCCTCTAAACCTTAAATCATTTGTGAATTGGTCCCTCAATTTCTAATTTCAAGCATGACCATCTTCAATTATATATGTTTTATTTGAAATTAGGTCATTTTGTGACTCCTAAGCAAGCTTCCATCCAAACTAACGATGCAAACACACGGGTTAGTTACAGGTCCATATAGTTAAATGTTCCCCATTTACATATAAATAATAATAAAAAAAACAATAAAATAAAGATCACAACACCTACCAAACTATGCAATATTTATATGTTTTTTTTTTTTTTTTTTTTTTTGTAATGGGCAAAACAGTAAATTAAAAAATCGAGTGTGTTAGTGAAAAACCCTAGATCGTAAAACCCCCAGCGTCTCGTTTAGCTCACGTTCGGTTCTCTGTTTTTGGAGCTTCCGCGGTACAGCAGGAAAGAACGGAAGGGAAAAAAAAATGGAGGCAGCGAGGAAAGTGAAGGACGTCTCTCCTCATGAGTTCGTCAAGGCCTACGCCGCTCACCTCAAACGCTCTGGCAAGGTAGTTTTCACATTTATCTAGCCTTGAACTAAATCCCTTTTGGACCTGTAATTTCACACTTCTTCCATGTGTTTGATAATCTTCATGTCCTGATGTTTCTATAATCTTTGGATTTTGTTTCCTGAATTCCGTCTTTATATTATTTTTTATTTATTTAATCTCTTTGTTTATATCTCTTGTTATAAGTAGAAATGTGTGCACTAGTGATTTTGCAAATCTTCGTGTGTCCCTAAGGGTTATTGACTTGTTTACCTTTTATTTTCACAATGTAAATGCCACTGATTAAGGATTAGCACAGCTGATGATATTGTTTCTTGTCTGCTCGGATGGCTCGATCCCTCTTCTCTGGGAAGCTATTTATAAATTTGGTTTAGTTTCGAATTGTTTTTCCTTTTAGGCTAGTTTTTTTTAAACAGTTTAAGTTGTCTAATAGGTCTAGTTTCTAGTCTCAATGCCTTTGCCTGCATCTTTTACTTGGTCAATATCCATGATATGACTAGTGGCATGCAGGGCATAGATCGTTATGAGTTTTCCATGTAATCTATTCCTCATGAGTTGCACAATTAGAAAAGGTGGTGATGTACTTTGTTGCTGACATTTACTGGTATCATCTCCACAATGGATGTTATCAAAGTGAACGTTTTAATTCTTCCAGTTGTGCGAGGTTTTGACTCATGACTTCCTCTTTTCTGCAGAATGCTGCTTCTTATTTGCCAACTATCTTAGAAAGTTTATAAATCTGTCTTCATCAGTATTTACTTGTTGCCATACTTTATTTAAACTTTTCACCATGGTAAGCATTCTGAGTTTTTTCTTACGTTTTTATATCCCCTTGTCTTAAAATAGTTGGAGCTTCCTCCATGGACTGATATTGTTAAGACTGGCAAACTGAAGGAACTTGCTCCATATGACCCTGACTGGTATTATATAAGGGCTGGTACGTGTATTCTCTTTCTCTCTCATTCATGCCTTTATATATGATGTGTTGCGCATTCTTGTACCATTATATAGATCTTCTATCCTTATTTGATTGAAGTGGCATCGCAGCTTCTATGGCAAGGAAAATATATTTGAGGGGGGGTCTAGGTGTTGGTGCCTTCAAGAGGATATATGGAGGGAGCAAAAGGAATGGCAGTCGCCCACCACATTTCTGCAACAGCAGTGGTTCTATTGCTCGTCACATTCTTCAACAATTGCAGAACATGAACATCATTGACCTTGACCTGAAGGGGTTAGTCTATCAGTCTCCTGTATAGTTTTCCAGAGTCACTGAATCATCAACTGGATTCTTATTTTGTTTTTTATTTTTCAAGTTTATCTGCCTTAGGACTGCCCTTTTCCTTTTATGGTTTTTTTCATTTTGTAGTTCCTATCAATTAAACAAATAGTTCCTAAGAAACAGCCGGTGAATGTGTCTTGTGTGTTCAAGTATTATTTAAGAATCTCTTCCACAGCTCCTCATTCCCACCCCATCCCTTTTCCTTTTCCTTTTTCCCCCCCGTTGATTATGGTGTGTTCACAACAACTTTGTTTTTCTGTGCCAGTGGGAGAAAAATTACATCCAGTGGCCAGCGGGATCTTGACCAAGTCGCTGGACGAATTGCAATTGCTTGCTGAGAGGTTAGTTTGGGCTTTGCTATGGAGGGGGAACAGATCAGAACTATTTGGAAACTAGTTGCTTGAATGAGAGTAGATATAGAGAAGACTATTAATTCATTGTCTTTGTATTGCATGTGCTAGTTGTTGACTGCGGCTTCTAATTTCATGTCATGAATTTTGAAACTCATGCCATAGCTTTTCAACTTGTTTGGTTATATTATATTGGAACTTCGTACATGTATCAATTTAGACGTGAGCGTCTCATTTCGAGATGGTTATAGTATGATGCACTTTGCGAAGGGTTTGCTTTTTTCCAATGAATGTCAGGCATTTATTTGAAGGGAGTTGCAGCAGTTCCTTCTGGGTCTTTTAAACTCTTAAAAGGGAAAATTGCATCATTGTTTTCTCAATTGAGTACATGGTCTTTTAATTTTACTCTTTTTAGGATACCGTTTTTTTTTTTTATTGTGCCAAGCAAGTACACTTGAGTCCAAAATGGGAAATGTAGATTGACTCATTGACATGATTGATGATAAAGTTGGGTTTAGCATTCACTCACAACCCATTTACTTGTTTCACAATGGTTCCATTGAAAATTGGTTTCTTTTATATGATCAGCTAATTTACTTTTTGACTCGATTAAAAAAAAAAAACCAGATATTAGCTTAAAATAAGTAATAAATCGATACGCGAAAAGCACTGATGACCGAGTAAATGATAGAAAATAAGACAATGGATAATCAGGAGTGGCATCTTTGTAATTAAAACAAAAATCCACTCTTCCGTCTTAAAGAAGGTCGGTGGCGATGAGAAAGGAAAAGGCTGGAAAATTTCTCTTTTCTTCATTTCATACAAGTTTATCTCAGGTTTATGGATGGGAAGAGTGATTCCAAGTGAATCCTATTAAGAAAACAAATGTAAATAGAAATTTTAGAGAGTTAGAGAGGTTGAGAGTTTAAAAAAAAAGTGAGAGGAAGCTGGAAATTTAGAAGAGGATGAGATTCTTTGGAATCTTTATAAGAACTCATTTAATTGAGTAAAATTAGCAAAGGTAAGGAACTTAGTAATTACGTTTCTTTCTTGTTTTGTGAAAAGAGAGAGAGTGAATCTCTAAATCTTTAAATTTTTAGGGTTTGTGTAAATAAATATGATAATTAATCAATACTATGGTTATTGTGGTATGAGAAATGTTGTAATAGAAAGTAATTTGGAATAAATTGAAATTAATCCCTATTGAGGCCATTAAGGGTTTGTGAAAATTTGATAAAATTATGTGATATTGATGATTTTAATGATGCTAGGAATGTTGGATATTTGTTTTAAATGTTTTAATATTATTCACTAAAAGTGTACTTAGAATGATGAAAAATTGAAAATTTACTAAGCTTGTGTTGGTTTAATGTGTTTAGTTGTATGGAAGAGTGGAATGGGTTAAAAGTATGATTAAATTAAATTGTTTACATATGCCTGTTATGCAAACTTTTTTTATATTTATGGTCATGAATATTCTATTAAAATGAAGTTTAATTTTTTATTAAAAAAAAATCATTTTTTCATCAGGAAAACAAAAACAACCTCATGAATCAAGAAAAAAAAATACATTTTCCCATAATAAATTTATAGCTAAGACATTATTTTATTAGATATTGTTCAATTTGATATTTATTTTTGAATACAATTCCAGGAATTTTTTTTATAATATTGACAATCATTTGTTTAATTATTATACATGAAATTGTTATGCAAATTTTATATATATATTGTCATGAATATTCAATGAAAATGAAATTTAAGTCCTTATAGTTATTGTGTGTGTGTGTATTAATTTTTATTTACTGAATTATGCTTCTTGTTAAAAAAAAATTCATTTTTCATAAAAAAAACAAATACATTACATGAATCAAGAGAAAAAAAACATTTTCCCCATAATTTTATTTGTTTTTTCTACTAATATTATTTTTTCTATAATCATATAATTAATTAGAAAAGATTCATAAAACACGCAAAATTATATTATTCTTTTCCTTTCTAATGCATTTGAGCAAAAATTATCAAAACATATATTTTTTTCTTTTTGTTTTTAATTAAAACTTTCTTTTAAAATTCTAAAATTCATATAATATATGTATTTTCTCAATGCATTTCAAATTTAAATTCTTAATTGTTGTGAGTTTTTAAAATAAATAATACATAACTCACAAATATTATCATCAACTGAAAAACTTGAAAGAAAATCTTGATGTAAATTGATTCAGTCTAAGATATAGTTTTCTTAATTTTCTTTACTCTTACATTTTTCCGAAAAATATTCATCTAAAATATAAACTTATAATATAAGCATTCAATTGATTTAAGTATAATTTATTTACAACAAATTTATCATTATTGCATTAGACATCAGCGACAGAATCCAGTATTGTTCCTAAAAGCCGTCAAAACCCATAAACATGGCTGATGCACACTAGATTGATCCTAAGAACATGCCTTGAATACTGTGAAACTGATGAGAGTGAGACCAAATCCAAATGCTCCATAAATAATTCTCATGTTTAAGAAATAAAAATTCCTTGAGAGAAAGAACAACGAGCCTGCAAACCAAACCAGGTTTGATCCTTGCAGTTGGGAAATGATTAGGCTAGTGAGAGTCAGTCACCAAAGGAATATTTCATGAAATTGGCACTTAATAAAGAGCAACACAAAACCTGTCTAAACCAGGTCTGGCATTTCTACACAGAAAGAATCATAATAGAAGGAGCCAATTATTAAATCAAACCCTTCTCTGTAGAAAATTGAACTAATATGCATGTTGAATCGTGCATTATTATTCCCATCAATTCTTTCAGGGCTTGCAGAAATTTCCCTGTTCCTAACTTTTACTCCTCTTGATTTATTAATTTAACAGGGTGGTAAAGGAGGAGGAGGAGCCATTGCATTTGGAAAGACAATTATGGAGAATCAGAAGTATCTTGTAAAACTGATCTTGGTGCCTAAATTCTGGGAAAAGAAGTGTATGGCAAATCGTGGGAAAACTACAACCACTTTGTACAGTTCACAGTAATATTGAAAATTCAAGACTTTGACCACGACATTCATTAATTTCATTTACCACCTCTTTCCAAACAATCCTTATTTTCAACAATAGAAAGTAGAAACCAATTACCAAAGCCTTAAGCAAGAACACAACTAAAATTTTCAACTATGTAAACATCATTATTAAATCAGACTGCAATTATTCTCCCCATTTACTACAAAAAATGACAGGGAACCTGATGCAGCCTTAAGCATGGGGCAAACTTATAATTTCAGCAAATTTATTTCAAAGAGGAACAATTTATAGCCATTTAGGAAGCAGTGAGTGTCTTCCAGGAAAATTTATATTTCTTTCCCAGTCAAAATAGGAATATTAATGTTTCTTGTTCAAGAATCAAACTCTAATTATGATTAGGAATAACTAAATCATTATATGTGTGTGCGCTTGCATTTTTCGATTTCAGTAAGAGTGAACTTCTATTGAATAAGTGCAGCCTTTGCTTAAATAATGAGGGAGTGTGATACTTCAATCAAGAAGTGATTACTTGAATCTAATAGTGTGAGGCTAGTAGCTTTCTACCCTGATTTCTTTCTGATGTTTAATTTCAGACCTGTGTTTTCATTTATAAGTCCCTATAAGGACTGCATTCTACAACCCTAGCCCTAAAAACAACCAATTTCATAAAGTTCCCTTAGACTTGTCCCGCTTAAGAACCCCAATGTATCTCTACACATTCAAACGAAGTATACAAGACCAGATCATATTTCTCAAGAATGAAATCAATGGCCTATAATAAAAGATCTAACAGCCTCCATTTTTTTAATGAGACATTAGCATCCAACCTCCTACATTCCTATTGCAAGGTCTATCTTGTAAGCAAGGGCCAGCATACAGCTTAGAAGATCAATCCAAGAAGTACGCGGCGTGTGGAGAAATTGGCCACGAAGAGGGAAAATCAGATAATCAATTATCAAAGTGAAAGACATTGTACCCTGTCAGGAAGAAACCTAGGCATGGGTAGTGCAGTAACATATCTCTGCAGACAAGATTTGTGAGCATTTGCAGATGCATCTGAGGAGGATGAGCTCTCAGCCCCATCAGTTTGACCCCGGCCATGGAACTTAGCAAAGCGATTGATAACAGAAAACCTCTCTAGATCTTGGCATTCCACTCTCAGGTCTGAAACTGATGTTCTTTTGTCCAATCTGCATCATCATCAGCAGGCAAATAAAACTAATGAGTATATCTCTGCACCAAATATGTTTTATCATTGGACTTATGATGCCAAGGATGATGCAAGAAAGCAAACTCTATATACACATGATCAAGTTCCAGCAAACTCAATTGTTCTCGTTGTAATGAGTATATCTCTCTAAGAAACTTGTTTCTAGGCATAACATTCTAGACTTATCGAGCAAATCATTTCAGGTTTTTTTTTTTATTATTTATACATGATTCCTATGTCATTCTTCTCAATAAAAAGCCAGTATCCTTATTGCAGAGAAATGTAAAAATACTAGAAGTTTCACAATTCATGAAACAACAGCAATGTTAGAATCCAAGAATCCAATAAGTAATATAGAGAAAGGATATGTTAAAACATGCCGGACATCAAAATTAAAAGTAAAACATCAAAGACAGGCAAAAATAAGAATAAGTTAGCAAGCAATCAAATATTACCACCAAAGACACTAAAGTCTACCTCAACAAATCATTCTCCAGCTTCCTCGTCCTACTGATAAGGTCTTCTGTGGCCTTTGAGAAGTACTGATCCCTATTCTTCTCCGATGTTTTTATCTTCTCGGGCAGGCTTAGGAGTAGGAAAAAACAAATAAATTTTTTACGTTATCATATGGATTTAATGATATTTCCAACTTAAAACTATTAATCTTACTTCCAGTAAAAAGCATGCTTAGAAAACCAAATGGCATGTACCTAATTATGGACCGCAAAAGTAGGTCCTTGAGTGAGAATTTAGAGGCAGCTCAATCCTTCAGCATTTTGCATGAAGTGGCTGCTCTTAAGACTCAAGCTGCACCTTTATGGTTGCAAGCCCAAGACATTTACCATGGTAGCAAATAAATGCTCCTAAAAGCATGCTAGAAAACTTTTAGATAATAATAAAAGTAATTCTTACAGGTCTCCACTGTTAGAAGGCACAGGAGTATCACTTCCAGTACAAGAGAGTGTGCTGCATGCATCTCCTAGTGTTGATCTGGAAACAAAGAATGCAGCACTCTCATAATGTAAAATAGCATCTGCAGAAAGAATTGATGCCAGAGGAGGATGGAGAAGTATCTGCATAAGCTGTGTAGTCAATATAAGCCTTCTCTTTGATCTATGGACCGGCAGTCCATCATCTACCATTTCATCGTCATCTTCTACCTGTTATCAGAAATGAATACATTTGCACACGAGGAAATTGTAAAACGCCTAAGAGGAGAAAAATATAACAGATGAATATAGCTGGTAAGCTGCTGTAGCTATGAGCACACCTTCTCAGTCAATCTATTTGCTGCCAGAGCCCAGACCAGTTCTGCTGCACTGCAAACAACAAACTCTACATATGTTATAATCACCAGGGAAAAGAAAGACAAAATGAATGAAACAATCAGCCCTGCAAATAATATCAAAGAAAATAGCAATGAATTTCTGCAGTGAAAAATAAGATAAACCCAAACATAAATAACTAAAAGGTGCATAAGTTTCATTAATAAAGATAGATAAGGCACTTATAGTTTATGCCAATCACCTGAGATTCTGAAGTCTTTGAGGACCCAGTGTCACTTCCTTATGCCACGGTACAAGCTTGGATATGGCACTTTTACGCTTCTTCGGTCTCATAACCACCAAACTCACATCAGCAGAATCAGGCTGCAATGACTGAGGGGTGGAGAAATTCTCAGTTGAACTTTTTTGAATAATACCAAATTGACTAGCAGCAACAGCATTTCCTTGCTCAAGTAAATTATGAGCATGTGATCTTTCATAAGGTCTTTCAGATGTGGAGGGCAGTTCTGAAGGCTTCATAGTGACAGCTTTTCGTGCATTATTCATTTGTAATATCTGTCCATTTTTAAAGGTTTCATAATGATCAAGCCAGGATGAAGCCATCTGGTTACTCATTTGAGAATGCTCATCTCTGACAGAAACCGCAGTATTGCTATTGGTGAAATGCTGAAAATCATTCTGACCAAATGCAAGCATATCATTAGAAAGTGCATTTATGTCCTGATTATCTGCTGTTTTTGCTGAAAAGCTTAGCATCTTGGAATGTCCAGGGGGGGTTGAAGTGTGATTTGCTGGAGCATCTCTGACCATATTATTGTGTCTATAAAACTGCTGACCTCCCTGAGCAGCTACCAAATCAGCATCCACAGAACCATCAAGACTTTTAAATCTTTTCAAACTTCTATTAACATGTTCAACCTCCGCATTTTTCATTCCCTGCATTTGATGCAGCAGGGAGTAATTTTGAAACAAAATATTATTGGGTTTCAAAGATCGGCCAAAAGCTTCAATTTGTTTCTGAGTACTGGTTAGGTTTGAAGCAGGTGTTTCAGTAAGATGATTCACAACAGATTCTTTCTCATGTGAATCACTCATTGTCTTCTGGGCTCGATCATTCTCAGGTAGAACTTGCTGCAAGTGGTCTCCTTTTGCTGGTTGCTCTTTCCCAACAAAACCATGTGACTTCATAGAACATTCACCAGATTCAGCTCGACTGCTCCCTCCATTTTGCATAATTTGGTCATCTAGCTTCTGTGGTTGAGAGGAAGTTATCCCTGAACTGTTATGTGATTCAATATTGGGTTTAAACATATTGGGTCCAGTCTGAAACGACTGAGTGCCAAATGGATGTAGCTGAGTTGGAACACTGGTCCACAAAGTAGGTGGCATTTTTGAAGAAAAACCATCTTGTGATGAAGCATAACGCTGAGGGGCTGGCGAAGCTTCCAGCACTGGGAATTGTTGAGCAGAATCTCTTGCATGGTTTTGGTCATCACTTGGCTGGGGCATCTCAGTAGAAGAGGCAAAATCATTATGTGAAGTATGCCTGGATGTGTCAGGAACCAATGGCCCCGCTGATTGATTCAATTGACCTCTCTCAAAAGACTCTTCTGTATGTTTTGGTTGAGAAGAAAATCTATCAAAAGATTCATTAACAGATTCACAGGCAGTTGCTCGTCCTCCTGTATCAGGCATGTGCTGATTTGGAAGATGACTTTTCGAATAAGGAAAACCAGGGGGAAAGGCAGTAGAAAACTTTCCTTGGGCACTATTGCCAGCATGTACCAAGGTGCCAGGAGTAGTATTCCTCAAATGTCCATGAGATGTATCACGTGAAGGAGGTAAAGACTGAACAGAGGATGTAGGAGCCAACAATGCACGTCCCTTCTCCCCTGTATTTGAAATGACTTGAGTTGAATTGAGAGAATCAGTTGCTAGTGAAGGGCCGTGGGAAGAAAAGGCATGTTCTGGAATTAGCAATTGCTGGGATGGAGGAACTAGAGGATTGACCTGTGGGTTTCCAATTGCAGATCTTGCATGTTCCAATTCAGCAATTGAATTAGTCTTCCATATACCAGCACTGTCACCCATCACCTCAAACATAGGACCTTTTTTATCAACATTATGAGAATCTTGGAATGTGTTTTCATTTCCCTGGTTTTTGAAAGCAACGATAGTTCTAGGAGACACGGAACCCATAAAGTTCCAGCCACATGGACTATTTAATGGTTGACCGTTGGAGCTATATGATTGCATGCCCTGTTGATTTGCCCAAGAACCTGGAATGCTTTTAGCATTTGATCCTGCATCAGTAGAATGAGTAGCTTTTCCATAAAAATGACTGCCTTCAACAGCTGCTTTTTGCATGAGGCTCGTATCAGACCACTTGGTTCCATCTTCCGGAAACTGCTGAATATGTCTATGAGGAGAAACAGACTGCAACCTCTCCATGCGTTCATGTGAAGTGTTGACTCCAGATTGCTGAGCCGCCCCTGGGATATTATGATAATTCATACCTGTATTGGCATCATGAGACAAAGGCAAGGGTTGAGAGTTCAAGGAAGATACAGACTGCAAGCTATTACCATCCCAATTTGACTGATGTTTGCTACTAGCATTCACAGAGGGAGTCTGCTGATTATCAGCTGGAGGTTCACTATTTATAAAAGTCAGACCACTCCACTCTTCTTGAAGCCCTGTATCGCCACTAGAAGTTTCTGCTACAGCAGATTGCATAAGAGCACTCCAACTCCCACTTTGCACAGAAGGCAATGAACAGAAGAAGTCTGTATCATCCAACATATTGCAACCTCCAGAACCCCGGTTGGTACCCCTGCCAAAGGCATCCCACAAATTATCATCTGAACCAAACAAAATCTTTGCCTCAGTTGGATCTAGGGTAGCCACATCCTGGGAAGGAGCAACCTGTATCGCTGTTTCCTCTTGTGATGTTTCTGATAGACCACCCAGGTCTTGCTTAGTGCAAATTTCTTGCTGTGGCCCATTGCTTTGCTGGGGATTCACTAGCTGCAAGTTTTCCAAATTAAATCCAGTATTTATACCCTGACCATCAGAAGAAGCAATCATATTTTTCCCCTGATATCCCAGTCTAGAAACCAAAGGTCCATCCTGCACACTAACCTGCTTTGGAAATCCAGTATACTGATTGCTTGTTAAGGAATCACTGCTGCTTGATATCTGCTGCATTGACGGCTTATCCATTTGGACAGGAGGATACTGGCTTGGAGTGACTCTTGTTCCAGGGACAGGGACACCATAAAGAGATTGATCAACTGGCTGAGGTACCATACCCATCAAGCTTGGTGTTCCCTCGTTCTGCTGAGGGGAAAACACGTGTCCTCTAAAGGATCCTTGGATAACTGGCGAAGCACCTGGCTGCGGCCAGCTTGTGTTAGCTTCCATGTGCTCAGGCTGCCATGAATAATTAGATGTTTCATGAATAGGATTGCCATTGATCAAAGCCTGTGAGGGATTGGCAGCTGCCTGTTTTGCAAAAGCCGCAACTTGATTCATTGAATTCAGCTTCCTTGCTTCTTGTTGCTTCTGAAGTTGTTGCTGCCTCTGCATTTCTTGCATTTGCTTAAGCATAAACTGTTGCTGTAATAGCTGCATGTCACTAATCCCAGACTGCTGTCTCGGCAAAGATTGCAGCATGCCAGGATGCTGGCTACTAATTTGCTGCAGACCTCCGAAAAAATCATAATTCACTGGAGACTCATTAAAGTCCATTTTGACTGAGTTTTTCTTGCGAATTCAGGACCAAACATTCAAAGCCAAAGAAGAAAGCAAATAAATGTATAAAAGAATACATAAGCCAGTGAAAATGAAACACACACACAAAACCTTTCCTTCTCTTTCTATCAACAACCTAATACAACTTAAAATATCACATTTTACAAGCAAATTCACAAAAGATCAAGAAACACCAAACTCAACAAATCCCAAGATAGTCTCTTTTTAGCACAAAACAACGAAGCAAGCAGGAACACACTTGTCCATTCCTACAGCACCAACAACTAAGCTTAGAATTTAAGAGAGATAAAATTAGGGTTTCTAGAGAGAATTTGGACTCACGGTTTCACTTTGACGCCTCAATTTGAGCTCCAAATGAAACGATCCTCTATACAATTGAAATCTCTTAAATTTTTAATTTAGGGTTTTGAATCGAATGATAGACAGATGTTAGGTTTGGTGTGTCCCGAGCTGAGGGCTAAAGTGTAAAAGGGAAAGGAAAAGCGTTTTTCTGGAGAGGGAAAAAGGAGTGCATGCGGAAATGGTTGAGGGTAGAGGGGTAGTTTAGGTGGCGCAGCTATTAAAATCCGCCATGTGGCAAAAAAAATAAAAATAAAAATCAGACAGAAACCACATTAGTTGACTGTTTTGCTAAATTTGGTCCCTTTATCTTGACTGGTCATTTCATTAAGATTTTGGTATCAGAAGATTATTGTATTGTAATTCTATTATAATTTTTTTGAAACGCCCCCAGAAATATAAATTATTAGTTAGATTACATTTCGGGTATTTATAAAAAAAGTATTAATAAATGGTAATGAAAAAATATCTTTTAAAATTGAAGCAAGTAATAAATTTTATTAATTCTAAAATAAACTTTATCATTTTAACTGCATGATACAAGATTTGATATAATTAAAAGATAAAATACATAAAACAATAATATGCGATACTAGAGCACGCTAATAGACCCAACAATAAAAACAAAAGTGAGGAAAATAATGTTATTCTTCCGGCAATTGCATCAACATGTATGTTGTCATAAGCCTAACAAGCATGCCAGACCCTTCTTGGTTGGGTCAGACAAGCATGTTAGATTTACGATACTTTTAAATTTAGTTTTTCTACTTTTGATTTCTTTTTTTTTTCCTTGGTTTTTTTTTTCAAAGTTCTTATAATTTTTAATTTTACCATTCAAATCAAATTTATGGGTTTTTTTTTTAAAATTCAAATTTATTAATAATAATAATAATAATCACAATAATAATCACAACAACAACAACAACAACAATAATTTTTAATTTTACCCTTCAAATTAAATTTATGGTTTTTTTATAGTAATAATTTTTTTTCCAAATTTATTTATAATAATAGTAAAAATGAATATAATAATATTTATAATATTAATAATAATATTAAACATGTCAAACCCACATTGGTTAGGTCTGGCAACCATATCAACCCAAGATACTTTTCAATTCAGTCCTTCTACTTTTGATTTTTTTTATTTTTTTCCTTGGCTCTTTTTTCAAAGTTCTTATAGTTTTTAATTTTACCCTTTAAATCAAATTTATAATTTTTTTCCAATAGTAATGATATTTTTTTCAAATTTATTAATAATTTTAATAATAATAATAACAACAACAACTATTATTATTATTATGATTATTATTATTATTATTATTATTATTATTATTATTTTTACCCTTCAAATCAAATTTATGGTTTTTTTCCGATAGTAATAATATTTTTTTTCAAATTTATTAATAATATTAATAATAATATTAAACATTTCTAACCCAAGTTTAAGTGGATTTGACAACTAAGCCAGACTCATGTTGATTGGGTCTAGCAAGCATGACAAACCCACTTTCTTTCCCCTCCCCTTCTTTTTTCTCTCTACCCCCCCTCAAAAATCACGCTGACCATTCAGAATTTCAGAGTTGTCCTCTTAGTTATTGATATTTTAATTTTGGTCCTTATTATTTTGATTTTGATTTTTTGTTCCTGATCCTTTTATAAAAAATGATGGAAAAAGACATGAAAAATAAGAAGATACTTGTTAAACTTAGAAATCAAAATCTGGACTGTTTGTATTTTGGTTTTTCCACTAAGATTTGGACTTTAAGATGATATAATTTGAGATAATTTTACGTATCAAACTTATAGACACGGGTGTTACCTTTCAAATGCAACCAACCTTGCTTAAATCAGAGTTCGAAACGCTAGAGATGGAAAAAAAACCAATGAGGGTCTAAACTGAAATCAATAGGACAAGTTTTGTGCTACTAAAAATTGTGAATTTTGGTATATAGATGGCAAACCTTGGTTTAGTTGTACTCATTAAAGTTGTAGACCTATATTTTAACATTAAAAAAAATAAAAAACCCTGTATAAAGTCGAGTCTTGAAACTCTATATATGACCAAAATACCGAACAATGTTCAAAGACACTTATATTGCACCATCTAAAAGTAATAAATTGTTACTTCTTGTTTAGAGTTGTGATTGACTAAAAATGTTGAATTATTGAGGAAATGGAATGTGAAGTGTGTGTATGTATGGTCGAAGTTTGAGCTTAATCTAGTGTATTTATTGGTACAAGTGAGGCCGTAGGCACCAAACAACAGTAAGGGACAACTAGCAGCATATATTTCAGGTTGGTGCTTGGCATTTTAGACATTTATTTAAGTGTATGTTTGAGTTTTATTATACATGCTTGAATTTTTGTTTCGTATTTTTTTTATTATGCATGTTTAATATATGATTATCGGTTGAACTAGTTTTTCGATTTTGAATTGGTGCCCTGCGAATGGGCTATTGGTTATACCACATTCCTGTTGATAGGACTGATGCCTTGGGAATGGGTGATTGGTTTAACCAGTTTCCTAGTTTAGAACTAGTGCCCTGCAAATAGGATTTTAGTTGGACTAGTTTCCTAATGATAAACTGGTGCCCTGAAAATGGATGATTGGTTGAATCAGTTTCCTGGTTTGGGGCTGGTGCCTTGCGAATGGGCTATTAGGCTCCGTTTGTTTGCTATAAAGTAGTTTCCTTTGGGAAAGTGAATTTCAGGAAAGTGAATTCCGGGAAAGTGAATTATTTTCCGATGTTTGGTAGTGTAATGGAAAATAAGTTGGAAAATATTTTCAAGTGTTTAGTTATATCATGGAAAATGAACTGGAAAATAACTTATTAATGTTTTATTTTTTTTCAAGTTTATTAAAATAATGAGGAACATATCTTACAAATTAAAAAGTTGAATGAAAATGAAATTGAAAAAAATATAATTTCATAAATTATCTCAAATAAAATAAATAATAATCAAATAATAGAGATCAAATCTAAAAAATAAAAAAATTAAAAGATGAAGAAATTAAAATAATAATAATTAACATTTCATAAATTATTTCAAATAAAATAAGTAACAATCAAAAGAATGAGGATCAAATTTGATAGATAAAAAATTTCAATTAAAAAATGATAAGGAAAAAGCAAATAACAATTATAAAAATAAGGACCAAAGTTAATATAAAAATTAAATTCTAAGGGATGAAATTGAAAAACAAATATTCAAAACAAAATATATATAACAATCAAAAGTTTGAGGACCAAATTTGATATAATCAGCAAATAATATGATATGTCTAATTTTTTCACAACTTTCGGGAAGTGTTTTCCGCCCAAAATAAAAGGAAAACACTTTCCTAAAAACCAAGTCAAATTTTTCTTTGACTGGAAAGTGTTTTCCGTTGACCAACTTTCCTAATGGCAAACAAACACATGAAAGTTTGGAAAGTGGTTTCCAAGAAACAAACACACCATTAATTAGACCAGTTTCCTGGTGATAGGACTGGTGCCCTCGGAATGGGCGATTGGTTGAATCAGTTTCCTAATTTGGGACTGGTGCCCTACGAATGAGCTATTGGTTTAACTAACTTCTTGGTGATAGGACTAGTGCCCTAGGAATGAATGATTGGTTAAGTCAGTTTCCTGGTTTGGAACTAGTGCTTTGTTAAATAGGCAATTGTGGAAATATATTATTGGATAATTGAAATCAGATCTCTGGATAATGGACTGGTTAAAAAGAGAAATTATTAATGTAGTGTCATAAATTATTAAATACATTAAATTGTCAAATTGATTTTATAGTGTTTTTATAAATTCATGTGCAGGTTCATTTCATTAACATACCTCCTAGTTGATACATTTGGTGTTGTTTTTGTGTATTCACTTAGGTTAATAAAGTAATAAAGAAATACCTTTTTTTGGAATGTATTTACCATAAATCATGACTTGTATGTGTAAATTTAGTTAATAGTTTATTTTGTTTAACTTTTGTGTTATAGATTCTTTATTAGTTCAATTATATAATGTGAACTCATTGATGTGAGTAATTCATGATTTTTTTTCTTAAAAAAACTTTCCTTGATTTTTTTTAATTATGGAATCCATGTGAATATTGTTTTAAAAGTTGGGGTTGTTATATTTGGTATCAGAGCTCTGGTATGGGTTCAAGAAATGAAACGGAGAATTTATGAGCATTGGCTTGTTTCAGGATGGTGCGAATGAGGACGGGTGCAATGACTAACCCCTCTTCAGTGAGAGGAAGAGACCAAGATACAAGATTTGCTGACAGGCAGTAAGAGGATCCTTTAAAGGATATCGCTTCACATATACCACTAGTATCTCATCAGTAAAGTGTTGGGGAATCGTTTAGACTCCGAGCTAAGGTTCGTTCTAGCTATGCTGACACATTACTGTTTGAAAAATCCGGACTAAAAGGACAGGGAGCTGCACCCCTACTAGCAGCACCAACAACAACCCTTGTACCATATATGGACCCTATCTCACTTGTGCAGATAGTTTGAGCTATGATTGAGACCATGTCTAGTTTAACAGCTCTAGTGGCCCTAATAACACCAATAATTCCAGTGACATAGGCAACACCAATTATTCATACCGCTACTACTTCCGAGAGTGTAGTTGCTTTAGTGTGGACCGTGAAGAGCATGAGGGAGCTAGGATGTGAGCCCTTTCTAGGCGAACATGATGCAAAGATTGCATGAAAATAGATGCAAAAAGTAAAGAGCACCATGATTCAGATGAGAGTACCCAAGGATTGACAGGTGAGCTGTGCTACACAGTTGTTATAAGATAGAGCTCAATCACGGTAGGAGGTGATATAGTCTAAGAAAGACACAAGGTTATGGGCTTGAAGTAAGTTCATGAGACAGTTTAAGATGCAATATCTCCCCCTATCAATGTAGGGTTAAGGAGCAGGAGTTTTTAATGTTGAGACAAAGAGATATATTAGTTTTGGAGCATGAGAAGAGGTTTCATGACCTCTCCCTATTTGCTTCATAATTTGTTTCTACCGAGCAGTATATGATGGATAAATTACAAGATGGATTGTGCCAAGAATTGAGATAGGGATTAATTAATTTATGATTTGAGTCTACCACAGAGCTTATAGAGGTGGCTCAGGCCTTAGAAGCATGTATATTAGAGGGCTAACAAGGCCAATCAACATTGAGCAAGCGAAAGGATGTGTGATTTTTCCTCGAGCAGACCTCTCCTTCCTAAAAAACATAAGCCCTACTTTAGTTAGTTTAGGAAAAAAGATGGGACATTAGCTAGGAATGCTCAGAGTTCTGGTATCAGGCCTATTAAAGGACAACAAAGTGGTAGGAGTGGATCGGTTGGGGGAATGTCACGGCAGAAGACAATTACTTATTCTTGATGTTTCCAGTGTGGACAGAAACACTCTGGGGACTACTTTGCTACACCTGGGTAATGTTATATATATCGAGGGGAGCACAGATGGAGAGAGTTCCTGTATTTGGGTAAGGGAAGTTATTATTATAATGGACAAAGACATAATAGAAAAGATTGCCCTTAGAGGTTATAGTGTTTACAGACTTAGTAGAGGCTCAAAGCCAGTAGTAGTCGGTCATAGTGGATAGACCGACTAGTTAGACTCAGTTAAGAGCTAGTGGAAATTGAGGTCATGTTAGAGCTTAGGGTGACTTGACGTAGGGTAAGTTATTCTTTATGACACAAGAAGAGGCTTGGGCTACTCTTGATGTCGTTGCAAGTGCATTGTTGTTATATCACCTGCCTGTTTATATGTTATTTGATCCTAGGGCTACCCATTCCTTTGTTGTAAGTAAGACAGTAGGAAAATTAGGAAAGAGTTCATGTAGAGTTGAGAAAGGATTTACTATAAGTACTCTTTTAAGGGAAAATATAGATATTTATATGGTGTATATGAGTATGAAGCTTGATGTTATGGGGGTGTGAGATGAATATAGATTTAATACCCTTGGAGATACATGATTTTGATATTATATGGGGAATGGATTGGTTGGGTAAGCATAAGGTTCAAATGGATTATTTTGCAAAAATAGTAACTTTTTATGGATTTATAGGGTAAAAGAGTAGTTTTTCAGGGACAAAGAAATGTTATATCAAATTGTTTTATTTCAGCTATGACTGCATAAAAAATGGTGAAGAAAGGATGCGAGGTTTACCTTGCCTTCATAGTGGATATTAAAGGAGGAAAAAGTGAGTTAGCTAGCATTCCTATAGTAAGTGAGTTCTCGAATGTATTTTCTGAGGAACTACCAGAATTGCCCCAATAGAGAGAAGTAGAAGTTTTCATAGATAAACTACTGGGTACCTCCCCTATAGCCCAAGTGTCATATAGGATGACACCGATGGAACTGACTGAACTGAAAATTCAGTTGCAGGAATTGTTAAAAAAAAGGTTTATATGCCCAAGTAACTCACTTTGGGGAGCTCCAATACTATTCGTAAATAAGAAAGATGGAACTCTTTGACTCTATATTAATTACATACAATTGAATAAGGTGATGATAAAAAATAAATACTCGCTTCCATGAATAGATGATTAATTGATCAACTCAAAGGGGCTTGGGCATTCTCAAAAATAGATTTGAGATCGAGATATTATTAATTGATATTTAAGGAACAGGATATAGCAAAAAAAAACCTTCAGAACTCGTTATGGACATTACGAGTTTTTGGTAATGCCTTTTAGGTTGACAAATGCTCCTATAGTATTTTTGGATCTGATGAATAGAATTTTTCAACCTTATTTGGATAAGTCTATAGTGGTGTTTATTGATGATATTTTAGTGTATTTCAATTCGTATTCGAAGCATGAACAACATTTAAAGGAGGTTTTACAGACTTTGAGAGAGCATCAGTTGTATGCCAAACTGAATAAGTGTGAATTTTGATTAAAGGAGGTGACTTTTCTAGGGTATGTCATCTCAGCTGAAGAAATATTTGTAGATTCGAGAGAGGTGAAAACAATGTTAAAATATAAGAGGTCTACAAATATGACAGAGATTTATAGTTTTCTTGAATTGACATGATATTGTAGAAGATTTATTAAGGGTTTCTTTATGATTGTCACTTCAATAACCTAATTGACCCACCAGGAAATAAAATGGGAATGGACACTAGAGTGTGAAAAGAGTTTTCAAAAGTTGAAAAAACGACTCACCATTGCATCAGTGTTAGCTTTACCTTTAGGAATTGAAGGATTTATGGTATATAGTGACACATCCAATAGAGGTCTAGGACACACATTGATGCAGCATGGGAGGATAATTGCTTATACC
>Ga0307508_10002375_pt1 | contig 19919 bp, 26 predicted proteins | sample 9_EM_MG_FD_203089 | JGI IMG/M metagenome (GOLD analysis project Ga0307508, IMG submission 203089) | Populus trichocarpa ectomycorrhiza microbial communities from riparian zone in the Pacific Northwest, United States - 9_EM | ecosystem: Host-associated > Plants > Roots > Unclassified | place...
CGATTCTAAGACGTCTGTGAAAGGCACAGTTTTTTTCCGTCAAGTAAAGAGTGGTTTTTGGTTGTGTGAAAACGGGCATTTTTGGTGTAAAACGGCCCCTGTACGGAAACTTTTGTCCCTGTACTTATGTCAGGCCCGATGTAGAGAACGACAAAGAAAGGAAGGTGGAAAGAAGAGAGAGTTTTTTTTTTGTTTATTCATTACTCGCATGCGACCTTTTGAGATCATGGCGAGATTATATACAGTCCATTTCCTGTCCGCTGTCCGCGCGGTGGCGGCCCTCCGCCCTGGCCTGTCCCAAGGAGGTGTGTCGCGCACCAAAGAAATGACAAAGAAGAAGAGAATGGAAAATAGATGAGAGAGAGAAGACAAAAGAGACCGCCTAGCCCTCTCCTGCGGTCGCCATGAAGTCAGGGGTGGGTAGGAATAAGGTGGTTCCCCCCCGCGCCCGGCTCCTCGGCCCCCACCCCCTGCTCCTCCAGCCACTCCCGCACCTCCAGCTCTGACACCGCGCTCACAGCATCGTCCTCTGCCTCCGCTGGCACCCGTCTTCCCACATCCGTAGAGGAGAAGAAGTCTAGCACCGCCCGGCTACACCTCCCATCGGCCAGGAGGTCGTGCACCTTCCACCAGTCCTTCCACCTCCCAGTCTCCTTCCTCACCTCCGCCGACAGGATCTTTTGCTGCGGTTTCCGCTCGGGGCACTCCTTGAAGAGGTGGTCCCGGGTCTGCGTTCGGTATCGGCACCACCAGCATTGCGGGGTGGGTCGATTCTTCGTCCAGTTAAGGTACTGCCCGGTCAGGCAGTGCCCCATCTTGACCTGGTAGAACCGCGAGGCGAGTCTCTTAGTGCTCCCAGCTACTATGCCATCGGGCCGTTGGCTCTTGGACAGCCGGTACTTCTTCTTGGAGGTTTGGCCTCCAGCCCATTGGCGTGCCTCCACCCACTTCTTCTCCGAGGTATCCCGCTTGAGGTTGGCGAGGGATCGTGGGAGAGGCGCCGCCCGCACTCCTGCCCGGCCGGAGGAGCCCAACCACCCCACCCCACGGATGTTCGGCTCCCCTACTGCAACTTCGCCCACTCATCGGCCTTATCGTTTCCAGCGACTCCCTTGTGAGCTGGGCACCATCGGATTTCGATGACGATGCCCGGCCTGGCCCTGCGCAGCGTGGCGATGTGCTTTCGCGCCTGGAGGGCGTACTGTTGCCCGGGACCAGGTTCGTAAGATGCCATCCGCCTGATGGCTGCCTGTGCGTCCGAGAAAATGGTGATCCGTTCCGGGGTCGCGTTCCTTTGCGCTGCCAGATCCAGCGCATGGGCAAGAGCGGCGCACTCTGCATCATAGGCCTCTTGGTTGTTGCCCAGGTGCACTTTGGCGCCCACCCAGGTTAGGCGCCTCTTCCACACCACCGAGTACCCGGTGGCCCCATCATGCCGTGAGCCGTCCGTGAACATGGTCAGCCCAGGTCGGGTCCTCTCCGCCTCTGCTCTTGCCTCGGCTTCCTCCTCTTGTGGTAGCTCCGCATCTAGGATTTCCGGCTCCTGAAGCAGCACTGTGCTCTCTGTCTGTCCGCCGTATGCAAGGGCGTTTGTGAGCCGCCACCCGATTCGGGTTGGAGCTCCCACCACCTCCCGCGCCTGGTCTCGCTGCGGCAGGCTCAGCAGCCATAGCAAACCGCCGCTGTCTGTTCTCCAACTGCGTCGTCACCGCCCAGAGTCCTGACTCCTTCGAGTGGGCTCTCAGGTTGGTTGTTCGGAAGCAGCCTGTTGTTCACTCCTCCTGGTTGACCAACAGCTGAAGCTCGTTTGCCTGGCCGATGGTGCCCCGGCCGTGGTCCCCTTTTCACCACAGCTCCGGTCGGAACACGGCGACTGACTGTATGCATACCGTCATGACCTTCCTGCGGCTAGCCAGTGAAAGCCCCATTTGCCCTGCGAGGTGGTCCTTGAACGTGAAGCTGGGAGTCAAGCCGTATTCCCAGCCACCGCGTCGCCTCCTTGCTGAATGGGACGGTGTTGGTGCCAACCTTCATCTCTGCCGTCGGGGTCGTCTTCTTCCTGCGAAAGATTGCCGTCTCGGTATTTCCGTGGCCGAAAGCTACTCCGTTTCGTGCTCCCCCGTGGGTAGATGCCGCTGCCGCCTCGGACAGCTTGACTGCCACTACCTCGTCATCGGCCCCATGTGTCTACCATCCAATGTCGTCTACAAAGGATAGTCCCCGAATGCCTGGCACCTTTGCTTTTACCTCGTCGAAGATTCACGACAGGTAGGTGACGAACAGGATTGGTGCCGCCGGCGACCCCTGCGGTATGCCGGTACCCACAGGGCTTGCCTCACCTGTCTTGCCGTCGAGCAGGAACTTGACCTGACGGTCCGACATGAAGCTGCCAGTCTACCTGATCAGATCCGGCTCAATTTCCAGAGCCTCCATGCGTTTGCCCAGGCACGCCTTGCTAACATTGTTAAACGCCGACTTGACGTCCATGAACAGCGCTCCCGCCACCCTCTTCTCCGCTCATGCTTGCTACGTGCGGTTCACCAGAATAGCCGCCGCATGGAATCGACACAGGACCTTCACTTACTGCATCCGTAGTGTCCATCGAGCAGGCCCCGTTTGCGCTCCAGGTGGTCGGCGGTCGGGTGCGCTGCGGTACTCTCCACCAGTTTGCTGACGACATCCAGGAGTGAGATCACCATGTAGGCACGGACCTTGGAGTAGTCCGGCTTTCCCGGCTTAGGGATGACGACTCCCTTTGCGGTCTTCCATAACTTTGGGTGGTGGCCGAGCCGGATGCACCCCCGTACAAGTTGTGTGACCCGCTGCCCGTCCCACCGCCGGAACACCTTGATGGTGTCCGCCGAGATTCGGTCGTCGTCTACCGACGTGTTGGCAGCCTTCGCCAGTAACGATCCGACCAGGTGGGCATCGATTTGCATGAAGGCCGTTCCGCCCTCTCTTGGGTTATACGAGTCTGACGGGCCCACCGGGAAGTGCACGTCCAGGATAGCCCTTTACCTCTCCTTGTGGCTTTCAGTAACGATGCCATCTTCCCACACCAGCGCTTGCCCCGCCTTGTCAATCCGTGGCGACGTGTAGCCGGCCGCCGTCCACACTTCGTTCCCCTTGGCCTCCTGTAGGAACCGGCTCCAGCATTCCCGCTTGGCTTGCCGGATTGCCCTCCTCAGGTTCCGTCTCGCCTGCTGCACCCGCCCGATGCCTGCCGGCCGTTGTCGCTCCCTGCCAAACTCCCTTCTCAATTTTTCCAGGGCGCCTGTCCACCATGGCTTCGACCTGGAGCACCACCTCTTCCTCCGGGCGTGCTCCTCGAGGCGCTTCTCGCAGCGCCATCGCTGCCACGTCCGTCAGCTCCTTGGTGTTACTGTCGTCCAACACCGCAGTTTTGCTCGTGGCCCGTCGGTGGCGTTCCTGCGCAGTCTTCGCCTGGTAGGGCCGCGCCTTTGGCAGCGGAGATAGAGTGCTGTTCTTTGTTCCCTTCTTACATACCGCATTAGACAGGAATCGAGAGCCGTTTCCCGTATTCTATCTATCTCAAATGCCGTTAGCGCATGGCATCGGTCTTTCTCTGCGGCTGGGCGGAGGTCCTTCAAGTGCGAGCATCGAGTCGATGCATAAAAGCGGCACTTTGCACAGTCCATCCTCATCCAAATGCACATACATCCACAACAAACTTCGAACCCAAGTCCGCAACCAGCCTCGCAGCTTCTCATCACACGCACATTCGCATCGCACAACCCAATTCTTTCTCCATATCCTCACTCCGACACCCCTCTTTCCCAGCCGTAACACCTTCCAACAACAATGCCAAGTGCCGTCGACAACCGCTGCCCGTTCTGCGGTCTGTACGTGCCACCGGGTAGAGACGCAGTGCTGAGCCCCTGTGGCCACAGCGGATTCCACATGTCATGTCTGCACTACGTCGGCGTGCACGTCGGCGCGAGGTACGAGTGTCCCAGGTGCGGCAAGCTCGGTACCGCCTCCCGCTGTTGAATATAGGTAGCTGGTTGCTGCTTTGACGGCTTTTGGATGGAATTCGGGAGTTCATTTCTATTTTTCACCTGCTTGGGTGTTCCGACGGTAGTTTAGGTCAATTGCACAGTTGTTTTCCTTCTCGCTCGCCGAAGTGAGTCCCCGCCATCAAAGTCAGGCCGTTCCGCGCTTGACTGGATTTTAAGCTCGCCGTGAACAACGTCGGCACATGTAACAGGAGGCTGCCAGAGCGGGATCCAGGTCGCAGGGCAAGCAATACATGAGTCCTCGAATCAATCGGCGACTGATCCTTCATACAGCGTGGATCCCGAGGGCTTCGACCAGTAAAAGCAATCTACAACACAGTTATCCAAAGAAAACAAGAAAATCCACCAACCACTCGCTTCAGAAGAACAATTACAAACGAACGGCAATGGCAGTCCTACCATCTTCACCCGGTATTTGGTTGCGAGCCTCGCGTCGTCAGTGGCATGTGTAGCTATCGCGCGCAGCCGTGATCCACTCCCCAACATGCTCAGTCTAGCGTGCGCAGGATAGCACTCGCAAGCTGTTCTCGTATCAGGTTTGCAAGGCTGGAAAGGAGGATGGCCTAAACAGAGAAGCGGGCAGATATTCGATCCGATTCGAGCGTGGGCACGGCACGATCGATGTCTCTGTAGAAGTAAGTGCATAATATACTCTACCAAGGCCCGTGGTAGAGAGGCTTGTCCCTGGCCGGACTGAGGAAGACGTGTGGAATGAAGCGTCAGAATGGGAACTCCGGGAGCGGAGGAGAAGGGAAGAGGAGAGGAGGCGGGAGGCTGAAAAGCTGGGTACCGAGGAGGAGGGGCCAATGCACTTCCCCACACCCCCTCTGTCATGCCCTCTAAGGAAGAGGTGTAGGGAATCTCCGGGCGGATTTCTTTCGAGAGAACAAAAAAAAAACCAGTGCTTACGAGAGGTTTTAGGACTGGAGATCAGTCTGTAGTCTCCGCGCATCCCACGTTCGAGTGATAGCCGGTTCCGAATAAGGCTCGAAGCAGCAGGAAGATTCTTTTTGTTTCTCCGAGTTTCTCCGGGAAAGAGCTGCCGATGCCAAGACGCTAGCGTGCTCGAACACTATATATTGCGCTCTCCCCCGTAACGTTTCCTCCCATTCCTCCACACCTATGTCCTCCACCTTCAGCCAACATTGGCTCACGAACCCTTTCTCGCTATTTTCTCCCCAACCCACTAGGGCTTCCCTCTCTTACTTCCTTCTCTCGCACCCAGTCACTAGTGCGCCTTCCTATGCCTCCAGTCACTGGAGCGCCTTCTCAGGGCATCCAGTCCAGTCAGTAGAAAAACCTTTTCGTGCCTCCCTCCCTACGCCTCCCTTCCCATGAAGCGGTAATCACCCCAGGCCTTCGGAATCTCCAGTGCCTCCAGCTCCAAGGATTGACTTGCCCCGGAGTCTTGCGCCCTCGAGGCATCGCCTCCTTGGCTTTCGCCACTGATTCTCCCGCCCACAAGTCTTCTGCCAAGGGACCCTCCGAGGACGGACCTTCGGTGAGGATGCTTCCCAAGAGCTTTTCCGGCAAGGATTGCTCCGGAGTCAGGAGAGGGACCTGCGGTGCACCTATTGCCAGCAGGCGACGCCAACTGGCGCGCCGAGCTAGCTAGCTGCCGGTGATAAGGTACGTAAACGCCGAATCCATGCAAACAAATTCTCACGTCTTCAAGAACAGTCGATGAGATTGTTTCGAAGCTCGAGACGTGCTCAATGAGCGAGGGCGGCTTTAGTTGGGAGAGTGCCTGGTTGGGAATAGCGTGGTGCAACAGCGGAAATAGTGTTGTTCTTTGTTTTCTTCTTAGATACTGCATTGGACAGCGATCGAGAGCCGTTTTCTTGTTTATATTCTACCATCTCGGTTCAACAGACCTCTGGATTCTGAAATCCCCTGATCTCTCTGTGAACCCCCCCGCCACTCATATTTGGTACTAATCTATCTAGTGGTTTCTCAACAGCGACGAGCCGACGAGAGAAATATACAGTCGGCTAAGTCGTGTCAGCATTTTCCTCATCGCCATCGTACTCCTCACGTCAAATTGTTCAAATTCTTGGTACCGAGGGCTGTGCTAACCACACGAAGCTCGCCATCATAGTCGTCACCATCATACTTGCCGCCATCGAGCTCGTCGCGTCTTACTGGCCATCATAATCGCCACGTCGTTCTGGCCATTGTACTCGCTCCCATAGAGTCGCGGTCGCCATCCTACTCAATGTCGTGTCGAACTCGCCGCCACCCTAGTCGTCGCCACTCTACTCCGGATTCCACTCGCCATCCTACTCGTTATCATTCTCCGCATCACCGTCATATTCAAGTCGTATTGGACAACTTATCGCTGTTTCTCACACGCTTAGAGCTGTGCTAACTAATCAAGAACAGCATATACGGGTGATGGACGCGACGATGGATGTGACGCTGTGTGCAGTTGCTATATATAGCATGTTAGAATGAACGAATGAAATTATATTGAAGCCTAGAACGATGCCGCACCCGTTAGGCATTGACGGGTACGTCCGAGTTGAAGAGGTTACGTCCAATACGGCTCGAACGGTCAAGGCATCCGGACACATAGGACGTTCAATATTAATTTTTCCGGATGTAGTGTGAGAACTGCCTGTCTGCACTTGCGTACGAACGGAGACCTAGAAACATGGATGAGATCGATAGCCGTCTGAACTGCATTGTAACGGAGGATGTGCGTGTTACGCGTTTCCAACGGAGGCCGCGAAAAACACAAAGAACGCCCCGCCTGACGTTGCATTTGAACGGAGGCCTGTGTAGATGGGAAGGTAGAGACCACTGTACTGCGCTCCAACGGCGGTTGCCTAGGTAATCTATATCTGGTTCGTTATCAACGACCAATCCAAGGTGTTAACGCGATACAGCAACATGAAGGCCGTTTTAACGCACCCAACGCACCCAGCGCGTCTCCGCATCGCAAGCTAATTCATTCTCCGATGGGTGCGTTTATTTGAGAGTTGGTGTGTTGGGTAAATGTAGATGGGGGTTTGGGACATACAGTAGGTGGTGGAGCGGTAAAAAGCTGTGGTTTTCCTGCTAGACGCGCAATCGTAGAACGCGCCTTGCACGTTATGTGGGCGTTTCCCGACCTACTTTTTTTAAACTACGGAATTAATATGGCCCCATTTCTTACCACAGTACTTGCATATACTATGTAACGAGGGGTCCTTTTCATTCCAGACTCCTAGTCATAAAGTCGAACGTCTAAACTAAATATTACGGCATTCTTTTGGTGCCGTGATCGGCTGTTTAACTCCGCTCCATCACAGCGAGACTGCAAGATAACGTCCGATCGGCTGAGAATAGAATAGTGTGTACTCCCTTATCCTTGTTGTGTGTGGTGGACTTGTTTATATCTTGACGCGTATCCGTGTTGCTATGCTAATTACCCAGCAGAGCCTCATAGATGTCTTATGATTTATCTAGCACCAACTTGGTTCTCAGCGCCTCCTCGCACGAGTCAGCACAGCACCTCGACACAGCCATGGCGGCAGAACCCCGCTCATCTTCTTCGCGCGGAACCCTCCAAGTGGACGGCTCTCCGCGTCCTCTAGGTGGCCTCTCTTTTCGTGTTCAAGGCGGGCACTCGTCTCGGCCCCAAAGTGGGCTCTCTTCTCGCGAGAGCAGCCGACGCGGTCCCGGCACTGTCTCGTCGTCTCCCCGAGGAGCTACCGAGCCGCAGTACACCGTCTACATTCGCCTGCCGTTCCCCAGGAACGGCTTTGTTGATCCGCCGCGGGTATGTCTGCGTGTGCGGCGGCTGGAAGACGCGAGTTGACGGGTGACAGGTTGAGTGGGACGCCGCCAAAGAACGGTACCTGTGGAAGGTGATTTCGCGAGGGAACCGCGATGTGGAGGTTGACTGTGAGCCCTCCCTTACTGCTGCTCCTCTACTGCTGCTCCCGTACGCCTCACCCCATCTCGTCTCGTGCTGATTACATGCAGGGGATGCACTGTACCGTCTCCTTCCTCTCCCCTTCCCTTGCACGGGCGGGCAATGACATTTACGCGCACAGCGCGCAACACCTCCAAGTCTCGCGCGCCTTCCTCCTGCAGCAAGCCGCTTGGCTTTACGAACGCGAGCTCTCCCAGATACAAGCTCAGATGCGGCGGATGCCTACGGCTGCCGGTACCGGACTCAGCAACAGCAACCCCGGCCCCGCGTTGTCTTCGCCAGCTACTCCGGTCATCGTAACCGGATCCACCCCAGTTTTTCCCATTCCAGCCACCTCAGCGAGGCCGAGCCCAATGTCCGCCTTTAACGGGAGGCAGACGAATGGGAGGCCGTCAAGAGAGGAGGGCTCCGGGAACGGGTTGCCTGCTGCAGGGTTGTGCGTTGCTGAACCGCGAGTTTCTCCGTCATTGCCAGTTCGTTCGAGCTCCCCACGAGCAACTCCGGTGCCGATAGGCAGCAAACGTACTCCCCCCCTTCCCTCACTTTCATGCCCATACTGATTCAAGGGCAGCATCAACGATAACAAGCCGCACGCCGCATCGCCTGACTACCGCCACCGTCCCCTCCTCGCCCGATTCGTCAAGCTCATCTGGTCTCGTCGATTCGCCCGGCGTATACTCCAGCGACGACGACAGTCCACCCACCGCAGACCGCTCCCAAGGGCGACTGCCGGCGTTTCTCCACAGCTTCGGCAGCGAAGACGAGGGTGGCGATGGCGACAACCACATCCCAGCATTCCTTCCTTTCTCTGCCTCTCTCGGCGCCACGGTTACGTTGCAGCCCCGACAGCATTCAAAGCCAGCTACGACGCATGTTACCCGTGCCAGCGGTCGAGTGGATAGTGCTGGACCGAGCAGTCCGAGTATGGGAAGCAGCTTCAGCGACCTGTCCGGTGAGTTTCCTCCACGGGAAAGGGAGTTGGCGGAACGAAGGAAGGAAGAAGCCGGCTGAATTGGAGAGCTAGATGCTAGCGTTTCACAGAGCGCGATGGAGGAGGCATTTCTTAGTACGATAAATGCAGGTGGTGTGGCGAGTCGGATGTCGACGATCGGACAGGCTGTCAGGAGTCGATACTTTCAGCAATGAGTTTGTGTACGGCGATGGTGTGGGCTATAGTTGAGTTGTGTTGCATCTACTACTACGCATACTACGAAGAATAATGAATCACCCCTTCAAACCACCGTCCTCGCTCTCCATTGACGTGCCCGATCCCAAAGCTACTGAGGCTGTTCGGTTCGCGAGGTCACAGAACTACCTAGGTACATACTAGATCACTTCGAAATTGTTAGTTTTGCGACCTCGCCAACCGTCGGTTTCTCGGTTGTGTGGTAGCTAAGAAATTTGGTACGAGCCAAAAAGGGCCTAAGAACACTAGCAGCGGATCTCTACCCTTGTACCTACTCCACACTCGATGCGTCATTTAAGGACGAGACGGGTGCCAGGGAGGAACCCCCGCTGTTCCTTCCCACCCCCTCGCTCATAGCATTGGCTGGAGAGGAGTATGGGACGGGTGTGCTTTTCATTGTTTCCTCTTTCGTTTTCCTTTTTCTTTTGTTCTTCCTTTGGTGCGCATCTATTCTTTCTTGGGACAGGCCTGGGCGGAGGGCAACGGGGAGCTTGCAACGAGCCGCCGCGCGCGGACTGCGGACAGGAAAACTGGGCAAAAGGTACGCCACCATGATCTCTATAGGTCGCATGCGAGTATGAATAAACAAAAAACTCGATGCGTCATTAAAGCCAGAGGCCGGACGGCACGATTGCGGGGAGCACCAAGTGGCTTGCCTCGAAGGCTTACCAGTTGAAGTCTGGGCACGCGTGCACCGGCTGCCCAGTGCTGGTGGTGACTGCGCCCTACACAGACGAAGGACCACCTCTTCAAGGAGTGTGTGAGGTGGAGGGGACAGCAGAAGATCTTGTGGGCGGAGGTGAGGAAGGAGACAGGGAGGTGGAAAAGCTGGTGGACGATCCGGGATCTGCTGGCCGATGAGAAGTGTAGCTAGGCGGTGCTGGACTTCCTCTCTACTACAGATGTGGGAAGGCTAGTGCCCCCTGAGGAAGACGGGGACGTGGGGAGTGAAGTGTTGGAGTGGGAGCACCGGGAGCGCCGGGAACGGGAAGAAGAAAGGAGGGAGGAGGCGGAGAAGGCCATGAAGATTCCTGCGTAGATTTTCCAGTGCTGATGAGTCTGCAGCCTTTCCAAGAAGTGCTCCGACCATCCCCACGTTGGTCAGTTGGGAGGTTCTTCCTCATCCTCTTGGCTCGATCGTAGCTGCTCAGCGGGGCCTTTGGGAAGTGAGCTGCGAGTAGCGCCTGCTCTTGGTCATGCTATTCTTCAGCCACCTTGTCGTCTTTGCCCACAAGTGCTTGACCTGTCTTGCCAATCCTGGGTGTTGTGTACTGGGTCGCCCTCCAGACATCATTCCCCCTCTCTCTCCTGTAGAAACCGATTCCAGCACGTGCACTCGCTTGGATTGCTGGATGCTTCTCCGTAGGTTACGCCTCGCTTCCTTGATGCGGCTGATACCTGCTAGGCGTCGGTCTCGTCTTGCCTGCCCCAGCTCTCTTCGTAGATGCTTCAGGTCCCCAGACCACCAGAGCTTCAACCCCGATCATCACCTCTTCCTCTTGGTGCTCATCCTGCGTTCCTGTTGTCGTGTATGCTTAGTCGGACACGTGACGTGCCTCACGTACAGAATGTATCCAGAGGAGTGGCGTCAGTCCTACAATAGAAAACCATCTCTTCTAGAGTATGTATATACACATCACATCAACTGACGTGTTGTGAGCCCTTGTCGCGCAACACCATCGAATCCCCTTCTATTCCCTCTAGAAACATTCTAAAAACCTCACTCAAACCTCTTGTTTGAGCCCCTCTTAGTGAATTCGGTCATCTCGACAAGTTTGTCACCGACGAACAGTTCTCTTTCTTTTTCTCGCAACAAAAGTAGTTCGCAGCGAGCCAGCGGTAAGCGCGGGGGCCGGCGAATTCGGGGCCCGATTATCTACGTCTCACCACGAGATTTCCATAAACGAAGTTAACCATTGTCGGAAACGAAGCACTGCGGGCACGACGAAGCGAAATCAAACTGCCGTTCAGTCATCGTCTACCCACGCATCATGATCATGCACAGACCAATCACCAGGTTCAACTACGACACGTAATTGCCGGCGCCCCTGAGATCGCTGCCGGAAAAAAGAAGGTTGTCCACCACGGGGAAACTCCGCAGCTGCCAGTACAGAACTCGAGAACAAGATTGAGGACAAGATTAAGGACAAGATCAAGAGCGAGATTCAGGACGAGATCGAGGACAAGATTAAGGACAAGATCAAGAGCGAGATCAAGGACATAATCAAGGACAAGATCAAGGACGAGATCAAGAGCGAGATCAAAGACGAGATCAAGGACAAGATCAAGGACAAGATCAAGAGCGAGATCAAGGACGAGATCAAGGACAAAATCATGAACGAGATCAAGGACGAGATTAAGGGCGAGGTCAAGGACAAGATCAAGGACAAGATCAAGGACAAGATCAAGGACGAGATCAAGGACGAGATCAAGGAAGAAATAAAGGAAAAGGTCAAGGACGAGATGAATGTTGGAACCAGTCGGTTTGGTAACATTATTTCGAATCAAGAAAGTGCAAATTCTCCGACATCGAATGCTACTATTGCACGGAAACCGGTCGGCGCGCAAGCCATGGAAGAACCGGTCGGCGCTCGGAAACCGGACGTCGCGCAAGATTCTATCGATGACATCGACAAGCCAGCACTGCATCATTTACGGCGTTTCTGCTGTATTGCCTATAAGCTTATACCGAAGGATCCCAGAGGGACAACAAGTTGGGAGCACGCGCCAAACGATGCATGATGACAGGCTATGTTCGCAGTGTTTCCAGAGGCTCGGCCCAGAGGAACAACACCACGAGTAGGCAATCGCTGTATTGTTGCAGATGGCCCGGGCCCGAGGCGATACCTGCACCCCGTTGCCAGGAGACGCGAGGGACCATGCCACCACTCGCATCCGCGTCATTGACACCCGATTATAACGATGAACTCGGGCTTTGCCAGCGCACGAAAGTTGCATACGCCGCGCCAAGGTGAGGATGACTGCGCCGAATACTGAAGCGGAGGCTTGACTTCAAGCCGATCCTGTAGCGCTGGGTAGCCCCAGGACCAAGCACCGGTGAGGGCTCGGGAAAGCGCAAGCGCCGCTACGGGACTGCACCTGAGGAACAGTCCGAGAGTCTGACGGGAGAGACATGGGGGCGGAGCTAGATGTTGACGCCATTGCAACTAAGAAGGATTAGCTAGTACATACGCCAAGGGCCTGCCCTCCGACCGGTCGAGTAACGCAATCAGCCCCGCACGCAACCCAATTTCATCGCCCAATCACGACGAGGGAACTTGAGGAGCCACCCGCTCCGGTCACTCCCGGAGGATACGTGGAAGCACTACTGTCCGATCCACTCGAGAGATTATCCGTGGCACGCTGATGAAGTACAGCGCTAAGGTGAAGAGTTTTCACATCGTGGCGCGGGGTAATTCCCCGGGGCACGTGACTTCGCCGGGCTGGGTACTTGTACGGCGACCTGCCGCGTGCGACTAGGAATCGGGTCGATCAGCGAGGGAGGTCGGCCGACGGTCGATCACCAGCGGGCAACAAACGGACCATCAGGACATCGAGTCGAACACCACCTCCCAACAAGCACAGGCGCTACGGGCGATCCGGCGAGCGAGTCGTCGCCGCGGAGCCGTGAACGATTCCACGCAAGCCGACAATCCGCGGTCGATCAGCGGTACGAGTAATCTGCTGCACGAGTCGAGCGAGGCGACGAGCGATCGGGGAACGAGACGGAAGGATCCGTGAGGAGCTCGAGAGTCTAGGAAGGAGATAAGGCAACGGATATCCTGACGGCCGTGGAGGCAATAAGGAGTAACTCCGAGGTGGAGGCAACAGTCGCTGACGACGCGCCTGTGGGGCAAGTCACTAGCTGGGGCCCCGTATGCACCCAGCCATGCCTGAGCTGAGGGAATTACGCGGCCCGCCGATACACCGCATAAGCCCTTATCGTTAGACCGACCAGGACGAGTAGCCTCAGGTTCCGGCCCGCAACCAGGAGGGACTGGTGTGTGAGCGTATTCCTTACCCTATCCTACTCGTGAGGCAGTTGTCGCGCGAGTCGTCGGGCACGCCGCCGAAGCGATACGCGCAAGCCGTCAGCAGCCGCCGGGCATGCACTGAACCATCCGTCGAACCAGACCGATATGAGCGAGTCGCCAAAGTGACACGTGCGAGCCGTCGGGCAAGCCGCCGGACCCGTCTCGAACCGAACCATTTCTCCGGAGCGATACGAGCGAGCCGCCGCTCACGTCTCGGCCCATTCGTCGAAGCGATCCGCGCAAGCCGCCGGGCAAGCCGCCGAGCCTGCGTTGAGCGACCCACCGAATACGATCTGTCGAGCGATCCGTCGAGCAACCCGTCGCGCAAGCCATCGGGTAAGTTAACGAGCGCACGGGCCGGCGGGCGATTCAAATATCGAACCGAACCCCTAAGATTATTTCGCTGGTAATCCCTTAACGGTGGGCGATTTTGGAAGGATGGTCATGTGGGGTTTTATCCTTGTATACTAATTGAACGCACCATCGTGACTATCGAGAAACCTAACTTGTTCGATATTACCGTGACTCCGACGTTGACCGGACGTCCCAGTCTCACACTGTGACTTAAGTAGCACCTGACTAGGCGACTTCAAGAATACCCGACGAGGTTGCTGCCGCTATGAGCGATCCCTAGGGGACTCATGAGCAGAAGAAGGCTGTGAGCGATCCCTGTAACGGGCGGGCCGGACGAATCTCCAGGTGGCAACGGGGCGGCGGCCGGGCGCGGCGGGCGAGCGCTGGGGCGCGACGGAGAAGCGGATGAGCGCGGCGAGCGGGCAGCCAGGTGCGACGTCAAGGACAGGAACGCGGACTGGAGTAGGGACAGGAGCGCGGACGGGAACGCGGACGAGGACAGGACAAGGACACGGCGACAGCTCCGTAGCGCCACGTTTTCCCCACTACGAGAGACCACCTCTTCAAGATGTGCCCGGAATGGAACGTACAGCAAAAGGCGCTTTGGGCGGAGGTGCAGAAGGAGACGGGAAGGTGGAAGAGCCGGTGGAAGATCCGGGACCTACTTGCCGACAAAAGGTGCGGAAAGGCAGTGCTGGACTTCCTCACCGCAACGGATGTGGGAAGGCTGGTGCCACCTGTGGAAGAAGACGGCGCCGGGAGCCAGACGTCAGAATGGGAGCTCCGAGAGCGCAAGGAGCGGGAAGAGGAACAGGAGGCGGAGGAGCTGGGTGCTGCGGAAGGCTCGGGTACCAGAGAGGAACTACCGCTGTTCTTACCCACGCCCTCCTTCATGGCATCGGCAGGCGAGGAGTAGGGGGACGGGGTGAGCTTTCCTTTATTTCTTTCCCTTTGCCAAATTCCTTGGGCGCGTTTATTTCTTTTCTTGGGACAGGCCTGGGCGGAGGGCAAAAGAGGCTTGCAACGAGCCGCCACTGCGCTGACTGCGGACAGGAAAACCGGGCAAAATGTACGCCGCCATGATCTATATAGGTCGAATGCGAGTATGATTAAACAAAAAAAAAACCGTTTTCCCCACTTCCGTGGTCCGGCAAGGCAGCATATGAGTCCGGCAGGTGATCCCAGCGCCGTGACAATCCCGGGCGGTCCTGAGCAGAAGAGAAGCTATGAGCGATCCTGTGAGGACTCGTCAGCAAGATATTAGTAAATGGATGGACGCAAATTATTATGGTTTGGAATTACGCATACATGCGGATGCCTGGCGTCGCAAGAGGTAATGTGAGCACACTATGTCATGTACTAAGGTTTATAGCTCGGAGCGAGTAGAAAATCGGCTATTTGGAAGTCATAACTGTCTGTTCTCAGCTCGGAGGTGGATGCGGAAGCCGATCAGAGGGCGTCTACCGCCAACGATATCCTTCGTACCGACGCCAGTGGACTAGCAAGCACTACATTCTACGCGGTGATAAAGACGTATACGTCTATTGATTTCGATCGGCCGATTGCCGATCAGAATCTCCACGTACGAGGTAATGGAGTCTTCTGGTGGCTGTGCGTTGACGATATATATGTCAAATCTTGGTCCGGCGGAGCGGTTCTTAAGCATAAATATTACTCGACAATTCGGTGCCTCAATCGTCTTTAGCCAGCAGACGGAACTTCCGAGAGGTTTGGATTTGTCTTTCCTAAAAGATTGTCATCGGAAGCAAGGCAAGGAAGCTATCGGAAGCGAAAGCTGGAAGATCGGCATTGGGAGCAGAAACCGATGTCTTACTTGGCTACACCGATTCGGACTTTGCAGGCGACAGAGCAGATAAAAGATAAGAATCTCAATGTGGATATATCTTTTACGCATACGGCGGACCGATAGACTGGAAATCGAAGAAACAGCTTCTTGCAATATCGACCACCAAAGCGGGATACATTGTCTGTTCCGAAGCCACACGCAATGACCGATACCTTATCCATCTCCACAAAGATGCTACCGGCGAGCTTGTTACGCCACCGATATACTGCGGTAGTAATGGCACGTTGAAGAACATCTAGTCGGGCGTTTCAAGTGCAAAGACGAAGCACATCGATATTCGATTTCAAGACAGTCAAAAGCTTCATGCTCGACGCTCTTGCACCGGAACGTCATCAGCGTCTTGTCGAAGGAATGGGATTCGATGGGATTGAAGGAATGGGATTGAGCGAACGTTGAAGACTATTGTGTATCAGAACTGCGGCGAGTTGGTACTCTCTTTCCTAGCATCTTTTCTCCCACTGGGTTTTACTGAGTAGGTTTTAGTAAGGCCAACAGGGAGTTTGATTTTTTGTTCCTTTGGGCTTACTGGCGTTCGAAAAACGCAGTAAGGGGGGAATTGTTATCGTGTATGCTTAGTCAGAGCACGTGGCGTGCCTCATGTGTGTCTGGAGCAGCACCCGCTCCGCCAAGTTTGTGTCGTGCCTCCAATAGACCTCTCTTGCCTCGGCCCTCTTCCTCTCTGCTACCTCACGCGCCTCTCCAGATTTGCCTGTTGTTTTCCACCCACTTTCAACCTAAGAAATACCAACGAGATTTCGTTTTCCCCTTCACGCCTGCTAGGTGCGGTTCATCAGGGTTGCTACTATACCGCGACGACGCAGGACCTCCGCTTCCGGCATCCGAACTGGCCATCATGCAGTCCTCTTCCGTTTCTTCGCTCCAGGTGGTCGGCGATCAGGTGGGCCGCGGTAGACCCGACTAGTTTGCGGATGACGTCCAGTAACGATATCTCTGTAGGCGCGCCTTGGGATAGTCGGGCTTTCCCGGCTTGAGGATCACGACCCCGTCAGCCGTCTTTCATAGCTTCGCGTGATGGCCGAGCCAGATGCACGCCCGAACGGGCCGTGCGATCCGCTGCTTTGCCTCTGCCAGGACACCTCAATGATGTCAACCGAGATCCTGTCGAAGAAGAGCTAGTAACTGTTGTGTAATACCGAGATGTTACACCTCTCCGTGTCAGCCCGAAGGCAGACAGCCAGCGAGCCGACACAAGGCATATAGAGCGTCGAATATCCAGCGTAGAGAAGGTACCAGCAATGGACAGTCGCAACTTGTGCTTTAACAATATAGTATTGTTTCTCTTGGATCAACTCTCTTAGTGGTATTTTGAACGCGCGATATATAAGGATTTTCCAAGGCCAACTCCTGTGCGAATCACTCGGAACTGCGCTATTGCCCAGCTGCCATCATATGCACAAGTGTTGCCCGCTCAAGGGAAATAGACTGTTGGTGACCACCTGGGTGATTGGAGGATTTTGGTTCCGGTCATCATTTCGACTCGGGCAGCAACGATGAAAGCAGAGTAATATGAGTTGCAGGTCTTGGGAGAGGGCAGACCAGCCGGACCTCACCGCCCGAGTCCAACAGGGTCGATGCTCTTCAGGTAACATGGCCGGAATTTCTTGGTCATCTTCCTACTTTATATCTTCCTTGCCCTGGCGGACCAGCTCCTGGAGAGTGAGTTCGCATATCGTCTGTAATGCCTGCCCGTTGCTGTTCTTCGATGGCCCCCGAAGGCCTCACATGCTGGGGTGTCCGAAGCTAAAAAGAGTCACTACCAACGACGAACAACTGTACACATGTTCAAGCCGGAATATACAAAGGTTGCTTCAAGTACGGAGTTGAATTTTATTGGGGCGCATGTTTTGCCGATGGAACGGTGTTAACCAAGCTTGCTCCTACCCCACAAGCCACAACTCATAACAAGCTAACTCTTCCTTCTCCATCCATCCTCACCCGCACCTAATCACCCACACACACATACACACCAAGTCAAAAATCTCAACTCTTCGTTTTTCGATTGCGTCTCAGCCTCTTTCGATACGTTCGACCCTCACTTCGTCTTGAAGTAACCACAAAATGTGGTGGAGATTAGGAAAGCGACAAACCATCTTCCACTCCTGTGTCGCACTGGCGATGTGCTCCGGTATGTGGGCAACAATCTCATGTCCGGAAGCAGGGGCCCCCAACATGGCATCACTATTCTTCATGTCCTTTTTGGCTGGTCTCTCGCTCACCATACTGTATACATCGGCTCGTCCAGGCAACCGGCCAGAGCCAAAGCCCCGACCACCCGAACCAAATCTGAAGACCATCTACCGCCGTACGATGGAGCCCGTCAAGGTGGTGATCAAACCGTACCATGAAACGTTGATGGGGCAGATGGCGGAGGTACGGAAGAGGGCAGCGGCCGCGAGGGAGGCAGCCGCAGAGATGCGGCAGCGAGTTGGCGAGGATGTGAGGCGGAAAACGATATTGCTCCAGGAATCGGAGGCAGCGAGACTCGCACGCTGGCGCGGAAGATACGACGAAGGTCGACAACAGCGGCAAACATGGTCTCCCGGAGTTTTCGCTTCTCGGATGCCGGGCCGGATATACGCACCTGAACCAGAAACTCAGGACTGTATCGAGCTGCGTCCCATGACGACGGTCAAGACCACTGAGTCCGCGGTCACCACAACTGTCACCTACGATACCGCGAATACCGTTGCCGCGAGATGCCAGGAAAGTGTGCGCCACGACCCAATCATCGCTAGCGAGGAGAGACAGTCCGGAGGTAGGGGTAGCACTAGGGACCCCTTTAGGTACCGTTACAACACTGCTAGAGATGGTCTGCGGGAGGATCACGACGTCTTCGTGGTTGGTAGCGAATCATCCAGTCGTAGTGCTTCTCCAGGCTCTGGGCTCAGCGATGGCCATTTCGAGGATATCCCCTTGGACAGCAGGTCTCCGAGTCCAGCAGGAAGTTACGTGCCCATCATACGTCCCTACCGGCCTGGAGAAGTCAGGATGGATGAAACCACCGGTGAACGCTACCTCGTCGTCTGATCGGAGGCCAATCGTCTGCTTCGGTACGGCAAATTTCAGGGAAGATTTAGTTGGGGAGGGTTGCCTGAGGGAGCAGATGTGACGGGTTCACCGATAGCCGGACCTGAATTCATAAAGAGAAGTGTCAATGGTATATTTAGCGGGGAAGATTTTACACGTTTTTCTTGCTTGGGGTTTGCTTTGAGCACGATGCTGATGTTTCCTGCCGAGAGATACGTTCGAGCCGCTGCGAATCTATTCAGTGTTACTTTGGGACCCCAAGTGTTTTTTTTTTCGTGTTGCTGGGCCCAATGTGGATCTTTTTTTCGTTTGGGCCATTACTCGCATCTAGAGCCCCACAATCACCGCGAGCTTGGGACTGAGTCCACGCCTGAGGAAGGGAAAGAAATCCAACCCCCTTGAATTATTCTGTTGTGAATCTGCTGTGAATTCATTGATAGGGTCAAGGCTTTGTTCTTCTCCATCTTTTTTCTGTTCTTCTCATCTCCCTTTCCGTTAATCGGACATCGGTGTGGATTTCTCAGTAGGGACACATGCCGAGATCGCTCACTGCGGAGGCGCGCCGAGACCGCACGACGCCGCCCCGCGCCTGAATAGAATTGCAAGTGACCTGACTTATCGGTGTCATCCGACTCCGACAATGACCGAGTGCCCCAGTATGACACCAAGTGGGTGGGATTCCCCGAAGAGGGAAATTGGACAGTTGAACATTTGGAGCATTTTCTAGGCTCCGGGGAGGGGATGATTGGGGCGCTCCGAGGGAAGCACCCTAACGCGGTGAAGGATCCGTGGGCCAGGCTGTGAGGTTGAGTTAATACCCTTTCTTGCTCAAGCTGTAAGGGGATCCGGGTTTTAATGGCTGACAAGACACCGAGGAGGTTGCCTTATGACCGAAAGAAATTTTGCTTTTCCTTATGAGATGTTTTTGTTTTCTGCAACGAGAGATTGTTCCCATTTTTCCTACACGGTAGTTTTGTTGGGGTTTCGGAGGAGAATAGCAGTCAGGATTATCGAGCTTTGGTCCGAGGACGAACGCTTGTGAGGGAAGGGATAGGTACACCCAGCGTGCTGGTGACACCCTAGTAAGGCAGTGGCCATGGCAACCAACTAGTATACTCAATCTGTCAAAGGGTGTAGTTGGGTACACTGTGCATATTCGATGAAGAGCGAACGTCCCGGCATGGGACGCTCCATTATAGGTATCGGTCTCCGTGGCTATTCCATCGGAGATTAGAATACCGACGCTATCGGTCTCGGTGGCTAGACTATCGGATAATACGCCTACGCTATCTGTCTAATCTCCGAGAATGTGCTCAGGCACTGCCCGAGCCACATCTCATGTCACAATTGTCAAGATTATGATGGAAGTTTGATGGAACGATGAAGTCTTGTGTGTATTGTCTTGTCTTAGAGAGAAAGGCAGGAAAAGTGAAAAGTCTGAATACACGTATATGACGTGATTCTACACGTGACA
>Ga0307508_10002376_pt1 | contig 19911 bp, 19 predicted proteins | sample 9_EM_MG_FD_203089 | JGI IMG/M metagenome (GOLD analysis project Ga0307508, IMG submission 203089) | Populus trichocarpa ectomycorrhiza microbial communities from riparian zone in the Pacific Northwest, United States - 9_EM | ecosystem: Host-associated > Plants > Roots > Unclassified | place...
GCGGCGGCGCCCGCGGCTACCTGCTCAAGACCGTGGACAGCGACATGCTGGCAGCGGCGATCCTGCGCGCGATGGCGGGCGACTCCGTGATCAGCCCCGAGATGACCAGCAAGCTCGTCAGTGCCTTCCAGTCGCGCCAAGGCGAGACGCCTGCGGCGGATGCTGCCGGCGACCCCGACCCGATCCACAGCCTGTCGCCGCGCGAGCGCGAGATCCTCGCTCACATCGCGCGCGGCGCCAGCAACAAGGAGACGGCACGCGAGTTGGGCATTGCCGAGGCCACGGTGAAGATCCATGTCCAGCACATCCTTCGAAAGCTGAACCTCAGCTCGCGGGTTCAGGCTGCCGTCTATCTGACGGGCCGATCGGGATGACCGCACCGTGCGATGCGGCCGGCGTCCGGAAGCCCTCGGTGCGATCCGAGGCGCTCGACATGCTGGCGCTTCGCTACTCGGTCGGCCCGAAGTTCCTGGCACCGCCTGCGCCCACGCCCGCGCAGTGGCAACGCGCCGCGGCGCTGGCCCTGCGCGCGCCCGACCACGGCGGCCTGCGCCCGTTTCGCTTCGTGATCGTCGACGACGCGCAGCGGTCCGCGTTGTCGGAACTCTTCGTCCGGGATGCAATTCGGCGCGGGCACGTTGCCGTCGAGGTCGACAGAGCCAGGTCGCGCGCGTTCAACGGCCCCGGGCTCGCTGCGCTGGTCGGGCGCGTGCGCGAGGACGTTGTGGACGTGCCGCCCCACGAGCAATGGCTGTGCATCGGTGCCGCACTGATGAATTTTCTCAATGCGTTGTACCTGATGGGGTTCGGAGCCAAGGCGCTCAGCGGCGCGTCGGTGTCCGACCCGGACATCCGGTCGGCCTTCTGCGCCGAGGGTGAAACCCTGGTGAGCTGGGTGCTGGCGGGTCGACCGACGCGCACCGCTCACCCTAACCGTGACGACACTGCCACACCAGTCATTGGCAACTGGTCGGTCCTTGAGAGCAATGGCGAAGCTGCAACGCCCGCCGGCCATCCGGCGGGCCCGAGACACGTGACGTCGACAGTCCTCTCGCCTAACGACGAGGCGGTCATCGTCGCCTCACGGCGGACAGGCAGGGGGCGTGACCTTCCAGCCGTCGCCGGCGAAGCAGCGAACGACGGGTATTGACCCGAAGGCATTTTGAGCACGTGCATCCCTTTGGACGCACGCGAATTGCCACTGCGTTCGCTCAAGGCGTGAAGCGATGGTGCTCGGAGCGGACGCCCCTGCGCGACGTCCCGGGACCGCCTGCCTGCGGGCCGACAGTTTGCGCCAGACGCCCGCCGTGACGCGTGGCACGTCAAGGGGCGGCGTCGCCCCCCGACGCTCAAGCCTTCACTTCGACCACCGGTTCGAAGCCGCCGAAGATCATGCGTTTGCCGTCGAAGGGCATGGGCGGGTTGCCGGGTGTGGACGGATCCATGCGCGGGTCTTCCATCATCTTCTTCATGCCGGCGTCGCGCGTGGCCTTGTCCGGCCATTCGACCCACGCAAAGGCCACCGTTTCCTCGGCCGTGGCCTCGACTGCGCGGCGGAAATCGGTGACTTTGCCGTCGGGGACGTCGTCGCCCCAACCCTCGATCACACGGATCGCGCCCAGCTCGATGAATAGTGGGTCGAAATGGCGCGCGTGCTCGATGAACTTCTGCTTGTTGGCGGTGGGGACCGCAATCACGAAACCATCGATGTATGACATGTCTTCACTCCTGTTGGGTTGACCGGTCGGCGCGCCCGCCTGAGGGCGCCTCGTATCCCATCGACGAACGACGGGAAGCCAAATCGACATGGCCTGCCCGGCCGGAGGACACGCGCCCTGTGGCGGCGCTGGAGCAGCGCCGCTGCAGGGTGCCCGCCGGGTCAGCCGCCGCGGCGCCCTCAGCGTAGACCCCTTGGCCCCGCAGGTCACTCTGGAGCAACCCGAGCACCTCCTTTCAACAATGCCCGCTCTTGGCCGGGACGTCCCTTCCGCAGTCGCGTGCAACAGCGGTCTTTCAATCTGCAGAAGGATGACCCGGAAATCTTCGACTGCTCTGGCTCTCCATCTCGACCCGTAAGTCGGTCAGTCACGCTTGAGAGAGCTGTCGTACAGAAGGGCGAGCTCAATCGAGAAGCCCCTCGACCGGCAGATAAGATGCATTCATGCGCGACGTCGAGGTGAAATCGCAGGGCAGCTTTCCTGAGCCCCCAACAGCGCAATCGCCAATGGATGGAATGTCGCTTCTGGCGCGGCTGGATAACTTCCTCGGCCCGCGTTACGCCGCATTTGTCGTCTCCCTCGCCATAGTGCTGGGTGTACTGCTCGCGCTGGCTTGGTACGTGGACGGTGGAATTCAGCAACGCGAAGGCCTGAGCCCGTGGATGCTCGGCCTCGACCCGGTGATCCTCGTCTACATCTTGGCGCTTCATCCGTTCATGCATCGACGTTGGTTGCGCGCGATGCGATCGCTGGAAGCCTTGGCACCGCACGGCAGGAGCGCCGGCCCGGCCGGGACTGCGGCACGCCGCGGCGAGTGGGCCGCCATGATGCTGGGGATGCTTGCCGGACTCGCGGTCGCTCGCCGTGGACCTGCAGCCGAAGGATGGATATGGCTGTATTCCGAGGCAGCGAGCGCGCTGATGTTCGCGCTGCTGGGCGCGACAATCTACGGCAGCGTGATGAGGTCACGACAGCTCGCGGCATTTTCGCGCTCGGGGCTCGAGCTGAAGGTGTTCGACGGACATCTGCTGACGCCTTTCGCGCAATGGGGGCAGGGTCTCTCGGTCGTGTTTGTCGGCGGGATCAGCTTGAGCCTGCTGTTCCAGTCCTACCAAAGCTTACGCAGCGTAGAGAGCGTGATTATTTATGGTTGCCTGATCGTGGTCGCGATGACGCTCTTCTTCATGTCGATGTGGACAGTTCACGTGGCGTTGGCAAGAGCACAGTCCAAGGAGCTCGCCAGAGTTCGGAGCGAGCTGGTTGTGGCGCGCGAGGCACTGGCCCACGAGCGCGACCGCGAAACCGCGAGGACCGTGCAGGACACCTATCTCCCGGTCGTGATCCTTGGCGTTTACGAGCGCCAGGTTCTCGATGCGTCGACATGGCCATTCAATCTTGCAATCGTCGGGCGGGTGTTTGCGTCTGTCGGCGCGCCGCTGGCGGTCTACCTTCTGAAGCTCGCCTTCGGCGTCGGTGGGGTGCTGTAGCCGAGGTGAAGCGGGTGCACGCTCGTCTGAGCGCTATGCCGGGACGCGCCCCAAAGTAGCCAGTGGCGATCTTCCTGCCAACGGCAGCTTCGCGCGAAAGCAGTCGGTCGATCATCTGCTTTGGTGGGCCACATCGAGGCGAATGAGCTACCAAGCCATTCTGGCGAACCGGGCCGCCAGAAAATCCAGCAACGCCCGCACCGCGGGCGACAAGTACCTGCGCGACGTGTAGAGGGCGTAGATCGCCATGTCGGGAAGAGTCCAATCCGGCAGCACCTGCTGCAGGCTCCCGTCGGCAAGGTGCGGATTGGCAAGGTACGTGGGCTGCAGGGCGAGCCCGCCGCCGGCCAAGGCTGCGCGCAGCAAGGCCGTGGCTTCGTTGGCGCTGAAGTGGCTGCTGACGCCAACCTGGACCTGCTCCGCGCCACGACTGAGCACCCACGCACTCCTGCCAAAGTTGGCATAGGTCAGACAGCGATGCGCGGCCAATTCAGCCGGCGACTGCGGCACACCGTGGCGGGCCAGGTACGCGGGCGATGCGACCAGCACGGAGGTGCAAGGCGCCAGCACGCGACCAATGAGCGCGGGGTCCGGCTCGGCGCTGATGCGAATGGCCAGATCGATACGCGCTTCCACCAAGTTGAGCGCGCCCTCGCTGGCATTGAGGTCGATCTTCAGTTGGGAGTGCAGCTTCAAAAAGTCGACCACCGCGGCCGCCATCTGCGCGTAGGCAAACGATATGCTGCAGGTGATGCGCAGCTGACCGCGCAGTGCGCCGTCATGGCTGCTGGTTTCTGCTTCCACGTCTTCCATCAGTGCCAGCATCTGCTGGCTGCGACGCAAGCAGTGCTCACCGGCATCGGTCAGCGTGACGCTGCGGGTCGTGCGCTGCAACAAACGCGCGCCCAGCCACTGCTCCAACTCGGCCACATAACGCGTGACCATCGCGCGGGACATGTCCAGCTTGTCCGCCGCGGCGCTGAAGCTGCCGGTGCCAGCCACCTCCACGAACACCCGCATCGCCGCCAAACGATCCATGATCTGCTCGGATACTGAAACAGTTATGGGCTAAATATACGGTTTATCTGTCCACTTCCCGAAACTAGAGTGCACTCCGGCGCAGAGAGCGCCTCTGACCCACACAGGAGTTCACCATGTTTCGCAACACCGTCGCCGCCGCCACCCTGGCCATCGTTTTCAGCACGGCCCACGCCGCCCAGCCGCTGACCGTCAAGGTCTACAACGCCGACGGCAACAGCTTCAACGTCAACTCGGCGCTGGTCACCGGCGAGAAGGAAGCCATCGTGATCGATGCCGGCTTCACGCGCGCCGACGCGCTGCGCATCGCGGCCAACGTGCTCGACAGCGGCAAGCAGCTCACCACCATCTACGTGAGCCAGGCCGACCCGGACTATTACTTCGGCGTGGAAGCGTTGAAAGAGGTTTTTCCGCAGGCCGACGTGGTGACCTCCCGTGCCGTGCTGGACAAGCTGGCGCCCAAGCTCGCGGGCAAGCTGGCGTTCTGGGGGCCCAAGATGGGCGCCAACGCACCGCGCAAGCCGGTCGTGCCGCGTGCACTGGAAGGCACCGTGCTCAAGCTCGAAGACCAGACCATCGAAATCCGCGGCACCCAGGGCCTGCTGGCACATCGCCCCTATGCCTGGATTCCGTCGATCAAGGCCATCGTCGGCAACATCGGCGTGTTCGGCACTATGCATGTGTGGACCGCCGACACGCAGACCGTTGCCGAGCGTGCCGCGTGGGTCGCGCAGTTGGACGAGATGGCGGCTCTGAAGCCCGAGTTGGTGATTCCCGGTCACATGCGTGCCGGCACAAAGTTGGACGCCAGCGCGATTGCCTTCACCAAGGACTACCTGCAGGCATTCGAGAAGGCCCTGCCCGCCGCCAAGACCAGCGCCGAACTTGTCAACGCGATGAAGCTGACCTACCCGCAAGTCACCGATGGCGCCATGTCGCTGGACATCGGTGCGAAGGTCAACAAGGGCGAAATGAAGTGGTGAGCCGCTGGCACTGAATACCATGAGCACCACCCTCACCTATTTGTTCGACCCGCTGTGCGGCTGGTGTTACGGCGCTTCGCCCACGGTCCAGAGCCTGGGCAAGCGTGACGACCTCCAACTCGAACTCGCGCCCACGGGCCTGTTCTCTGGCCGCGGAGCGCGCGCCATGGACGCGACCTTCGCGGCCTATGCATGGTCGAACGACGAGCGCATCGAAAGGCTCACCGGCCAGCCCTTCACCCAGGCCTACCGCACGCAGGTTCTGGACAAGCCGGGCAGTCGGTTCGATTCGACCGCCGCGACGTTGTCGCTGACAGCCGTGGCGCTGACCTCGCCAGAGCATGAGTTGGCAACGCTGAAGCTCCTGCAGGAAGCACGCTACATGCACGGGCTGGACACGAGCGCCGTGCCGGTCGCGGCGCAGCTCTTGAGCGACACGGGGCTCAACGCGGCTGCGGATCGCCTGGCTGCGACCGATGCAACGCTGCTCGCTGCCAACCTCGAGCGCATTAGGAAGGCGCAAGCCTTGATGCAGACCTTCGGCGCACAGGGTGTACCGGCCATGGTCGTCACCGACGAGAGAGGCAGTCGGCTGCTGCGGGGCGATGTGCTCTACGGCGGGGCCGAGAGCCTGCTGAAACACCTGGCCACCGCTTGAAGCAGCATGGGCTTCGCCGCGGCCTTATGCAGCGCCTCGAGGCGAAGCTACTGAGCGCCGATCGGGAGCTGACTGCGAGGTGACTTTGCAGGAGTACCGGCACTCGATCCCGAGCAGACTTTTCGGGCACCCGACTCAACGCCCGATAGCAGTCACGCACTCTGACGATCAGACTGGGGCGATGCCGTGCGAGTCAGTTCAGTGCGCAGGCGCCGCCGCGAGCCCCGGATCGCGTTCGACACGGTTGCGTCCGTTGGCTTTGGCGCGGTAAAGAGCAGAGTCGGCTCGATGCAGCAGGCTGTGCATATCGTCGTGCATAGGATCGAGCACGGCGATGCCGATGCTCACGGTGATCGACACCTCGCCGCTTGCGATTTGCACTGAGTCTGCCGACACGGCGCGCAGGATGCGTTCCGAGGTGTGGTGGGCATTGTCCAGGTTGGCGCCAGGCAGCAGTGCCACGAACTCCTCACCTCCCCAGCGCCCCAGATGGTCGCCGTCGCGCAGTTCGGCCTGCAACCGTCGCGCGACCGCCGCGAGGCAGGCATCGCCGATGCCGTGGCCGAACCGATCGTTGATCGACTTGAAGTGATCGATGTCGACGAACAGCACGCCCAGCCCACTGCCACCGGCGCGAGCCTCGCTCGCCAGTGCGCGCAGTTGCATCTCGATCGCGCGCCGGCTTTGCACCCCCGTCAGCATGTCCTCCTCGGCCATTTTTCGTGCGACGTCGCGCTCGCGCCGGAAGCCGAGCACACGATCCGCGATACCCAGCGTCAGGGCCAATGCTTCCCATACCGCGCCGAGTGCGTACAGGTACACGTCGTTGGCCGCGATGTCGATCAGACCCGCCGCCTGCATGCTGCGCACCGACGTGGCAACGGTCAACGGAATCCAGCCGGCAAGGAAGTAGTAGCCATAGCGATCGCGAGCGATCGCCGCACGCACCCCGAGGCCGATCATCAGCAGGTTGATCGCCAGCAGCACCGCCACCATCACCATGCCGAACCGGCTCGCCGGCCATGGCCATGCCGCGATCGCGACCGCGGACAACAGCAAGGCAGTGCGCAGGCGATCCATCACCGGAAGAAGGCGCGGTGCGTGGCGCCCGATGTCCAGGAAGTCGCGCGCGAAACCGACGGCGAAGCCGATCGCCGCAGTGGCCGCGGCCCACTGTCCGTGAATGCCGAGGCGCCCGAGCCAGTCACCACCCGGCGCGGCATAGAGCAGCCCGGCGCTGGCGGTCATGAAGAGGATCAGGCTCAGCAGATAGCAGGTGTAGTCGGCGAACATCCGCTCCCGCAGCGCGACCCAGTAGCAGCCGGCAATCACCGCGAACGCGATGAGAGAGGCATACATGGCGGCCGATACGATCAGGCGCGTCTTCTCATACTCGCGCCATGCCTCCCCGGCGGCGATGGAGAAGTCGACGTTGACGCGGTGGCCGTGTGCAAGGTGCAACAGCAGCGGCGTCCCGGGCTCGAGCGACGCCGGCAGCGGGAAGACCAGCGCGATTGCGGAACCGTCGCGCTCAGCGGGATGGGTCTTGGAGCGCTCGATGCGCGTCCCGTCTGGCAGCACGAGCTGCACCGATCCGGCGACCTGGCCTTCGACGACCAGCAGTGCCTTAGGCGGCAGCGCGCGAGGCGTGATGCGCACCCAGCTGCCGTGCTCCCGGTAGGGCAGCATCCGCTGCACACGCGTGCCCTCGGCCTCCCACAGCGGCGGCACGTGAGTGCGGGCCAACACCGACGGCAAGGCGTCCGCCGGCAGGTCGGCCGCGATGAGCGTCGCCTTCAGCGCGGCCTGCGCCAAGTCCGGCTGGCCGGCGTCCGCAGCGCCGGCCCCGCACAGCAGGGACGCAAGGCACAGCAAGGCGAGGCGGCGCAGCGCGACGATCATGAGCGTGGGACGGATTGGAGGTCGAGCCGGCAAGCTTAACGGCCAGCCCGCAACTTTTGGAACGGCTCGAAGCTGACAATGCGACGGAATGCACGGTCGCCACTCCGTGCCATCGACGCCCGGCACGGCAGAGATCGCGTGCGAAGGACGGCATCCGAAAATCGCGAACGGGCGTTCTCGACCCTCAAGAGACATTCACCAACCTGATCTCGCCGCAGCAAAGCCGCCGGTCGGATCTGTACTCTGAGGCCCTTGAAGAGGCCCCGCCGTGGAGTGCAAACACCGGTAGGCAGCATCCAGGGTGATTCAGATGCCGCTCGTCGCGCCCGCGCTGGGCAGAAGGTGCTGACCTTGCGGGCCGGCAACATCCGCCTCGCCGCGTCCTCGTGATTCACGGGATACCTGAACCGGGTGCGAATCGTAGACGCATCGGGCGCCGTAGCGGGGCCTGCAACAGATGTACCGCCTAAACTGATAGGCCCGAACCGGAGACCCCGATGCCGACGACAATCGACTACTACTTCGCCGCGCAGTCGCCCTGGACCTATCTGGGCCACGCCCGCTTCGTGCGCTTGGCGCAAGACGCCAGCGCAACGGTGCGGGTGCTGCCGGCCGACTTCGGCCACGTCTTCTCGGTCTCCGGCGGGCTGCCGCTGGCTCAGCGCGCGCAGCAGCGCCAGGCCTACAGGCTCATCGAGTTGCGGCGGTTCAGCGAATGGCTGGGCATGCCGATGAACGTGCAGCCCAAGTTCTTTCCGGTGCAGCCTGATGCTGCGTCGAAGCTGATCATCGCGGTCGAGCAGGCCGACGGCAGCGCCGCCGCGCTCGACATCGCTGGCCGCGTCTTCGCCGCCTGCTGGCAGCAGCAGCGCGACATCGCCGACGCCGCGACGCTGGCCACGCTGCTGGCCGAGTCCGGGCTGCCCGCGGTGCGGCTGGCCGAATCGCAACAGGTCGCGGCCGCCGAGCGCTACGCCGTCAACACCGCAGCGGCAATCGCGGCCGGCGTGTTCGGCGCGCCGAGCTACGTGATCGACGGCGAAGTCTTCTGGGGCCAGGACCGGCTGGACTTCGTCGGCCGGCGGCTGGATTCGAATCGATAGGCAAGCTCCCGATCGAACGGCCGGTGTTGACGACCGCGACCTTTGCGACTCGACCTGAATCTCGGGACTGCACGGCCGCGTAGCGGACGGATCGCTGACTTGGCGATCCGTCAACAGTACGCGAACGCCGCCATCGCTGACGACCTTCCCGAAGACTTGCCACTCGATCGCGCCAAGCAGCTGCTGGCGTTCCCGTCGCGGGCGAGGCCTCGGCTCGGCGGCCGCGAAGCCAAGCCGATATCAGCAGCAATGCGCCGGCACTTCTACCGAGGCAACTTGACCAACCAGTTGCCAGCAAGCTTCTATGCATCTCAAAAGTCTTCCTGAAGATGCAGGCTGCCCGACCATGGCCGGCCGCGGTGGCTCACTCAATGGTCAAACTGCCCTCGTGAGTCAGCACAACGAACATGCCGTTGGCCACGAACTGCAGGCGCGATGGGTCGGACGAGCCGCCGCTGATCGATCCGGTGCCGGGGGCGGTCGTGGCCGCAGACGTGTAGAGGTCGTTCAGCGCCAGCGCGTCCAGCATGCTGCCGTCGGCCGGGTGGCCACCGACATCCAATCCCGATGGGGCTTGCGCGACGCAGCTCATGACGCTATCGGCGCGGGGTGGATCTTGCCGCCCCGCGTCACCGCCACCAGCCTGCTCCCGTCGACGAGGAAGCCACAGACCTCCAAGGCTGCGGAGACATGCCTGCATTGGCGCCAATGCGGTCGTGACCAGCCCAGACGGCGGCGCGCGCGTTCGCGCTCAACCTGAATCGCGCGTGAGGTAGAACCCGCTGAAGTGGTCGAGCGTGAGATCCGGGTAGAACGGAATCTGGGTTGCGTTCTCCAGGCAGAGCCAGCGATCGACGACACGATAGCCAGCACGCCGCAGTTGCTCAACGAACTCGGCGTCGTTGGCGATCCGGTACGCCTGGATGCCCGCGCCGCCGTTTTGCAGCGTCACGAAACTGCGGCGATCCGTCGTCAGGGGCAGCCGGTTGACCAGCACGTGGCGAGGCGGTGCCGGCAAAGTCTGGAGCAGCTCGGCCAGCGTCGAGCGGACGTATTGGAGGACGCCGGCTGCGAACAGGATCGATGCGCCGTCGATGGCCATCTGATCGGTGGTGAAGCTCAGCGCCGTCTCGCCTCGCTCCCGCGCGATGCGCTGGCCGAGCGGTACGACTTCGGGAAGTTCGCAAATCTGCCAGTGCAGTGTCGGCGGAAGCGGCAGCACCGCCTTGTACGCGTAGTAGGCGACGCCCACACTGCCGCCGAGGTCGACGAGGCGCACACCATCAGCCACGAGGCGGCCGAGCCAGAACAGCATCGGATAGTCGTGAGTGCTCAGGCCGCGGTGCTCTCGTAGCCATTTCACGTGGTCGAGCCCGAAGTGCGGTTGCACGCCGCGGCAGGCGGCGAACGCGTCAGCCTCCTCGAACGACTCGAACACTCCCAGATGCAGGTTCTTCCACTCAGTCGTGCGGAAGAAGTAGCGCTCGTAGCGAGCCTGGAGGATGGCTCCGGGGACGACGTGTCGAACCGCGGACTTGGCGATTCCGGCGAGGTTCAGCGCCATGTTGCAACGACGCCCTCAGTGTCGAGCCGCTGCCCTGAAGCCGACAACCACACTCGTCACTCAAGCCCGGGAGGCGTGTAGGCGACATGGTGCAGGCGCCTGCGCGCCTGGGCGAGCATGTAGCCCAGCGGTGCCTTCAGCTCGTCGCGCAAGCGCGACTGGCCGGGAGGGCGCGGTGTGAGGCCGGCGCGCCGGAGATAGTGGTTGAGCTGGTAAACGCGTGCACTGCGTTGAGTTTCGCGGGTGTAGAAGACCACGCCCATGGACGCGCTCACCCCGTCGCCGGGACGCACCCAATCGCGCTCCGAACGCGTCATGTGCGGGGAGGTGCTCGGGAAATACACCCCGTCGCCCGGCCCTGCGTGGAACTCCTGGCTGCGCGATCGCAACTCGTCCTTGAGCCTCACGTCATCCAGCGAGTTGAACAGGATGAAGTTCTCGACGCCCCGTGCCGACACGACATCGCGGTCGGTGTGGTCCCACACGTTAATCGTCTTGCGCCCCAGCAACTGCAGCCAGAAGTTGTTCTCGCGATCGATGTGAAACGGTGTAACAGACGGTGGCGCCGAGATGAAGACGTACCCGCTGATCTTGAAGATACCGGGATGCGCGTGTTCGAGCAACGGATGGGCGGAATCAATGATCTCGGCGAGCAATGCCGCATAGCGTGGCTCGGCTTCCACGTTGTACAGCGCGATCCAGGAGCCTGGCTCATCGAGCTGCGTGAACACCTCGTCGATGCCGCGACCGTCGGGGCTGGCGTTGTGAAGTACGTCCCCCAGGGCGGACGACTGCAGTGCGCCCGGGGTCATGAAGCGGCACTGGCCCAGCGGCATCAATGTCTTGGCCAGTTGCGCCAACTGAGGCAACTGCAGAAGCGGATGCTGGTGGAGGTTGTGACGGATCGGGCAAATGCGGTGCGCTGTGAACTGCGTCGGTTGATTCGACCACACGCGCCAGCTCGGAGTGGGTCCCTCCGTTGACGAGGAGTGTGCAGCGTGACGCGCCGGCACATCGTCGACCATGACCTTCAGGTGTTCCATTCGCGACTCCATGGTTGATCCCGTTACGCCGCCGATCGCAAGTTCTGCAAAGCGGACTCGTCGGGTGCAGACGCCGTGGCGTGCGTCGTGTATCGAACCCACAGCAACGCGGCGACCTCCGGGCGGACGCCCTCGACCTGTTGCCGAGATCGCTTCCGCGGTTTCGAACGCGTCGTGCCACTGCGACGGTGGTCACGCATCAGAGCCTCGGCAGCGGCGGCACGGTAGGAGTGTGTGTCGATGGCCATGCGTCGGTACGCTCGCGTTCAGCCCAGCGTCACCGGCCGCGTTGACGGCGACGCCTTGTGATAAGGGCGATACCGGCGAGACCCGCCGCCAGCAGCGCGTATGTTGATGGCTCCGGGATCGCCGAGACTGGCACCACGTTATGCCCACGCCCTTGACCGAGCACACCATGGTCGAGTTTGACATTCGAGTCCGGATTCCAGCCGAACGGTGATGTCCTGTGCGGATAGTCGCCGAAGACCTTTTTGCCACGGTCACTGGTCGACGTGCTCGAGAGATCGAACGCTGGACCACTGCCGGCGCTCGCCTCATCGAAGGTGACGAGCTCGCGTGGCTCGAACGCAGAAACGGATGGCCGGGCGTGAGCAGAGCTTGAAGCCGCCATTACCAGTGCGCCCGCGAGGAGCGCCTTAGAGAGTTCGCTGCGATTCATCCGGCTACTCCTCGAACATGCCCGTCGTTTGGGAAATTTAGCCCATGCACGCTCCTCCGACATCCCTCGATTCAAGCGGGGACCTTTGTCCTACGCGAACGTAGGATTCCTCTCACAGCGTTGCGGCGTTGCGGCCGACCGCGACCTGCTCACCGGGCTCAACGCGTGTGTTCAACGCGCTGCAAACGATGCACGCAGCGCGAGTCGGATGATGGGCACCTCGAGGTGCCCTCGACATCTTCGATGCGGACTCGAGCCAGCCCGTCGGCGTCGATCTGCGCGGCTCGCTCGCAATCGTTGTGAAGCGCCTGCCTGCGCCGCCCTCCAGCGCCTCGTCCCCGCCGAGGGTGTCGTCAATTGAATGACACTTCCAGCGGATTCTGTGCCGATCGGTCTGGCCCGTTGCGACTTGATCTTCGCGGCCCAACTGAAGTTCACGACGGGGTTGGCTACCGGAAACCGGCTGCTCACGAATGCCAGCTTGGCCGCGACTTGCCTGAGATCGATCTCTTCGATGGTCAGCTCACCGTCGCATCGCCGACGTTCGAACCCCAATGGCTGCTGTGCGAGGTGAAGCGGGCGCACACAGGTGTGAGCGCCATACCCGGACGCGGCCCTAGGCCGCGGCACCCGCAGGTCGGATCGATGGGCAGCAGGCGCTGACATAGCCGCAGCGGCCAGGGCGTGTACTCGTCGCGTGCGCTCCAGTTTTCAGTCTTCGCATGCGGTCGACAGCGCCAGTCCCCAGACTGTTCGCTCAGGCCGCCGCGGCCATCATCTGCCGCCGCGGCAGCCGCGTGAACGCAAGCGCCGCCAGGAAGGCTCCGATGCCCAGCGAGAACGCGCCGACAAAGAGCCACGCGTAGCTGGAAAACGTGTCGTAGATCAGCCCGCCCAGCACAGGCCCCAGCGCCATGCCGAGGCTGCTGGCCATCGTGGTGCCGCCGATCACCGTGCCCATCATGCGCAGCGGAAAATTCTCGCGCGCGATCACGGCAAACAGCGGCATCACGCCGGCATAGGTGAAGCCGAACAACGCAGCGACGGTGTAGAAGCTCCCCAGCTGGCGCGCGACCACGTAGCCCAGCACCACAATCGCCTGGGCGAGCAGCGCCAGCACCAAAATGCGCGCGGCTCCGAAGCGGTCGCCCAGCAGCCCGAACACGAGGCGGCCGCCCATGCCCGCGAGTCCTTCCAGGCTGTAGATCGATACGGCGGCCATCAGCGGGATGCCGCACGTGACGGCGTAGCTCACCGTGTGAAAGATCGGCCCCGAGTGGGTGGCGCAGCTCAGAAAGCTCGTCAGCACCAGGATCAGGAACGGCGCAGAGCGCATGGCTCGCCCGACGGACAAGGCCGGCTCATGCGCCGCGCCCGGTGCCGCTGCGGACGCGGCTTGCGCCAGTGCGGGCGGGCGGCGCACCAGCAACGCCACGGGCACCATGATGATGGCCACCAAAGCCGCGATGATCTGCAGCGAGGTGCGCCAGTCGTGGCCATGCACCAGCCACGCGGCCAGCGGCGACATGGTCATCGGCGCCATGCCCATGCCGGCCGACACCAGTGACACCGCCAGGCTGCGCCGCGTGTCGAACCACCCGGTGACGCACGCCATCATCGGCGCAAAGATCGCCGCCGCGGCGACGCCAACGACCACACCGAACAACAGCTGGAACGCCACGAGTGATGTCGCCAAGCTGGCCAGCGCGAGACCGGTGGTGAGCAGCACGGCGCCGGCCAAGACCACTATGCGTGGGCCCACGCGGTCAGAGAGGGTGCCCCAGCCGATGCTGCCGAGCGCGAGCGCCACGAAAGCGAGCGTCATCGCGGTGGAGATCCCCGTGGTGGACCACCCGGTGTCCTGCGCGATCGGCCGCAGGAACACCGGCAGCGAAAACAGCCCGCCGATCGCCACACAGCCGAGCACGCCGCCCGCGGCCACGATGATCCAGCGGTAGTGCGCGTGCAGCGCGTTCGTCCAAGCAAACATGGTTCAGTCCTTGGTTGATTCGGTGTGATCTGAAGGTCAGGCTAGCGGCGCTCGCCCGACGGCGTGAGTAACAAGCGTGGCGTGATTGCCGGCATCAGGGCTGGCAGCCGAACTCCGGCCCGTCGAGCTGGCGCACTTCGCACTCGATGTCCCAATCGGTGCCGTGCACCTTGAGGAAGCGCCGCGTCAGCTCGACGGCCTCCGCCTTCGACTGCGCCTCGAGGACCGCGTAGCCCCCGATCACCTCCTTGGTCTCGGTGAACGGGCCATCCAGCACCGTGAGCCTGCCGCCGCGGTGCAGCTTCACGCGCACGCCTTCGGAGGTTGGCCGCAGCCCGGCGGTGCTCACCAGCTGCCCGGTGCCGGTAAGCTCCTCGATCAGCTTGCCCATGTCGGCCATCAGCTGCTCGCTGGGCACTTGGCCGGTGGTTTCGTCGATTCGGATCATCGAAAGGAATCGCATGGTCAGGTCTCCTGGTCATGGTGCGGCGGAACGATTCCGCCACTTCATCACCACGACGAACGAAGACCAGCCGAATCGACAATCGTGCCGTTCCGCAGGCTCACTGGATTGAACCGATTCGTGGAGACCGGTGAAGGTCGCGGCGTGCCAGCGTCGCCGAGGGGCTGCGTCGATGCGGGCTTGCTCTGTCGCATCCTGGGTCTGCACGCATCGCGCGGCGTCGACGTGCTGCGAGCAAAGTACGCCAGCGCAAGACGTCATGGCGATTCAGCCCCGAATCGGCAAATGACAACCCCGTGGCAACACCTGTCGCCTGCGAGCGCGTTCTTGATCTGGCGCAATCGCGCGTCAATCGCTCGCGCTGCAGCGGTTCGGCTCGACTCGAGCGTCCGCGGATCGACCATCGCTTGATGTCGCGCAACTCCGGGCGCCGTCTCGCGGGCCACAGTGCGGCCTTGTGAATTTGTCGAGGTGTTCGAATTGGCAGCGCATGTCCGTGAATCCGATCGGAAGCGAACCGTCGCGGTCCTGGCCGAGGAGTTCCGTGCACCGTTCGATGACGTGGGGGCGCTCTACGAACGCGAACGGGCCGACCTGCCGCGCGGCGCGTGCGTCACGACGCTTCTTGACATCCTCGCCGTGCGCAAGGTCGAGGACGCCCTGCGTCAGCGTCGCAGGGACACGCACATGTCGACGTCGGGACCCACGACGCTGCCGGCCGGCTGACGTCCGCATCGAAGGAGCCCCGTGCCGATGCGCAGACGAGTCGTCCTGGGCACGCTTTCCTGCAGCGCGCTCGCACCGTCGCTGACCGCCTGTTCGCCGGGTGTCGATGAGCAGGAGGCTGCGCGCGCCCTGCGGCGCCCCGGCAGCTCGAACATCGCCGATCGAGGCATGCGGATGCGAGAACTGGTGCGCTACGCCACGCTGGCGCCATCGAGCCACAACACGCAGTGCTGGCGCTTTCACCTCGAGGAACGATCGATCACGATCGCCCCCGACCTGTCGCGGCGCTGCCCGGCGGTCGACCCCGACGATCACCATCTCTACGTCTCGCTGGGCTGCGCCACCGAAAACCTCGTGCAGGCGGCGCTCGCCCACGGCTTGCGGGCTGACGCGCGCGTCGACCCCGGCGGCGCCGGCGCCATTGCGGTCAGCCTGGAGCAGACTCATGCGTCGGCCTCGCCGCTGTTCCATGCGATCGGCGAACGGCAATGCACCCGGGGTGACTACGACGGCAAGCCGCTGTCGCCCGACGAGCTTCGACTGCTCGAACAGGCGGGCACCGGCCCGGGGGTGCGCGTGGTGCTTCTGACGGAGCGCGCGGCCCTGGAGAAGGTGCTGGAGTACGTGGTGGCGGCCAACACCGTGCAGATGAACGATACAGCGTTCGTCGCGGAACTGAAGACCTGGATCCGCTTCGGGGCCGACGAGGCGGTGCGTGCCGGCGATGGCCTGTTCGCCGGCGCGTCTGGCCATCCGCCGCTGCCGCGCTGGCTGGGCAGCCGGATGATGGACCTGCTCTTCACGCCCAAGTCCGAGAACGACCGCTATGCACGACAAGTGCGCAATTCGGCCGGCATTGCCGTGTTCGTTTCGGAGGCCAGCGACCGGATGCATTGGGTCGAGGCGGGCCGCTGCTACGAGCGCTTCGCGCTGCAGGCCACCGCCCTCGGCATCCGCAATGCGTTTCTCAATCAGCCCGTCGAGGTCGGTGCCATCCGGCCGCAATTTGCCTCGGCTCTCGGGCTCGACGGGCGGCGCGCGGACCTGGTCGTGCGCTTCGGTCGCGGGCCTGTGATGGCGCTGTCGATGCGGCGGCCGGTTCAGGATGTTCTGGCCTGACCCGACGGCCCGACCGCAGACAGCTTCGCGCCGACGATCAGGAGCCACAAGACGATGGCCAACTCGCAGGCTTGGAGGGGCCACGCGAGCTCGGACACCAGGGCTGCATACCGCGTCAACACCAGTTTGGCGAAGGACTCGAACAGGTAGGCGGTGCTCGCGACCATCAGCAGGAAACCCAATACCCGAGGGATGAAGTTCGACCTGATCACGAGCATTCCGAAGGGCAGCCGCCAAAGGCCCCAGAACACCGACGCCACGGCCACTCCTTGACCGTGAAGCCGGACGAAGAGGTCGGCCAGACCCTCGATCTGCGGTGTCGGCAAGACCGCGACGAAGTCGGTGCCAGTGAGCAAGACCAGCGCAGCGAGTTCGTTCACTGCATTCACGAAGACGATGGGAATCGGCAGCAAGCCCAGGATCACGGATGCCGTCTCGGCGGCGTTTCCGTGGAACAACTGGTTCGGAACGACGATCAGTCGCGATGGGCGCGATCAGCGCCACGAGCAGATAGATGCCGATGTTCCAGACGCTGGCGGTCTGGGCCGCCGTGATCACGAGCAGTGCGGCGAAGCGACTGCGCTTCTCGACCTTGAACGCGAGGATGAAGCCCATCATGATCGGCATCAGGCAGGCCACCCGTGCCGTCGTGCTGGGCACGACGAACGACAGTACGAACCCGACGAGCATCGCGCCTATGACGATGTGGTTCGCACGGGCATCGACCCGGGACAGCACGAACAACGCGATGCGTCGGTCGAGCCCGGTCACCGTCATCGCGGCGGCGATGAGGCAGGCCGCCGCGACGAGAGCGACGGCGCTGCTGGAAAATCCGGACAGCGCCAGATTGAGCGCCGCCGCAGTGCCCATGGCAGTGCCGGCCGGTTTCGCGGCGTCGGGCGCGTACGCCAGCAGGAAGACCATCAGCGCGCCGATCACCACGCCGCTCACCGCGTAGTCGAGCGCCTCGGTCATCCAGACGATCACCGCGAAGGCCAGCACGCCCAGCATCACTTGGCCGGCCTGCGGCAGGCCGGCGGATGCCGGCATCGACACGATGCCGGCCAGAACCAGCGATGCGGCGAGCAGGCCGATCTTCTTGGCAGAACCTTCGGGTGCCGATCCGGGTTGCGCCGCTGCGTCTGCTGCTGCCAGGCCCATGGCCTGGCTACACGTCGTCAGAGATGCGCATCACGACGCGCCCCTCGATGTCGCCGCCCTTCATCCGCTTGAAGATCGCGTTGATGTTGTCGAGCCGGTCTTCGGCGTAGGTCGTGTGCACCTTGCCTTCGCCGGCGAACTCGAGCGCCTCCTGCAGATCCTTGCGGGTGCCGACGATCGAGCCGCGAACGGTCTTGGCGTTGAGCACCACGTCGAAGATCGGCAGCGCGAAGTCGCCCGGCGGCAAGCCGACCAGCGACATCGTGCCGCGCTTGTGCAGCATGCCCAGCGCCTGCGAGAAAGCGCTGCGCGAGACGGCTGTCACCAGCACGCCATGGGCGCCGCGGATCGCACGCTGCACTTCCTGCACCGGGTCTTGCGTCTTCGCGTTGACCGTCATGTCGGCGCCGAGCGCCTTCGCCAGCGCGAGCTTGGCGTCGTCGATGTCGACCGCAATCACATGGAACCCCATCGCCTTCGCGTACTGCACGGCATAGTGCCCGAGGCCACCGATGCCCGAGATCGCGACCCAGTCGCCGGGCTTGCAGTCCAGCACCTTGAGGCCCTTGTAGACCGTCACCCCGGCGCACAGCACTGGTGCGATCTCGGCGAAGCTGCGGTTGGCCGGCAGGTGGCCCACGTAGCCCGGATCGGCGAGCACGTACTCGGCATAGCCGCCGTTGACGGTGTAGCCCGTCATCTGCTGCTCGTCGCACAGCGTCTCCCAGCCGGTGATGCAGTGCTCGCAGTGGCCGCAGGCCGTGTGCAGCCACGGCACGCCGACACGGTCGCCTTCCTTGATGCCCTTGACGCCCTTGCCAAGCGCGGCGACGAAGCCGACGCCCTCGTGGCCGGGAATGAACGGCAGGCTGGGCTTGACCGGCCAGTCGCCGTCGGCGGCATGCAGGTCGGTGTGGCACACGCCCGAGGCGACGACCTTCACCAGCACCTGGCCGGGCGTGACCTCGGGCACCGGGACTTCTTCGATCTGCAGGGGTTGGCCAAAGCTGTGGACGACGGCGGCTTTCATCAGGGTCATTGCAATCTCCGAAACAACGAGTGAATAGGGAACGGGCGAAACGATCAGAAGAATCCCATGGCCTTGGTGCTGTAGCTCACCAACAGGTTCTTCGTCTGCTGGTAGTGGTCGAGCACCATCTTGTGCGTCTCGCGCCCGAAGCCCGACTGCTTGTAGCCGCCGAACGCCGCATGCGCCGGGTAGACGTGGTAGCAGTTGGTCCACACCCGCCCGGCCTGGATCTCGCGGCCGACGCGGTAGGTGTTGTTGACGTTGCGCGACCACACGCCGGCGCCCAGCCCATACGGCGTGTCGTTGCCGATGCGGATCGCATCGTCGCGGTCCTTGAAGGTCGTGACCGACAGCACCGGCCCGAAGATCTCTTCCTGGAAGATGCGCATCTTGTTGTCGCCGACGAAGACGGTGGGTTGGAGGAAGTAGCCTCTCTCCAGATCGCCGCCCAGGTGCACACGCGCGCCGCCGGTGGCCAGCTGCGCGCCCTCCTGCTTGCCGATCGCGATGTAGCTCTCGATCTTCTCGAGCTGCCCGTGCGAGCACTGCGGGCCCATCTGCGTCGTCGGGTCGAGCGGGTCGCCGACCTTGATGGCGGCCACGCGCTTGACGGCGCGCTCCATGAATTTGTCGAACATCGACTCCTGCACCAGTGCGCGCGACGGGCAGGTGCAGACCTCGCCCTTGTTGAAGGCGAACAGCGCGAAGCCTTCGAGTGCCTTGTCGAAGAAGTCGTCGTCGTCCTCGTCCATCACGTCGGCGAAGAAGATGTTGGGCGACTTGCCGCCGAGCTCCATCGTCATCGGGATGATCGTCTCGGAGGCGTAGTGCATGATCTGCCGACCGGTGGTGGTCTCGCCGGTGAAGCCGATCTTGGCGATGCGTGGGCTGCGCGCGAGCGGCGTGCCGACCTCCGAGCCGCTGCCGAACACGACGTTGACGACACCCGGCGGCAGGATGTCGGCGGTCAGGTCCATCAACACCGCCAGGCTCAGCGGCGTGTCCGACGCCGGCTTCATCACGACGCAATTTCCGGCTGCCAGTGCGGGCGCCAGCTTCCAGGCCGCCATCAGCAGCGGAAAGTTCCAAGGAATGATCTGCCCGACCACGCCCAGCGGCTCGCGGAAGTGGTACGCGACGGTGTCGTGGTCGATCTCGCCGAGCGAGCCTTCTTCGGCGCGGATGCAGCTCGCGAAGTAGCGGAAGTGATCGGCTGCCAGCGGCACGTCGGCATTCAACGTTTCGCG
>Ga0307508_10002377_pt1 | contig 19910 bp, 19 predicted proteins | sample 9_EM_MG_FD_203089 | JGI IMG/M metagenome (GOLD analysis project Ga0307508, IMG submission 203089) | Populus trichocarpa ectomycorrhiza microbial communities from riparian zone in the Pacific Northwest, United States - 9_EM | ecosystem: Host-associated > Plants > Roots > Unclassified | place...
TCCTATTGTTGGCCCCCCCCCCCCCCCCCCCCCCCCCCCCCCCGGTTCCGGTGGCAGCTCTCGCAGCTCCACCTTCGTCATTCTCGGGAAAACGGGTTCCATAGTATCTGCGACTGGGAGTTCCAGTTTTCTCATTGCGAGTGATCCTTCGTGCAGAAATTACTAGCGCCTGCAACACAGTTGGCTCCCTGAATATGAGCGAACTCTTTTTTGTCTCCTATTCTGTTCGAGTACAGGACTCGACTGCCATAATCATCACTGTCACCTGGTCGCCACCATCCTCACAGTCGCCATCCTGCTCGTCACCAATCTACTCGGCATTCGACTCTCCATACCACATGTCGTCGTTCTCCGCGTCGCCATCATACTTGCCACCATTCTACTGGTCGCCATCGTAATCGTCGCGTCGTATTGCACAGCTTCCGGGTGACTCTGATACACTGACAGCTGCGCTAATGACATCAGAAAGGTTGCCAGCATACTCGTCGCATCTTATCTACTCCCAATCTACTCGATGCCAGTGTGCTGACCGCCATCCTCCTCATCGACATCGTACTCGTCGCGTCATATTGCCCAACTTCCCGCTGTTTCTGCTATATTGAGAGCTGCGGTAACCATGTCACGAAGGTCGCCAACATACTGATAGCGTGCTCATCGTGTCTTACTCGCTATCGTACTCGACGCTGGCATCCTCAACGCCATCCTCCTCAATAACATAGTGCTCACTACGTCTTACTCACCATCATACTTGCGGCTGGGTCCTGACCGCCATTCTGCTCATCGACATCGTACTCGTTGTATGGCACAACCTCATGCTATTTCCAACACTCTGAGAAACTACGCTAATGTCGTGAAGATCACCAACATACTCATTGCATCTTACTCACCATCATACCCACCACCAGGGTCCTGACGGCCATCCTCATCAACATCGTACGTGTCAAATCATGTCATAGTACTCGTGTCGTATGGTACAACTTCCCACGGGTTCTGACAAACCAAGAGCTGTGCTAACAACATCACAAAGATCACCAACATACTCATCTCATCTTACCCGCTGTCGTACTCACCGCCAGAGTGCTGCACGCCATCCACATCAACATCGTGCTCGTCGAATCATGTCATAATACTCGTCGCGTCGTATGGTACAACTTCCTGCAGGTACTGACAAACCGAGAGCTGTGCTAACAACGTCACAAAGATCGCCAACATACTCATCGCATCTTACCCGCAGTCATACTCACCACCGGGGTGCTGCATGCCATCCACATCAACATCGTACTGGTCGAATCATGTCATAATACTCGTCGCGTCGTATGGGACAACTTCCCGCGGGTTCTAACAAACCGAGAGCTGTGCTAACGTCACGAAGATCGTCAACATACTCATCGCATCTTACCCGTTGTCGTACTCACCGCCGGGGTCCTGCCCACAATCCTTACCAACATCGTGCTCTTAGAATCATGTCATAATACTCATCGCGTCATCTGGTACAACTTCCTGCGGTTTCTGAAAAAATGAGAGCTGTGCTAACAATGTCATGAAGATCGCCAACATACTCCTCGCATCTTACCCGCTGTCGTACTCACCGCCGGAGTGCTGCACGCCAATCACATCAACATCGTGCTGGTCGAATCATGTCATAATACTCGTCGCATCGTATTGTACAACTTCCCATGGTTTCTGACAAACTGAGAGCTGTGCTAACAACCTCACGATGATCGTCAACATACTCATCATCGCATCATACTCGCTGTCGTACTCGCTGCCAAGGTCCTGCCCGCCATCCAAATCAATATCGTACTCGTGCGATCATGTCATAATACTCGTCGCGTCGTATGGTAGAACTTCCTGCGGGTTCTGACAAACCGAGAGCTGTGGTAACAACGTCACGAAGATCGTCAACATACTCATCGCATCTTACCCACTGTCGTACTCACCGCCGGGGTGCTGCACACCATCCACATCAATATCGTACTTGTTGAATCATGTCATAATACTCGTTGCGTTGTATGGTACAACTTCCCGCGGTTTCTGACAAACTGAGAGCTGTGCTAACCATGTCACGAAGATCGTCAACATACTCATCGCATCTTACCCACTGTTGTACTCACCACCTGGGTCCTGTCCGCGATCCTTATCAACATCATCCTCGTCGAATCATATCATAGTACTCGTCGCGTCATCTGGTACAACTTCCCTCGGTTTCTGACAAACTGAGAGCTGTGCTAACCATGTCACGAAGATCACCAAAATACTCATCGCATCTTACCCGCTGTCGTACTCACCACCAGGGTGCTGCACGCCATCCACATCCACATCGTACTCGTCAAATCATGTCATAATACTTGCCACGTTGTACGGTACAACTTCCCGCGGGTTCTGACAAACCGAGAGCTGTGCTAACAATGTCACAAAGATCGCCAACATACTCATCACATCTTACCCGCTGTCGTACTCACGACCGTGGTCCTGCCCGCCATCCAAATCAATATCATACTCGTCGAATCATGTCGTAATACTCATCGCGTCATATGGTACAACTTCCCACGGTTTCTGACAAACTGAGAGCTGTGCTAACAACGTCACGAAGATCGTCAACATACTCATTGCATCTTACCCGTTGTCGTACTCACCACCGGGGTCCTACACGCCATCCACATCAACATCGTACTCGTGGAATCATGTCATAATACTCGTTACATCGTATGGGTTAACTTCCCGTGGGTTCTGACAAACCGACAGCTGTGCTAACAATGTCACAAAGATCGCCAATATACTCATCGCATCTTACCCGCTGTCGTACTCACTGCCGGGGTGCTGCACACCATCCACATCAATATCGTACTCGTTGAATCATGTCATAATACTCGTTGCGTTGTATGGTACAACTTCCCGCGGTTTCTGACAAACTGAGAGCTGTGCTAACATTGTCACGAAGATCGCCAACATACTCATCGCATCTTACCCACTGTCGTACTCACCGCCGGGGTGCTGCACGCCATCCACATCAACATCGTACTCGTGGAATCATGTCATAATACTCGTCGCGTTGTATGGTACAACTTCCCACAGGTTCTGACAAACCGAGAGCTGTGCTAACAACGTCACAAAGATCGCCAACATACTCATTGCATCTTACCCGCTGTCGTACTCACCGCTGGGGTCCTACACACCATCCACATCAACATCGTACTTGTCGAATCATGTCATAATACTCGTCGCGTTGTATGGTACAACTTCCTGTGGTTTTGAACAAACCAAGAGCTGTGCTAACAACATCACGAAGATCGTCAACATACTCATCGCATCTTACCTGTTGTCGTACTCACCACCGGGGTCCTGCCCGCGATCCTTATCAACATCGTGCTCATCGAATCATGTCATAATACTCGTCGCATTGTATGGTACAACTTCCCACGGTTTCTGACAAACTGAGAGCTGTGCTAATGTCATGAAGATCGCCAACATACTCATTGCATCTTACTCGCTGTCGCAGTCACCGCCGGGGTGCTGCACGCCATCCACATCAACATCGTGGTCGTCGAATCATGTCATAATATTCGTCGCGTCGTATGGTACAACTTCCCGTGGTTTATGACAAACTGAGATCTGTGCTAACAACGTCACGATGATCGTCAACATAGTCATCGCATCATACTCGCTGTCGTACTCACCGCCAAGGTCCTGACCGCCATCCAAATCAACATCGTACTCGTCAGATCATGTCATTGTACCCGTCGCGTCGTATGGTTCTACTTCCCATGGTTTCTGACAAACTGAGAGCTGTGCTAACAATGTCATGAAGATTGTCAACATACTCATCGCCTCATACTCGCTGTCGTACTCACCGCCAGGGTTCTGCCCACCATTCTCCTTATCAACATCGTACTCAGCACAACCTCCTGCTGTTTCTGACACTCTGAGAGCTGCGCTAATGTCATGAAGATCGCCAACATACTCATCGCATCTTACTCGCCGTCGTACTCGCCAGCAGGATCCTGACCGCCATCCTCCTCACCAGTACCGCACCTGTCGCGTCTACTCGCCATTGTACTTGTCGCTTGTTACTCGCATCGTACTCGTTTGGTCGTACGTCACAGCTTCCCACTGGTTCGGACACCTTGAGAGCTGTGCTAACATCACGAGGTTCACCAACATACTCATTGCGTCTTACTCGCCAGGTTCCAACTGTTAACGCTCATAGTGCTGTGGTAACCACGTCAAAAACTGCGTAGGCAGGCGGTGATACTTTCGATCAATGAATGCATCGATGGATGCTGGGTAGGCCACGATGGATGAGACGCTATATGCCCGCACTGGGTGCTCTGAGCTTGCGTATATAGCTGTATATTAGATATAATGAATACCACTGGATTGAGTCACTATCCCTAGAACCGCCAAAAACCACTTGCATCCTAGATTGCGGATGCGATGGAAGGTTTCGCTGCGATATTCGGTGCCGTGACAACTGGGTCCGAACGCAATTGCCTTGACAGCTGCGTCTGGGCGCGTGGTGCCGTGGCAGGCTCCGTCCGGATGCCATCTGCCTTGACACTCTGCGTCCAGAAGACGCGCTCCCTCCAGAGCGCAGTTGCCATGACACTCGTCGTCCGGAAGGGATATGCTGTGGCAGCTGCGTCCGGACGCGTTGTGCCTTGACAGCTGCATCTGGATGCGTGGTGCTGTGGCAGGCTCCATCTGGATGCCATCTGCCTTGACACCCTGTGTCCGGAAGACGTGCTGCATCCAGAGCGCACTTGCCATGACACTCCTTGTCCGGAAGGGATATGCCGTGGCAGCTGCATCCGGATGCGTTGTGCCTTGACAGCTGCATCTGGATGCGTGGTGCCATGGCAGGCTACGTCCGGATGCCATCTGCCTTGACACCCTGCGTCCGGAAGACGGGCTGCATGCCGAGCGCAGTTGCCATGACTCTCCTCGTCCGGAAGGCATATGCCGCGGCAGCTGCGTCTGGACGCGTGGTGCTGTGGCAGGCTCCGTCCGGATGCCATCTGTCTTGACACCCTGCGTCCGTAAGACACGCGCTGTGTCCAGAGCGCAATTGCCATGACACTCCTCGTCTGGAAGGCATATGAAGTAGCAGCTGCGTCCGGGCGCAGTCGCCATGCCAGTTGCGTCCAGACGCACGGTGCCCTGGTGCGCTGTGTCCGAACGCACACTGCCGTGGTAGCTGCGTTCAGATGCCCAGCTCCATGGTAAGCTGCATCAGAGTTAGCGAGGTTGCGTCCAGAACGTCTCGACCGTCTGGGGCATTTGAACGCTCTGGATGTAAATTTTTTTTTTCCTGATGTCGCACAATTCTCAGTGGGGCTTACTGGTTTCCTAGCGACGGGCAAGTTACCTTCTTGTGGGACAAATCTCCCAGTTTCTCTACATCAAGTACTTCAAGAGAATCTGGTATTGCAACCCTGGGCTTTACAATTGGATAATTGACAGACCTTCCCCTTTATTGATCGTTTTCGCAACCACAGCATTACATCATGCACTGCGCGAATGTCAGATCAATGATGGTGTGATGATAGTCAGGACTGCCAGTGCCAAAAAACCACATTGGATGTACTCATTCAATATGACAAATGATGGCCATAAGTTGGCATTGGACACTCGGGGAATGGCGCTAACAACATTTCAAGTGGTATATAAGAAACTGATGAATATGTGGAACGAGCTGTCAGCTGCATACTGAGAAAAAGTGACTACGACAATCACTGCGGAGCTGTGTAAGCATGTCATTGGTGCAAAACCAACGATTGGCACTCTGCCAGTACTGGATGACACATTCCCCAAGGAAATCGATGCTCACATGATGTTGACACTGATCGCAGAGCCCTTACTGGTGGTGCCTCCATATCAGCAGATGCAGATTCCGCTGGCAGTCTACGAAAAATTGTTTGACACTAAGGATAGCATTATTCCTAACGATGCCAATATTGGAGAGGATACTGGTGATGTAATATTCGATGGTTATGGCACCGATGAGATTGGGGAGGGTACGGAGGGTGAAGATGCGGGGGAGGACAAGAAGACTGGCGATGCAGGACTGGATGAGAAGTCTGGAGGTGAGAGTGATATATAGTATGGAATCAACTATGACGTGAGTGGAGCTTTGTATGTATACGTAAAAGTGGGTAAACGGATGCCTGCATGGCCCTGTCACCAACAGGAGGTGCTCCTACCAGCTATGTTTGAACATACATCGTCATTGCAGCTATGTCCAATGCTTGGTGCCATGGTGGCCCCGGTGGCTTTCTTGCCGTGGCGGTTGCCAGATCGCTGGTTTGTTATGCTTGTCAGCAGCTTGCCCTCTGAGCCAGTCACAGCTCTACCCACTTACCCCAGGCTATCATCGTGCCACCCTTCCACAATGGTTCCATCCACTGCTTCAAGTGCTTAAACCACCATGTTGATGCAGGATGAGGTTGGGATGGTGGGGGCTGGTCAAAGTGGGGTGACGAGACAGTAACAGCCACCGGGTCGCTCCACTTGTAGGCTCGCCAATGGCTTGCGCGCCATGCTATTCACTGGCTCGCTCGTTTTTTGGCTCGCCTGCCGGATCGTAGTATCAAGACCTATACATGGCAATAGTGCAAAGCAGTAGTTAGTCAGCAGGCTGAAACTTTTGCAAAGACAGGCTGTAACTTTCGGACAGAAAGTACCGATACCACAGAGACCAATTGCACGGCTAAAAACAATGGGTTCCATAGTATCAACGACAGTAGGAGTGTTGTTGAAGTTTTCGCATTGCGAGTGATCTCTCGTGTACAAATTACTACTGGTGGCACACTCGCTTAACATTAGCATGGGCCTAATTAAACGTCTGCAAAATACCTATGTAACCTTACCACTCAATCCTACATGTCATTGTTCTCCACGTTACCATCATACCAGCCGCTGTCGTACCTATCACATCATATTGCACACCTTCCAGTTGTTTCTGATATACTCAGAACTGCCCTAAAGAAATCAGAAAGGTTGCCAGCCTCTTGTCACGTCTTACATGCCATTGTACTCCTCATATGGTACTCACCATTGTACTTGTTGCGTCTTACTCCCTATCGTACTTGATACCACAGTTCTGACCGCCATCCCCCTCATCAGTATCATACTCGCAGTATCTTACTTGTCATCACACTTGTCTCATTGTATGGCACAACATCGTGCTGTTTCTGACACTCTCAGAGCTGTGCTAATGTCCTGAAGATCGCGAACATAGTCGTCACAGTTTACTCACAGTCGTAGTCACTGGCATGGTTCTGCCCGCCACCCCCCTTATCGACATCTACCTGGCACATCTTACTCGCCATCGTACTCGCTGCATCTTACCTGCTGTCTGCCACCTCCTTATCAACATCTACCCATCACGTCTTACTCACCATCGTACTCACCGCATCTTGCTCACTGTCATAGTCACCGGCATGGTCCTACCCGATGTCCTCCTTATCGACATCTACCCATCACGTCTTACTTGCCATCGTACCCACCACATCTTACTCACTGTTGTTCTTGCCAGCTGGGTCATGCCCGCCATCCTCCTCCTCATTGGCATCATACCCGTCGCATCTTGCTTGTCCTCATACTCGCTGCCAGGGTGCTGACCACTATTGTCCTCATCAACAGCATACTGGTTGTATCTCACTCGTCATCATAATTGTCTGGTTGTATGGCACAACATCCCGCTGTTTCTGACACTCTGAGAGCTGTGCTTACTTCCCAAACATCGCCAACATAGTCGTCACATCTTACTTATTGTTGTAGTCACTGGCATGGCCACCAGCTTCTCGATGTCTACCCGACACGTCTTACTTGCCATCGTACTCACTGTATCTTACTCACAGTCGTAGTCGCCGGCATCGTCCTGCCTGCCATCCTTCTCATTGTCATCTACCCATCACGTCTTACTCACCATTGTACCTGCCACATCTTACTCGCTGTTGTTCTTGCCAGGGGGGTCATGCCTGCCATCCTCCTCCTCATCGGCATCATACCCTTCACGTCTTGCTTGCACTTGTACTCGCTGAAAAGGTGCTGATCACTATTGACCACATTGACAGCGTACTCGCAGTATCTCACTCGTCATCACGTCTCATCGTATAGCATAACATCCCGCTGTTTCTGACACTCAGAGAGCTGCACTTACTTCCCAAACATCACCAACATCGTCATCACATCTTACTTGCGCTCAGCCACCTCCTTATCACCATCTACACGTCACCTCTTACTCGCCAACGTACCCACCGCATCTTACTTGCTGTCATTCTTGCCAGCAGGGCCATACCTGCCATCCTCCTGCTCATCAGCATTATACCCGTCATGTCTTGCTTCATCAGGAAAAAAAATCTGCGTCCGGCCGCACAGGCAGTGTCCAGACGCACCAGGTGCTCGGGATGCTCTGGACGAACCCTGTCAGCACAAATACCATTCCCAATGCGAAACGTACAGGCAATGTGAATTCGGATGCAGCTCGCCACGGCACCGTGCGTCCGGATGCAGATCGCCATGGCATCTGCTTACCGGACAGAGCATGGCAGGGTATTTTCCTTCAGGACGCACCGTGTCAGGGCATTTTCCTTCTGGACGCACCGTGTCAGGGCATTTTCCTTCTGGACGCAGCCGTGTCAGGGCATTTTCCTACTGGACGTGTCCAGACGACGCGTGTCATGGCACCATGGTCACGCTGGCTGTCAAGGCACAGAACATTGTAGCAAATACTACTCGCGTCATATTCACAAACACGTAGTGGGTTCCAGGCATAGTGACTCAATCCAGTTCTATTCTCCATATCTAATGTACATCTATATATGCTACTACCACACTTTGCATTCCCAGCGCAAGTACCCAGCGTCACGCCCATCGCCGCGATCAAGTAGTAATGCTGTTTTGATGTGCATACCATTGCTCTGCGTGTTGGAAACAAACGAAAGTTGGCAAATACGACACAACGCGATGAGCACAACACGATGAGCACAACGCAATGAGCACAACGCAATGAGCACAACGCAATGAGGAGGATGGCGATGAGGATGCCGGCAGCTAGGACGATAGCGAGTAGGACACGGAGGGTATGATGGCGAGTAAGACGGGGCGGGTATGATGGCGATTATGATGACGAGTAAGACGTGGCAGGAATGATAACGAGTATGATGGCGAGCTTTGTAACATGTTTAGCACAGCTCTGAGAGTGACAGAGACACCGGGAAGTTGTACAATACAAAGTGATGAGTACGATGTCAATGAGGGTGCCGGCGGCGAGGACGACAGCGAGTAGGACATGGCAGGTATAATGGCGAGAAAGATGGGACGAGTACAATGTCGATGCAAAGCGCCAAGCTATTACTAACACTTGCGCTTCTGCAAGGTTCAGCTCACTCATCACTCCTGAACCCCTATTTGCTTCTCCTTTCACCTCGTAGTACGTACTCACCACCATCAAACATGTCTTACTCGTCGACATTTTCCTCATTGACATCTTACTTGCACGTTTCTCGCTACGTTACTCGCCACCATCCTCAAACTCATTGACAATCCTCCTGATTGACGTCGTACTCGTCGTGTTGTATTGTACAACTTCCCACTGTCTGTCAGAGCTGCGCTAACCACATCACAAAGCTCACCATCATGCTTGTCATGTCTTTCTCGCCATTACACCCGCCGCGCCCTACTCGCTATCGTCCTCGCCACTGGCACCCTCATTGACATCGTACTCATCACTTTGTATTGTACAACTTCCTGGTGTCTCTGTCACTCTGAGAGTTGCGCTAACCATGTCACAAAGCTCACCATCATACTCGCCATCATTTCCGCCGCGTCTTACTTGTCATCATAATCGCCATCATACCCACCAGGTCTAACTTGCCATCATACTCTCCGCGTCCTACTCTCTATCGTCCACGCAGCCGGCGTCCTCATCGCCATCCTCCTCATCGTCGTGCTCATTACGTCATGTCGTATTTGCCAACTTTCCTTTGTTTCCAACACGCAGGGCAATGCTACTCACATCAAAACAGCATTACTACTTGATCATGGCCATGGGCATGACGCTGGGTGCTTGCGCTGGGAACGTAAAGTGTGGTAGTAGCATATATAGATGTACATTAGATATAGAGAATAGAACTGGATTGAGTCACTATGCCGAGAACCCACTGCGTGTCAGCGAATGCTAAGCGAGTATTTGCTGCGATGTTCTGCGCCTTGACAGCCAGCGTGACCGTGGTGCCATAACACACGTCACCCGGACCCGTTCAGTAGGAAAATGCCCTGACACAGCAGCGTCCAGAAGGAAAATACCCTGCCACACTCCGTCCAGTACGCAGATGCCATGGCGAGCTGCGTCCAGATGCACGGTGCCATGGCGATCTGCGTCCGAGTTAAGCAGGTTGCGTCTGAAACGTCCAGTGGGTCTAGTGCGTCAGGACGCTCAGCATCAGAAAAAAAATTCTGCGTCCGGATGCAGGGGCTCCGTCCGGACGCTAAATATGCGACTGAAACGTCTAGACGCTCGGAACGCAACCTGGCAAGGTATACTGCACCCAGACGATACGTGTCAGCGCACATGCCTCTCCGAACGAGAAACACCCATGCATATGCGCACCAGACGGAGATGGGCAGTGCATTGGCCTTCCGGACAAAGTGCGCCACGGCATCTGCCTTCTGAACAATGCACGCCACGGCATCTACCTTCTGGACGAGAAGGGTCACGGCATTTTTCCTTCCGGATGTAGGGTGTCATGGCAAAGGTACTCCAGACGACACGTGCCATGGCATCTACCTTCTGCACAAGGAGTGTCAGGGCATTTTGACTTCCGGATGCAGAGTGTCATGGCAAACATACTACGGACAATGTGTGCCACAGCATCTGCCTTCCAGGCGACGCGCACCATGGCATCTGCCTTCTGGATGAGTACTGTCAGGGCATTTTTCCTTCCGGACGCAGAGTGTCAAGGTAAATGTACTACGGACGATGGGTGCCACGGTATCTGCCATCTGGACGAGCACTGTCAGGGCATTTTGCCTTGCAGACGCAGAGTGCTATGGCATCTGACTTCCAGATGACGCGTTCCATGGCGTCTGCCTTCTGGACGAGGAGTGTCAGCACATATTCTTTCGGGACACAGAGTGTCATGGCAAATGTACTACGGACGACGCATGCCATGACATCTGCCTTACGGACGACGCGCGCCATGGCATCTGCCTAATGGACGAGTAGTGTCAGTGCATTTTTCCTTCCGGATGCGGAGTGTCAAGGCAAATTTACTACGGACGACAGGTGCCACGGTATCTGCTGTCTGGACAATGAGTGTCAGCGCATTTTTCCTTCCGGATGCAGAGTGCCCTGGTAAACGTACTACGGACGACGCGTGCCATGGCATCAGCCTTCCGGATGACATGCGCCATGGCATTTGCCTTCTGGAGGAGTAGTGTTAGAGCATTTTTCCTTCTGGACGCAGAGTGTCAAGGCAAATGTAATACGGACAACGTGTGCCACGGCATCTGCCTTCTGGACGAGGAGTGTCAGGGCATTTTCCATCCGGACGCAGCATGTCTAGGCATATGTACTACGGACGATGCGTGCCACGGCATCTGCCTTCTGGACGAGGTGTGTCAGGGCATTTTTCCTTCTGGACGTAGAGTGTCAAGGCATAGGTACTACGGATGACACATGCCATGGCATCTGCCTTCCGGATCAGGAGTGTCATGGCATTTTTCCGTACGGACGCAGCGTGTCAAGGAATATGTACTACGGACTACGCGTGCCATAGCATCTGCCTTCTGCACGAGGAGTGTCAGGGTATTTTTCCTTCCGGACGCAGAGTGTCATGGCAAATGTACTACGGACAACACGCGCCACGGCATCTGTCTTCTGGACGAGTAGTGTCAGGGCATTTTTCCATCCGGACGCAGAGTGTCAGGGCAAATGTACGACGGACGACAGGTACCACGGCATCTGCCTTCCGGACGACGGGTGCCACGGCATCTGCCTTCTGGACGAGTAGTGTCAGGGCATTTTCCATCCGGACGCAGCATGTCTAGGCATATGTACTACGGACGATGCGTGCCACGGCATCTGCCTTCTGGACGAGGTGTGTCAGGGCATTTTTCCTTCCGGATACCGCGTGTCAGGGCAAACGTACTACGGACAACACGTGCCATGGCATCTACCTTCCATATGCAGAGTGTCATGGCAAATGTCCTACGGTCAACGCGTGCCATGGTATATGCCTTCCACATGATGCGTGCCACGGCATCTGCCTTCTCGACGAGGACTGTCAGGGCATTTTTCCTTCCGGATGTAGAGTATCATAGCAAACGTACTACAGACGACGGGTGCCACGGCATCTGCCTTCCTGACGACACGCGCCACGGCATTTACCTTCTGGATGAGTAGTGTCAGGGCATTTTCCGTCCAGACACAGTGCATCAAGGTGTATGTACTACTGACGACGCGAGCCACAGCATCTGCCTTCTGGACAAGTAGTGTCAGCGCATTTTTCCTTCTGGATGCAGAGTGTCAAGGCAAATGTACTACGGACAGCGTGTGCCATGGCATCTGCCTTCCGGACGAGGAGTGTCAGTGGATTTTTCCTGCTGGACGTAGAGTGTCATGGCAAATGAACTACGGATGACACGCGCCACGGCATCTGTCTTCTGGACGAGTAGTGTTAGGGCATTTTTCCATCCGGACGCAGAGTGTCAGTGCAAATGTACTACAGACGACGCATGCCATGGCATCTGCCTTCCGGACAATGCGCGCCATGGTATTTGCCTTCTGGACGAGTAGTGTCAGGGCATTTTCCGTCCGGACGCAGAGTGTCAAGGCATATGTACTACGGATGACGCGTGCCACGGCATCAGCCTTCCAGACGAGGAGTGTCAACGCATTTTTCCTTCTGGACACTCAGTGTCAAGGCATTTATAATTTGGACGACGCGTGCCACGGCATCTGCCTTCTGGACGATGCGCGCCTTGGCATCAGCCTTCTGGACGAGTAGTGGCAGCGCGTTTTCCGTCCGGACACAGAGTGTCAAGGCATATGTACTACGGATGATGTGTGCCACAGCATCTGCCTTCTGGACGAGGAGTCTCAGCGTATTTTTCCTTCTGGACAAAGAGTGTTAAGGCATTTGTAATCTGGACGACGTGTGCCACGGCATCTGCCTCCTGGACGAGGAGTGTCAGGGCATTTTTCCTTCCGGACGCAGAGTGTCATGGCAAACGTACTACGGATGACGCGTGCCACAGCATCTACCTTCCGGACGACACGCACAATGGCATCTGTCTTCTGGACGAGTAGTGTTAGGGCATTTTACCTCTGGATGCAGAGTGTCTAGGCATATCTACTATGGACTATGCGTGCCACGGCATCTGCCTTCTGGACGAGTAGTGTCAGGGCATTTTTCCTTCTGGATGGTGAGTGTCAAGGCAAATATACTACGGACGATGCGTGCTATGGCATCTGCCTTCTGGACGAGGAGTGTCAGTGCATTTTTCCCTCCGGACGCTGAGTGTCATGGGAAATGTACTACGGACGACACGCGTCATGGCATCTGCCTTCTGGACGAGTAGTGTCAGGACATTTTTCCTTCCGGATGCAGAGTGTCAAGGCATTTGTACTCCGGACGACGCGTGCCACGGCATCTGCCTTCTGGACGAGGAGTGTGAGGGCACTTTGCCTTCTGGACATAGAGTGTCAAGGCATATCTACTACGGACGACGCGTACCACAGGAACTGCCGTCCAGACGAGGGGTGTCAGTGCATTTTTCCTTCTGAACGCAGAGTGTGAAGGCATTTGAACTCCGGACGACACGTTCGACAGCATCTTCCATCTGGACGACGAGTGTCAGGGCATTTTTCCTTCCGCACGCAGAGTGTCAAGGCATTTGTACTGCAGACGATGCGTGACATGGCATCTGCCTTCCAGATAAGGAGTGTCAGGGTATTTTTCCTTCCAGACGCAGAGTGTCAGGGCAAATGTACTATGGACGACAAATGCCACAGTGTCTGCCTTCTGAACGAGGAGTGTCAGGGTATTTTTCCTTCCGGATGCAGAGTGTCATGGCAAACGTACTACGGATGACATGTGCCGTGGCATCTGCCTTCCGGACGACACCCGCCATGGCATCTTCCTTCGGGATCAGTAGTGTCAGTGCATTTTCCGTCCGGACGCAGAGTGTCAAGGCATATGTACTACGGACGATGCGTGCCACGGCATCTTCCTTCTGGACGAGGAGTGTCAGCACATTTTGCCTTCTGGACACAGAGTGTCAAGGCATTTCTAATCTGGACGATGCGTGCCACGGCATCTGCCTTCTGGACGAGGAGTGTCAGGGCATTTTTCCTTCCAGACGCAGACTGTCTGGGCAAATATACTACGGACGACGCGTGCCACGGCATCTGCCTTCTGGACGATGCCCGCCATGGTATCTGCCTCCTGGATGAGTAGTGTCAGTGCATTTTCTGTCCGGATGCAGAGTGTCAAGGCATAGCTACTACGGACGACGCGTGCCATGGCATCTGCCATCTGGACGAGGAGTGTCAGGGCATTTTGCCTTCTGGACACAGAGTGTTAAGGCATTTCTAATCTGGACAACACATGCCACAGCATCTGCCTTCTGGACGAGGAGTGTCAGGGCATTTTTCCTTCTGGACGCAGAGTGTCAAAGCATTCGTACTACGGAGGATGCATGCAACGGCGTCTGACTTCTGGACGCGTAATGTCAGAGCATTTTTCCTGCGGGATGCCGAGTGTCATCGCAATGTACTACGACCGACACGTGACTCGGCATCTGCCTTTTGGATGAGTAGTGTCAGGGCATTTTTCATTCCGGACACCGTGTGTCATGGCACCACGGTCACGCTGGCGGTCAAGGCGCAGAACATCGTACCAAATACTACTCGCGTCATATTCACAACCACATAGTGGGTTCCAGGCATAGCGACTCAATCCAGTTCTATTCTCTATATCTAGTGTACATCAATATATGCTACTACCACACTTCGCGTTCCCAGCGCAAGCACCCAGCATCACGCCCTTCGCCGCAATCAAGTAGTAATGCTGTTTTGATGTGTGTACCATTCCTCTGTGTGTTGGAAACAAAGGAAAGTTGGCAAATACGATAAGACACGATGAGCGCGACACGATGACAACAACGCGATGAGCACAACGCGATGAGCACAACGCGATGAGGAGGATGGCGATGACGATGCCGGTGGCTAGGACGATAGCGAGTAGGATGCAGAGGGTGTGATAGCGAAGAAGACGCGGCAGGTATGATGGTGATTATGATGACAAGTAAGACGTGGCGGGAATGATGACGAGTATGATGGCGAACTTTGTGACATGGTTAGCTCAGCTCTCAGAGTGACAGAGACACCGGGAAGTTGTACAATACAAAGTAACAAGTACGATGTCGATGAGGGTGCCGGCGGTGAGGATGAAAGCGAGTAGGACTCGGCAGGTATAATGGCAAGAAAGACGTGACAAGTACGATGTCAATGTAAAGCGCCAAGCTATTACTAACACTTGCGCTTCTGCAAGGTTCAGCTCACTCATCACTCCTGGACCCCTATTTTCTTCTCCTTTCACCTCGTAGTACGTACTCGCCACCATCAAACATGTCTTACTCGTCGACATTTTCCTCATTGACATCTTACTTGCACGTTTCTCGCTACGTTACTCGCCACCATCCTCAAACTCATTGACAATCCTCCTCATTGACGTAGTACTCGTCGCGTTGTATTGTACAACTTGCCGCTGGCTGTCAGAGCTGTGGTAACCACGTCACAAAGCTCGCCATCATGCTCATCATGTCTTTCTCGCCATTATACCCGCTGCGTCCTACTCGCTATCGTCCTTGCCGCTGGCACCCTCATTGACATCATACTCATCACTTTGCATTGTACAACTTCCTGGTGTCTCTGTCACTCTGAGAGTTGCGCTAACCATGTCACAAAGCTCGCCATCATACTCGCCATCATTTCCGCCGCGTCTTACTTGTCATCATAATTGCCATCATACCCGCCAGGTCTTACTCGCCATCATACTCGCCGCGTCCTACTCGCTATCGTCCACGCAGCCGGCGTCCTCATCACCATCCTCCTTATCGTCGTGCTCATCACGTCATGTTGTATTTGCCAACTTTCCTTTGTTTCCAACACGCAGGGCAATGCTACTCACATCAAAACAGCATTACTACTTGATCGCGGCGATGGGCATGACGCTGGGTGCTTGCGCTGGGAACGCAAAGTGTGGTAGTAGCATCTATAGATGTATATTAGATATAGAGAATAGAACTGGATTGAGTCACAATGCCTGGAACCCGCTGCGTGTTTGCGAATGCTAAGCGAGTATTTGCTGCGATGTACTGCGCCTTGACAGCCAGCGTGACTGTGGTGCCATGACACGCGTCACCTGGACCCATCCAGTAGGAAAATGCCCTGACACGGCTGCCTCCAGAAGGAAAATGCCCTGACACGGCTGCATCCTGAAGGAAAATACCCTGCCACACTCCGTCCAGTAGGCAGATGCTGTGGCGAGCTGTGTCCGGATGCACGGTGCCATGGCGATCTGCGTCCGAGTTAAGCAGGTTGCATCCGAAATGTCCAGTGGGTCTAGTGTGTCAGGACGTTCTGCATCAGGAAAAAATTTTTGCGTCCGGATGCAGGGGCTCCGTCGGGATGCTAAATATGCGTCTGAAACGTCTAGACGCTAGGAACGCAAACTGGCAGGGTATACTGCACCCAGACGATGCATGTCAGCGTACATGCCGCTCCGAACGAGAAACACCCATGCATATGCGCACCAGACGGAGATGGGCAGCGCATTGGCCTTCCGGACGAAGTGCGCCATGGCATTTGCCTTCTGAACGATGCACACCACGGCATCTGCCTTCTGGACGAGAAGTGTCAGGGCATTTTTCCTTCCGGATGCAGAGTGTCATGGCAAAGGTACTCCTGACGATGCATGCCATGGCATCTACCTTCTGCACAAGGAGTGTCGGGGTATTTTGCCTTCCGGACGCAGAATGTCATGGCAAACATACTACGGACAACGTGTGCCACGGCATCTGCCTTCCAGGCAACGCGCGCCATGGCATCTGCCTTCTGGATGAGTAGTGTCAGGGCATTTTTCCTTCCGGACGCAGAGTGTCCAGGTAAATGTACTACGGACAATGGGTGCCACGGTATCTGCCATCTGGACAAGGAGTGTCAGGGCATTTTGCCTTGCGGACGCAGAGTGCCATGGCATCTGCCTTGCGGATGACGTGTTGCATGACGTCTGCCTTCTGGACGAGGAGTGTCAGTGCATTTTCTTTCGGGACGCAGAGTGTCATGGCAAACATACTATGGACAACGCATGCCACGACATCTGCCTTACGGACGACGCGCGCCATGGCATCTGCCTAATGGACGAGTAGTGTCAGTGCATTTTTCCTACTGGACGCAGAGTGTCAAGGCAAATTTACTACGGACGACAGGTGCCATGGTATCTGCCTTCTGGACAACGAGTGTCAGCGCATTTTTCCTTCCGGATGCAGAGTGCCATGGGAAACGTACTTCGGACGATGCCTGCTACAGCATCGGCCTTCCAGATGACGTGCATCACGGCATCTGCCTTCTGGAGGAGTAGTGTTAGAGCATTTTTCCTTCTGGACACAGAGTGTCAAGGCAAATGTAATACTGACAACGCGTGCCACGACATCTGCGTTCTCGACAAGGAGTGTCAGGGTATTTTTCCTTCCGGATGTAGAGTGTCAAGGCATATGTACTACGGACGATGCGTGCCATGGCAACTGCTTTCCGGACAAGGGGTGTCAGGGCATTTTTCCTTCTGGACGCAGAGAGTCAAGGCATATGTACTACGGACAACGTGTGCTGTGGCATCTGGCTTCTGGACGAGGAGTGTTAGGGCATTTTTCCTTCCGGATGCAGAGTGTCAAGGTATATGTAATCCGGACGACACGTTCCATGGCATCTACCTTCCAGGCGAGGAGTGTCAGGGTACTTTACTTTCTGGACGTAGAGTGTCAAGGCATATGTACTACGGACGACGCGTGCCATGGCAACTGCCTTTCAGATGAGGGGTGTCAGGCCATTTTTCCTTCTGGACGCAGAGTGTCAAGGCATAGGTACTACGGACGACGCGTGCCACGGCATCTGCCTTCCGGATGAGGAGTGTCAGGGTATTTTTCCTTCCGGATGCAGAGTGTCAAGGCATATGTACTACGGATGACGTGTGCCACGGCATCTGCCTTCTGCTTGAGGAGTGTCCGGGTATTTTTCCTTCCAGACGCAGAGTGTCAGGGCAAATGTACTACGGACAAAGCGTGCCATGCCATATGCCTTCCGGACGACGCACGCCACGGCCTCTGCAATCTGGATAAGTAGTGTCAGGGCATTTTCCGTCCGGACACAGCGTGTCAACGCAAATGTACTACAGATGGCGCGTGCCATGGCATCTGCCTTCTGGATGAGAGTGTCAGGGCATTTTTCCTTCCGGACGCCGAGTATCATGGCAAACGTACTATGGACGACGCGTGCCATGGCATCTCCCTTCCTGATGACGTGCGCTACGGCATCTGCCTTCTGGACGAGTAGTGTCACGGCATATTCCATTCAGACGCAGAGCGTTAAGGCATATGTACTACCGACGACGCGTGCCACAGCGTCTGCCTTCTGGATGAATAGTGTTAGTGCATTTTTCCTTCTGGATGCAGAGTGTCAAGGCAAATGTACTACGGACGACGTTTGCCACGGCATCTGCCTTCCGGACGACTAGTGTCAGTGCATTTTTCCTTCCGGACCTAGAGTGTCATGGCAAATGCACTACGAACGACACGCAGCATGGCATCTGTCTTCTGGACGAGTAGTGTCAGGGCATTTTTCCATCCGGACGCAGAGTGTCAGCGCAAATGTACTACGGAAGACGCGTGCCACGGCATCTGCCTTCCGGACGACGCGCACCACGGCAACTGCCTTCTGGACGAGTAGTGTCAGGGCATTTTCCGTCCGGACGCAGCGTGTCAAGGCATATGTACTATGGATGACGCGTGCCAGGGCATCTGGCTTCCAGACGAGGAGTGTCAGCGCATTTTTCCTTCTGGACACAGAGTGTCAAGGCATTTGTAATCTGGACGACGCGTACCACAGCATCTGCCTTCTGGATGAGGAGTGTCACGGTATTAGTACTTACGGACGCAGAGTGTCAGGGCAAATGTACTACGGATGACGTGTGCTACGGCATCTGCCTTCCGGACGACGCGCACCACAGCATCTGCCTTCTGGACGATTAGTGACTGGGCATTTTCCATCCGGACACAGAGTGTCAACGTATATGTAGTACAGACGATGCGTCCCATGGCATCTGCCTTCTGGACTAGTAGTATCAGGGCATTTTTCCTTCCGGACACAGAGTGTCAGGGCAAATGTACTAAGGACGATGCATGCTATGGCATCTGCCTTCTCGATGACGTGCGCCTCGGCATCTGCCTTCTGGACCAGTAGTGTCAGGGCATTTTCCGTCCGGATGCTGAGTGTCAAGGCATATGTACTACGGACAACGCGTGCCACGGCATCTGCCTTCTGGATGAGGAGTGTCAGTGTATTTTCCCTTCTGGACGCAGAGTGTTCAGGCATTTGTAATCTGGATGACGTGTGCCATGGCATCTGCCTTCTGGACGAGGAGTGTCAGGGCATTTTTCCTTACGGATGCATAGTGACATGGAAACGTACTACGGACGACACGTGCCACAGCATCTGCCTTCTTGTTACACCTTAGTAATTAGCTAGAGTACGTAGCAAGGGAGACTCATCACGGGCCTTCGGAAAAAGGCACTAGTTGCCCTCTGAAGCACGGGTAATGATGTCAGAGAGTCTAGGTAGGAGATCGAGG
>Ga0307508_10002378_pt1 | contig 19910 bp, 14 predicted proteins | sample 9_EM_MG_FD_203089 | JGI IMG/M metagenome (GOLD analysis project Ga0307508, IMG submission 203089) | Populus trichocarpa ectomycorrhiza microbial communities from riparian zone in the Pacific Northwest, United States - 9_EM | ecosystem: Host-associated > Plants > Roots > Unclassified | place...
GCGAACAGGGCCATGGCGAGCAGGGCGTGGACCCGGTAGATCAGGGGCGCGCCGGCCATGGCGGAGACGTCGGGGTCGAGGGTGAACAGGCTGCGGAACCAGAGGGAGACGCCTTGCCGGTAGTCGTAGGCGTGGGGTCCGGCGCCGGTGGCGGTGGCGGTGAGTCCGGCGAGCAGGACGGTGGCGAGCAGCGGGTACACGGCGCGGTCGCTGCGGCTGGTGGCGGCGCGTACGGCGGGGACGCGCAGCCGCCGGTACAGGAGGATGCCGAGGCCGGTGGCGGTGGCGAGACCGGCGGTGCCGCCGACGAGGAGGGCGTTGGCGTGGTACAGGGTTTCGCTGACGTGGAGTCGTTCGGTGAGGGTTTCGGGGATGATCAGGCCGACGACGTGTCCGGCGATCACGAAGAGCAGCCCGTAGTGGAACAGGGGCCCGCCGATGCCGAGGAGTCGGTGTTCGTGGAGTTGACTGGAGCGGGTGGTGAAGCCGAAGCGGTCGTAGTGGTAGCGCCAGGCGGTGCCCGCGGTGAAGAGGCCGAGGGCGAGGTAGGGCAGGACGCCCCACAGGGCGATGTGCAGGTGGTTCATCGGCCGGTTCCTTCTCCGACGGCGCCGGTGGCGGAGGTGCTGAAGGGGGCCAGGCCCACGGTTTCGGTGGGGGGTCCGCCGCGGGCGAGGGCGAGGGCGGCGGCGCGGTCGGCGGGTGAGGCTCCGGGGAGGGTGTCGCAGACGGCGCGCAGGATGTCGGCGTAGGGGCTGCGGTGGTCGGTGAGGGCGATCCGGAGGAGTTCGAGGGCGGCGCGGTGGTCGCCGAGGAGCTGGTGGCCGGGGGCGGGGCAGCGGGCGGCGAACTCCAGTACCAGGGGCAGGTGGTCGGGGAGTTCGTCCTCGGGTGGTTCGAGGCCGTGGGCGCGGTAGCGGGCCTTGAGGCCGGCGAGGGTGCCGCCGCGGCGGCGGGTGTCGCCGTCGGTGTAGTAGGTGAGGTGGAGGGTGCGGCGGCGGCTGCGGTCGAAGGTGGTGACGTAGGCGGAGGTCAGGTCGAGCACCGAGGCGCCGTCGACGGCCGCAGAACCGGAGGAGGGGTGCGGCGGCGGGGGTGGCGAGTTCGGTGAGGGAGTCCCGGACGAGGGCGTGGCGGGCGGGCCAGTCGGGGCCGGGGTAGCCGAGGAGGAGGGCGGCGGCCTGGTGGACCGCGGGGGTGGCCGGGTTCACCGGGTCTCCTCGTCACGGCGGGGGAAGAGCCCGGCGGGGCGTCCGCGGCCGTTCCAGTTCAGCAGGTTGACCCGGCCGGCGAGCCCGCTTCCGGCTCCGGCGGGTTCGGGTGCCGGGGGCGTGTGGAAGGTGTCGATGCCGGGGAGGTCGTACGGCATCATGCCGGGCAGTCCGTCGCCGTCGAGGCTGCAGGAGTCGGTGGGGGTGCCGCCGCCTGATCCGGCGGTGTAGGTGGTGGGGATGACGTACCGCTCCTCATATTTGGCGAGGGCCAGCAGCCGGTACATGGCGTCGATGCCGTCCTGGTCCATGCCGACGGCCGCGGCGATGGCGGGGTCGCGCTCCTCGCCGAGGTTGATCCGCCGCATGTGGCTGCGCATGGCGGCCAGGCGGCACAGGGCGGCCTCGACGGGTTCGGGGTCACCGGCGGTGAAGAGTCCGGCGAGGTAGCCGAGGGGGATGCGGAGGCTGTCGATGGCGCCGAAGAGGTTGACGGGGTCCTCGCCGTCGTGGCCGGTGGCGGTGAGCGCGTCGACGACCGGGGAGAGCGGGGGGACGTACCAGACCATGGGCATGGTGCGGTATTCCCGGTGCAGCGGCAGGGCGACCCGGTAGCGGCTGATGAGGGCGTGCACCGGGGAGCGGCGGGCGGCCTCGATCCAGTCGTCCGGGATTCCGGAGTCGGCGGCGGCGCGGGCGACGGCGGGGTCGTCGGGGTCGAGGAAGCAGTCGAGCTGGGCCCGGTAGAGGTCCTTTTCGTCGGTGACCGCGGCGGCCTCGCCGACCTTGTCGGGGTCGTAGAGGATGACGCCGAGGTAGCGCAGCCGTCCCACGCAGGTCTCGGAGCACACGGCCAGTTCACGCGGATACCGCACGACCCGCCACACCAGGCCCGCCAGCAACCCCGCGTAGGACACCACGGCCACCGCGAGCAGGGCGTCCGCCGGTCCTCGCGCGCCCAGCCCCGCCACTCCCTGCGACACGATTCCGGTCGCCATCACCGGGGCGAAGGCCCCCGGTGGCAGATTGCGGGCCCTGGCCCGCGCCATCGTCTGGATCACGGAAGCAGGCTGCCACCGCAACCGGCGCCGGGCGCCCCGGGCCCGAACGAGGCGGGCCCGGACGGTGGCGGCTTCGGCCACCGCTCCCCCAAGCCATCACCACTACGGCTTGGTCGGCGCTTGGCGCTCCGCAGACCGTTCCGATAGCCGACGGACCGCGGAACCGGCCGGGAAAGGAGAGCAGTGGCGGGAAGAACTATCCCGAACATCTGTTTTCCCCCTTTTTCGCGGCGGCTACGCGTCCCATTTCTCGCGTACGCGCAGGGCGCGTCGCAGGTCGTCGAGCTGGTCTTCGAGGCGGCGGCGCAGGGCGGGGAGGAGGCCGGGGGTGGCGAGGCATTCCTCGCCGAGCCGCAGGGTCCTCGCGTCGGCCGTCGTCGGGAAGCCGAAGCGGGCGATGGTGTCGGCGACGGCGGGGCCGCGGCGGGCGGCAGTGGTCGCGGCGGCGGTGAAGTAGCGCGGTACGTAGTCGGTGAGCGGGTCGTGGTGTTCGGGCTGCCAGAAGCCGGTGGCGGTCGCGGTGACGAGGTAGTTGGACTGTGCGGCGGTCTCGCCGAACAAAGCGTCCCAGGCGGCCTGCTTGGCGTCCGGGTCGGGGAGCGCGGCGCGGCAGCGGGCGGCGCCCTCCTGCCCGGTGGCGCTGGAGTCGCGGGCGAGTTCGGCGTCGATGTCGGCGGAGCTCGCGGCGCCGAGGACGGCGAGTCGGCCGAGGATCTGCCAGCGCAGTTCGGGGTCGAGGTCGGGACCGCCGGGAACGGTGTCGCCGTCGAGCCAGTCGCTCAGTTCGGCGGGGGCGGTGGCGCTGGCGATGTAGGTGCGTACGGCGGAGAGCCGCAGCCCGGGCCCCGAGCCGTCCTCGGTGCGGCGCAGCAGGTCGCGGCAGGTGGCGGCGATGGTGTTGAGGGCGGCGGGGCGCTGGTCCGCGGGGAGGTAGCGGTCGGCGATCTGGGTGCGGGCGAAGGCGAGGACGCCCTGGACGATCGCTATGTCGGTCTCGTGCGGGAGGTGGGTGCGGGCGGCGTCGAGGTAGTCGGTGCCCGGGAGGTCGCCGTCGCGCACCATGTCGCGGGCGGCGTTCCAGAGGGTGGCGCGGCTGACGGCGTCGGGGAGGCCGGAGAGGGCGCGTACGGCGGCGCCCCAGGAGCCGGGGTCGAGGCGGATCTTGGCGTAGGTGAGGTCGCCGTCGTTGAGGAGGAGCAGGTCGGGGCGGGGGCCGGTGAAGGAGAGGGTGAGGGTGGGGTCGGCGCCGTTCAGTTCGGCTTCGACGCGGTCGCGCAGCACGAGTTGGTGGGGGGCGGCCGGTGCGTGGTCGTAGAGGCCGACGGCGAGGCGGTGCGGGCGCCGGGGGACGGGGTTTGGTCCGTCGTGGCCGCCGCCGTCGTGGCGGATCTCGGCGGTCCACCGGTCGCCGTGGGTGGTGAGGGCGGGGGTGAGGGTGTCCGCTCCGGTGGTGCGCAGCCAGGCGTGGGCCCAGGCGTGGACGTCGCGGTCGGTGGAGCGGGCGAGGGAGTCGAGGAAGTCGGCGAGGGTGGCGTTGCCGAAGCGGTGGCGGGTGAAGTGTTCGTTGATCCCGGCGAGGAAGTCCTTCTCGCCCAGCCAGGTGACGAGCTGGCGCAGCGCGGAGGCGCCCTTGGCGTAGGAGATGCCGTCGATGTTGAGGCGGGCGGCGGCGGTGTCGGGGACGAGTTCGGGCGCGGGGGCGACGGGGTGGGTGGAGGGGCGCTGGTCGGCGTCGTAGCCCCAGCCCTTGTGGCGGATGCCGAAGTCGGCCCAGGTGCCGGTGTAGCGGGTGGTTTCGGTGAGGATCTGGAAGCCCATGTACTCGGCGAAGGACTCGTTGAGCCAGAGGTCGTCCCACCAGGTCATGGTGACCAGGTCGCCGAACCACATGTGGGCCATCTCGTGGGCGATGACCATGGCGCGGGTCTGGCGTTCGGCGTCGGTGACGGCGGAGCGGAAGACGAACTCGTCGCGGAAGGTGACGAGGCCGGGGTTCTCCATGGCGCCCATGTTGAACTCGGGGACGAACGCCTGGTCGTAGGAGTCGAAGGGGTACGGCTCGTCGAAGATCTCGTGGTAGCGGTCGAAGCAGCGCCGGGTGAGGTCGAACAGTTCGTCGGCGTCGGCTTCGAGGTGGGGTGCGAGCGAGCGGCGGACGTGGAGTCCGAAGGGCAGTCCGGCGTGCTCGGTGTGCACGGAGTGGTACGGGCCCGCGGCCAGCGCGACCAGGTAGGTGCTGATGGGCGGGGTGGGGGCGAGGTTCCAGCGGCCGTCGGCGGGGGCAGCGTCGCGGGTGGCGATGCCGTTGCCGAGGACGGTCCACCGGGGCGGGGCGGTGACGCGGACGTCGAAGACGGCCTTGAGGTCGGGCTGGTCGAAGGCCGTGAAGACGCGGGGGGCGTCGGACATGGCGCACATGGTGTAGAGGTAGGTCTCACCGTCGGCGGGGTCGGTGAAGCGGTGCATGCCCTCGCCGGTGTGCGAGTACGTCATGTCCGTCTCGACGCGCAGCTCGTGCTCGCCCTCGGCGAGGCCGGTGAGCGGGAGCCGGTGGTCGGCGATGACCTGGGCCGGGTCGAGCGCGAGGTCGTGTCCGTCGAGCACCGCCCGGTGCAGGGCGGCGGGGTGCAGTTCCACGAAGGTGTCCGCCCCGGCCTCGCGGGCGCTGAAGCGGATGGTCGTGGTGGAGCCGAAGAGCTGGTCGCCGCGGGTGAGGTCGAGGTCGATCGTGTAGCGATGGACCTCGATGAGGCGGGCTCGGATCTGCGCTTCCTCGCGCGTCAGTACGGACATGGGGACATGCTGCCCTACGGGCGGTGGGCGGCACACGGCGCGCGTGTGCCGAAGGGGCGCGCCCCTTGCGTACGCCGCTACGTGCGCCCGCGGGCGTAGCTCAGGAGCGCGCGATCGTCTCGTGGTGCCGGATGACCTCGGCGATGATGAAGTTGAGCAGCTTCTCGGCGAAGGCGGGGTCGAGTTTGGCGTTTTCCGCCAGTTCGCGGAGCCGGGTGATCTGGCTGGCCTCGCGCGCGGGGTCGGCCGGGGGAAGCTTGTGTTCGGCCTTGAGGTGACCGACCTGCTGGGTGCATTTGAAGCGCTCGGCGAGCATGTGGACCACGGCCGCGTCGATGTTGTCGATGCTGTCGCGGAGCCGGGCGAGCTCGGCGCGTACGGCGTTCTCGGCCTCGTCGGTCGTGCTGGCCGGGCCCGGCTGGTCGGAGCGGTCGGCGGGGTCGGTCTCGCGGTGCGTCATGGCCCCCGACCCTATGTCAGTGGGCCACCACCTCGGGCTCCGGGACCGCCCCGCCCCCGGTGGGGGGTTCAAGAAGGGGACGGAGCGGTCTCCCGGGGAGGGCTGCCCCCGGTAGCAGCGCCTCCACCGTGGAGGAGCCGTAAACGCGAGACGAGGTTCCCCTTCGACACCGCAATTTTTCGCCCCGCCCGGCCCTGATTCAAACGACAGGCCCTAGGCTCCCGGCATGATCGCGACGCTTCAGTGCACCGTTATCGACTGTCCGGACCCGGCCGCGCTGGCCGCCTTCTACGGCGCGGTCCTGGGGTGGCGGGTGGATGACAGCGACCCGGAATGGGCGACCCTCACCTCGGCGGACGGACAGCGGTTCGCCTTCCAGCTGGCGCCGGACCACCAGCCGCCGCGCTGGCCGGACCCGGCGCGTCCGCAGCAGATGCATCTGGACTTCGACGTGCCGACGATCGAGGACGCGGAGCGGGCCCAGCAGGAGGTGATCGCGCTGGGTGCGACGTTCCTGCACGACAGCCGCGGGGAGCGGACCGGCTTCCGGGTATTCAACGATCCGGCCGGGCACCCGTTCTGTATCTGCTACGGCCAGATCTGACGCACGGTGACTATCGCGGCTGGACGTGACGGACGCGCCGGGCGTGACGCGGACCCGGCGCGCACCGCCGCGCCGGGTCCCGTTCCTGCCGTGGTGTGCCGGGTCAGCCGCCGAGCTGGGCCGCGGCGGTCTTGATGTTCTGGGCGAAGGTGCTCACCTCGGTGTAGACACCGGGCTTGCCGGGCCGGGCGCAGCCCTCGCCCCAGCTGACGATGCCGACCTGAATCCACTGCCCGGCGTCGTCCTTGCGGAACATCGGGCCGCCGGAGTCGCCCTGGCAGGTGTCGACACCGCCCTGGGCCATCTTGCCCGCGCAGATCTCCTCACCGGCGACGAGTTCGCTGTACGCCGACTTGCAGGTGGCGTCGTCGACGAACGGCACGGTGGCCTTGAGCAGGTAGCGCTGCTGGCTGCCGCCTTCGCTGGCGGCGCCCCACCCGGCGACAGTGAAGTCGCCCTTGTTGTACGCCGTGGTCTCGGCGATCTTCAGGGTGGGCTGGTTGATGGGCTTCGCGAGCTTGATGAGCGCCCAGTCCTTGCCAGTGCCGTTGTAGCCCGGGGCCTGGAGCACCCGGGTGGATTTGACCTTGACAGCGCTGGAGCTCTGGAGGTCGACGACGCCCGCGGTGGCGGTGATGGAGGTGTTGGCGCCGCTGCCGTCCACACAGTGGGCGGCGGTGAGCACGATGTCCTGGGTGTAGAGCGCGCCGCCACAGCCCATGGAGAGCCGGACCATGAAGGGGAATTCACCCTGGGCGGCGCGGGTGCCGCCGACGACGGAGGGGCCGGGCTCGGGGCCGGTGGGCTGGGCCGTGGCGGTGCCCGGCATGAGGCTGAACGCGGCGAGGGCGACGGCGCCGAGGGCCGCGGATCTCTTCAGGTGCTTCAGTGCGTTTCGCAACGGAAGTCCTCTCGTGGGGGGTTGCGCAAAATGTCAGGCCCATGCCAAATAGCCGCGGAATGACCGCCAAATGACAAGGACCTGCGTATGCCCTGCGATTATGTGAAGTGCGCGAACGGCATGACAAGAGACGCTTTCCAGCCATGGGCACCGGCCCGCGCGGCCTCCGCGCCCCCACACCCACCCGCCCGTACAGTGGGCTCGTGGCGGCACCGGGCAGCGACATCGAACACGGCTATCCGCACCTGGACATGGTCCGGGCCGCGATCACCGCGCTCTACCGGCGGCTGTCGCGCGACACGGTGGACACCTTCGGGCTCAGCGTGGTCCCCGCCGACGTGGCCTTCTCCGACCAGGACGACCTCCACCTGGGCGTCCAGCGGGTGGCCCGGGTGATGGTGCGGCACATGCGGCTGCCGGACGCCCGGATGATCGTGAGCTTCCGCGAGATGCGGCACGCGGGGAACGTGGAACTGGCCGCCGGGCCGGAGTACTTCATCGAGCTGAACTCCCGCTTCAAGACCCACCGCCGCGACATCGGGGCGGCCCTCGCCCATGAGGTCACCCACGTCTATCTGCACCGACTCGATCTGGCCTTCCCCGGCACCCGCGACAACGAGATCCTCACCGACACCACCGCCGCCTACCTCGGCACCGGCTGGCTGCTGCTCGACGCCTACCGCCAGTCCGCGGTCACCAGCCAGAAGCTGGGCTATCTGACGCCGGAGGAGTTCGGCTACGTCCTCGCCAAGCGGGCGCGGCTCTTCGACGAGGACCCGTCCCCCTGGTTCACCAGCCCGCAGGCGTACGAGGCGTACGCCAAGGGCCGGGAGCTGGCCCTGCGCGACGAACGGCAGCCGCCGCTCACCGCGGCCGGCTGGACCGGCCGCCGCCGGTACGCCAGGGACCGCCGTTCGGCGCAGTCCGGCCACCCCTCCCCCACCGGTGGCGACTACGTCTTCGAGAGCGGTCCGCCGTTCAGCGTGTCCTTCCCCTGTCCTACCTGCCGCCAGCGCATCCGGCTCCCGGTGCGCGGCAGGGTGCGGGCGCGCTGCGGACTGTGCCGTACGGTCCTGGAGTGCGACACCTGACGGCCGGGGCGGGACCGGGGCGCCGTTCGAGCGCGCTCCACGTCGTACCCTCGCGTGCATGAGCCCCTCCATCGCCACCAACACCCGTGTCGCCCTCGACGAGCTGCTGGAGTTCGTCCGCCCCCGCCACCGCGCCATCCTGATGACCCGCCGGACCGACGGCACCCCGCAGGCGTCCCCGCTGACCTGCGGCGTCGACGACTCGGGCCGTATCGTCATGTCCACCTACCCCGAGCGCGCCAAGGTCCGCAACGCCAAGCGCGACACGGCCGTCAGCCTGATCGTGCTGTCCGACGAGTGGAACGGCCCATGGGTCCAGATCGACGGCGCCGCCGAGGTGATCGACACCCCCGACTCGGTCGAACCGCTCGTCGAGTACTACCGCAACATCGCCGGTGAGCACCCCGACTGGGACGAGTACCGCTCGGCCATGCGCAAGCAGGGCAAGTCCCTGATCCGGGTCACCCCCGAACGCTGGGGCCCGATCGCCACCGGCGGCTTCCCCGCCCGGCTGGTGGAGGACTCCCCCGAAGACTGAAGCGGTCGGGAACGCCACGCGGCGCCCGCCCCCGGTCGGGTGGGGGAGGGCGCCGCGCGGCCGGTCCGTACGCCGTTGTACGGACGGAGTTCCGGGTGTCGGACCGGTGGAAGGGTCAGACCATGAGGGACCGGTCGGTGGGGCGGATCGGGGCGGGCAGGGCGCTGGCCCCGGCCAGGTAGCGGTCCACGCCGCGCGCCGCGGAGCGGCCCTCGGCGATGGCCCAGACGATCAACGACTGGCCGCGGCCCGCGTCACCGGCGACGTAGACGCCGTCGACGTTGGTGGCGAAGTCGGCGTCGCGGGCGACATTGCCGCGCTCGTCCAGCTCCAGGCCGAACTGCTCGACGAGGCCGTTCGCCCGGTCGGTGCCGGTGAAGCCCATGGCCAGGGTGACCAACTGGGCCGGGATCTTGCGCTCGGTGCCCGGCTTCTGCTCCAGCTTGCCGTCCTTGAACTCCACCTCGATCAGGTGCAGCCACTGGACGTTGCCGTCCTCGTCGCCCTCGAAGTGGGTGGTGGAGACGGAGTAGACCCGCTCGCCGCCCTCCTCGTGCGCGGAGGTGACCTTGTAGAGCATCGGGAAGGTGGGCCAGGGCTGGCCCGGCGCGCGGTCCTCGCCCGGCTTGGGCATGATCTCCAGCTGGGTGACGGAGGCGGCGCCCTGCCGGTGGGCGGTGCCGACGCAGTCGGCGCCGGTGTCGCCGCCGCCGATCACCACGACGTGCTTGCCCTCGGCGCTGATGGGGGGCGCCGTCAGGTCGCCCTCCTGCACCTTGTTGGCGAGCGGCAAGTACTCCATCGCGAAGTGGATGCCGTTCAGCTCACGGCCCGGGGCAGGCAGGTCGCGGGAGGTGGTGGCACCGGCCGCGATGACGACCGCGTCGTACCGCTTGCGCAGCTTGGCCGCGTCGATGTCGCGCCCGATCTCGGTCTCGGTGCGGAACTTGGTGCCCTCCGCGCGCATCTGCTCGATGCGGCGGTTGATGTGCCGCTTCTCCATCTTGAACTCGGGGATGCCGTAGCGCAGCAGCCCGCCGATGCGGTCGGCCCGCTCGTAGACGGCGACCGTGTGTCCGGCGCGGGTCAGCTGCTGGGCGGCGGCGAGCCCGGCCGGGCCCGAGCCGATGACGGCGACGGTCTTGCCGCTGAGCCGCTCGGGGGGCTGCGGGGTGACGTCGCCCGAGTCCCACGCCTTGTCGATGATGGTGACCTCGACGTTCTTGATGGTCACCGCGGGCTGGTTGATGCCGAGGACACACGCGGACTCGCACGGGGCGGGGCACAGCCGCCCGGTGAACTCCGGGAAGTTGTTGGTCGCGTGCAGCCGCTCGCTGGCCTCCCGCCAGTCCTGACGGTAGGCGTAGTCGTTCCACTCGGGGATGAGGTTTCCGAGCGGACAGCCGTTGTGGCAGAACGGGATGCCGCAGTCCATGCACCGGCCGGCCTGCTTGCTGATGATCGGCAGCAGCGAGCCGGGGACGTAGACCTCGTTCCAGTCCTTGACCCGCTCGTCCACCGGACGGGTCTCGGCCACCTCACGGTCGGTGGTCAGGAAGCCCTTGGGGTCAGCCATTGGTCGCCGCCTCCATCATCTTCTCGTGGGTCTCGGACTCGGAGAGTCCGGCTCGCTCGGCGGCGTCCTTGGCGGCGAGCACGGCCTGGTACGTAGCGGGGATGATCTTGCTGAAGCGGGCGAGGGCGCGGTCCCAGTCGTCGAGCAGCGCGGCCGCGACGGTGGAGCCGGTCTCCTCCTGGTGGCGGCGCACGGCATCGTGCAGCGCCTGCTTGTCGGTGTCGTCCAGCTCACCGACGGCGTCGAGGAGAGCGCCGTTGACGTTGTCCCGGTCGAGGTCGATGACGTACGCGACGCCACCGGACATCCCGGCCGCGAAGTTGCGCCCGGTCGGGCCGAGGACGATGGCCTGGCCGCCGGTCATGTACTCGCAGCCGTGGTCGCCCACGCCCTCGGAGACCACGGTCGCGCCCGAGTTGCGGACGCAGAACCGCTCGCCGACCTTGCCGCGCAGATACATCTCGCCGCCGGTCGCACCGTAGGCGAGGGTGTTGCCCGCGATGGTGGAGTACTCGGCGAGGTGGTCGGCGCCCCGGTCCGGGCGGACGATGACGCGGCCGCCGGAGAGGCCCTTGCCGACGTAGTCGTTGGCGTCGCCCTCCAGCCGCAGCGTGACGCCGCGGGGCGAGAACGCGCCGAAGGACTGACCGGCCGAGCCGGTGAAGGTGATGTCGATGGTGTCGTCGGGCAGGCCCGCGCCGCCGAACTTCCGCGTCACCTCGTGGCCGAGCATCGTGCCGACGGTCCGGTTGATGTTGCGGATCGCGACCTGGGCCCGGACCGGCTGGGCGGCCTCGGCGGAGTCGGCGTTCAGCGCGTCCGCCGCGAGCTTGATCAGCTCGTTGTCCAGGGCCTTCGCCAGACCGTGGTCCTGCTCGATCATCTGGTGGCGGACGGCGCCGTCCGGCAGCTCGGGGACGTAGAGCAGCGGGCCGAGGTCCAGGCCGCGGGCCTTCCAGTGCTGCACGGCCTGGCTGGTGTCCAGCAGCTCGGCGCGGCCGATGGCCTCGTCCAGCGTACGGAAGCCCAGCTCGGCGAGGAGTTCGCGGACCTCCTCGGCGATGAACTGGAAGAAGTTGACCACGTACTCGGCCTGGCCGTTGTACCGCTCGCGCAGCACCGGGTTCTGGGTGGCGATGCCGACCGGGCAGGTGTCCAGGTGGCATACGCGCATCATGACGCAGCCGGAGACGACCAGCGGCGCGGTCGCGAAGCCGAACTCCTCGGCGCCGAGCAGCGCGGCGATCACCACGTCGCGGCCGGTCTTGAGCTGGCCGTCGGTCTGCACGACGATGCGGTCGCGCAACCCGTTGAGCAGCAGCGTCTGCTGGGTCTCGGCGAGGCCGAGCTCCCAGGGGCCGCCCGCGTGCTTGAGCGAGGTGAGCGGCGAGGCGCCGGTGCCGCCGTCGTGGCCGGAGATCAGTACGACATCGGCGTGCGCCTTGGAGACGCCCGCGGCGACGGTGCCGACGCCGACCTCGGAGACCAGCTTGACGTGAATACGCGCCTTGGGGTTGGCGTTCTTCAGGTCGTGGATCAGCTGGGCGAGGTCCTCGATGGAGTAGATGTCGTGGTGCGGCGGCGGGGAGATCAGGCCGACGCCGGGCGTCGAGTGCCGGGTCTTGGCCACCCACGGGTACACCTTGTGGCCGGGCAGCTGGCCGCCCTCGCCGGGCTTGGCGCCCTGCGCCATCTTGATCTGGATGTCATCGGAGTTGACCAGGTATTCGCTGGTCACGCCGAAGCGGCCGGAGGCGACCTGCTTGATGGAGGAGCGCCGCGCCGGGTCGTGCAGCCGGTCGGAGTCCTCGCCGCCCTCGCCGGTGTTGGACTTACCGCCCAGCTGGTTCATGGCGATGGCCAGGGTCTCGTGCGCCTCCTGGGAGATGGAGCCGTACGACATGGCGCCGGTCGAGAACCGCTTGACGATCTCCTCGGCCGACTCGACCTCCTCGATCGGGATCGAGGGCCGCTCACCGTCCTTGAAGTTGAACAGGCCGCGCAGCGTCATCAGCCGCTCGGACTGCTCGTTCACCCGCTCGGTGTACTTCTTGAAGATGTCGTAGCGGCGCGCGCGGGTGGAGTGCTGGAGCCGGAAGACCGTCTCCGGGTCGAACAGGTGCGGCTCGCCCTCGCGGCGCCACTGGTACTCGCCGCCGATGTCCAGCGCGCGGTGCGCGGAGGGGATGCCGGTGGCCGGGTACGCCTTGGCGTGCCGGGCGGCGACCTCCTTGGCGACGATGTCCAGGCCCGCGCCACCGATCTTGGTGGTGGTGCCGTGGAAGTAGGAGTCCACGAAGGACTCGTCGAGACCGACGGCCTCGAAGACCTGGGCGCCGCGGTAGGAGGCCACGGTGGAGATGCCCATCTTGGACATCACCTTCAGGACGCCCTTGCCGAGCGCCTTGATCAGGTTCTTGATCGCGGTCTCGCCCTCCATGCCCGGGAGGAACGTCCCGGCCCGGACCAGGTCCTCGACCGACTCCATCGCCAGGTACGGGTTGACGGCCGCGGCGCCGTAGCCGATCAGCAGCGCGACATGGTGCACCTCGCGAACGTCGCCCGCCTCGACCAGCAGCCCCACCTCGGTGCGCTGCTTGGTGCCGATGAGGTGGTGGTGGACGGCGGAGGTGAGCAGCAGGGAGGGGATCGGCGCGTGCTCGGCGTCCGAGTGGCGGTCGGAGAGCACGATCAGCCGGGCGCCGTCCTCGATGGCGGCGTCGGCCTCGGCGCAGATCTCGGCCAGCCGCGCGGCGAGCGCGTCCCCGCCGCCACCGACCCGGTAGAGACCGGACAGGTTGGCGGCCTTGAGCCCCGGCATGTCGCCGTCGGCGTTGATGTGGATGAGCTTGGCCAGCTCATCGTTGTCGATCACCGGGAAGGGCAGGCTGACGCTGCGACAGGAGGCCGCGGTCGGCTCCAGCAGGTTGCCCTGCGGGCCCAGCGAGGAGATCAGCGAGGTGACCAGCTCCTCGCGGATCGCGTCCAGCGGCGGGTTGGTGACCTGCGCGAACAGCTGGGTGAAGTAGTCGAACAGCAGCCGCGGCCGCTCGGAGAGCGCGGCGATCGGCGAGTCGGTGCCCATCGAGCCGATCGGCTCGGCGCCGGCCTTGGCCATCGGCGCGAGCAGGACCCGCAGCTCCTCCTCGGTGTAGCCGAAGGTCTGCTGGCGGCGGGTGACCGAGGCGTGGGTGTGCACGATGTGCTCACGCTCGGGCAGGTCCGCCAGGTCGATGAGCCCGGCCTCCAGCCAGTCGCCGTACGGCTGCTCGGTGGCCAGCTCGGCCTTGATCTCGTCGTCCTCGATGATCCGGTGCTCGGCGGTGTCCACCAGGAACATCCGGCCCGGCTGCAGCCGGCCCTTGCGGACCACCCGGGCGGGGTCGATGTCCAGGACGCCGACCTCGGAGGACAGCACGACCAGTCCGTCGTCGGTGACCCAGTAGCGCCCCGGCCGCAGACCGTTGCGGTCCAGCACGGCGCCGACCTGGGTGCCGTCGGTGAAGGTGACACAGGCCGGGCCGTCCCAGGGCTCCATCATCGTGGAGTGGTACTGGTAGAAGGCGCGCCGGGTCGCGTCCATCGAGGGGTGGTTCTCCCACGCCTCGGGGACCATCATCAGCACCGAGTGCGGCAGCGAGCGGCCGCCGAGGTGCAGCAGCTCCAGCACCTCGTCGAAGGTCGCGGAGTCGGAGGCGTCCGGGGTGCAGAGCGGGAAGATCCGGTCCAGCCCCTTCTCCCCGAACAGGTCGCTGACCAGCTGTGATTCGCGTGCCCGCATCCAGTTGCGGTTACCCTGGACCGTGTTGATCTCGCCGTTGTGGGCGACGAAGCGGTACGGGTGGGCCAGCGGCCAGCTCGGGAAGGTGTTCGTGGAGAACCGGGAGTGGACCAGCGAGATCGCGGTGGCGAACCGGCGGTCGGACAGGTCCGGGAAGAACGGCTCCAGCTGACCGGTGGTCAGCATGCCCTTGTATACGAGGGTGCGGGAGGACAGCGACGGGAAGTACACACCCGCCTCGCGCTCGGCGCGCTTGCGCAGCACGAACGCCTTGCGGTCCAGGGCCAGGCCGTCGCTGGTGCCGTCCGCGACGAACAGCTGGCGGAAGGCGGGCATGGTGGCGCGCGCGCCGTTGCCCAGCAACTCGGGCGCGACCGGTACCGCGCGCCAGCCGAGGACGGTCAGTTCCTCCTCGGCGGCGATCCGCTCGATGTGCTCCGCGGCCGCGTCGTCCTCGCCCTCGGGGAGGAACGCGATACCCACGGCGTACGAACCGGCCTCGGGAAGATCGAAGTCGGTCACGTCCCGCAGGAAGGCGTCCGGGACCTGTACGAGGATGCCCGCGCCGTCGCCCGAGTCGGGCTCGGAGCCGGTGGCCCCGCGGTGCTCCAGGTTCCTCAGTACGGTGAGAGCCTGCTCAACGAGCTGGTGGCTGGCCTCGCCGGTGAGGGTCGCCACGAAGCCGACGCCACAGGCGTCGTGCTCATTGCGCGGGTCGTACATCCCCTGGCGGGCGGGGTGGGATGCGGAACGCATCGGCTCTCCCGTCGTCGTCATGGCATTTTGCGTGTGCCGAGGGACGACGTTGGCCCTCCGCGAGAATTTCGTGCAGGTTACATGATGAGGTGGTTCTCGGGAAGTGGATATTCCGTTTCACCATGCGGACACCCCTGCACGGGGTGATGTCGGGCGATGGGGACGGATCGGCCACCGTCGCCCCGGCGCGAAGCGGGCCACACTGCCCGAGCGCTTCGGCTTTATGCCCGCTGTAAACGGATCGAAACCGCCGAGTAACTGCGTAGTTATGCGGTTACTCGTATGGGAAGGCGCAGGAGAGGCCGTGGAAGAAGCCGTAGGAGAGGTCAGCCTACGGCCGTACCGAAGAGGACGCCCAGGGCGTAGGTCACACCCGCCGCCGCTCCACCCAGCGCGAGCTGCCGCAGCCCGCTGTACCACCAGGACCGGGCCGTCACCCGGGCCACCACCGCACCGCAGGCGAACAGCCCCACCAGCGCCAGCAGCACCGCCGGCCACATGGCCACCGCGCCCAGCAGATACGGCAGCACCGGCAGCAGCGCGCCCAGGGCGAACGAACCGAACGAGGACACCGCGGCGACCAGCGGCGACGGCAGATCGTCCGGGTCCACGCCCAGCTCCTCGCGGGCGTGTATCTCCAGCGCCTGCTCCGGGTCCTTCGACAGCTGTGCGGCCACCTCGCGGGCCAGCGCCGGCTTCACGCCCCGCGACTCGTACAGCGCGGCCAGCTCCGCCATCTCGTCCGCCGGGTGCTTGCGCAGCTCACGCCGCTCGACCTCCAGCTCGGCCTCGACCAGCTCGCGCTGGGAGGCGACGGAGGTGTACTCACCGGCCGCCATCGAGAACGCACCGGCGGCGAGCCCCGCCAGCCCGGTGATCACGATGGTCTGCCGGTCCACGGCCCCGCCCGCGACGCCGGTCATCAGCGCGAGGTTGGAGACCAGCCCGTCCATGGCCCCGAAGACGGCCGGACGCAGCCAGCCGCCGTTCACATCGCGGTGGGTGTGGTTGTCGCGGTGTGCGATATGCGGTGACTCGATGGTGTCGATGACGGACATGTGTCTACGTGCTCCCTTCGCGGGCGCGGACCTGCCGCCCGCACCCCAATGACTCGAAGGTAGACACGCGATCCCCTGTCCCGCCAGCAAGGAAGGCCGAACTTACCCGCCTGACCTGCGGAAACGTAAAGAGGCCGCCGAAACTCGATGGTTCCGGCGGCCTCTTCGGTCGTATGCGTCAGGGTTTCTTGGTCGCCTCCGGCTCGGCAGAAGCCTTCGCCTCGGCCTTCGCCTTCGGCTCGTCCCCGCCGGCCTCGCCGACCTCGGCCTCGCCCTCGTTCTCGGCCGCCGCCACCGCGGGGCCGTCCTCCGCCGCCGGGCCGTCCTCCACCGGTACCGGCTCGACGACCTCTTCCCGGCCCGGGGCCTTCTTCGCGGAGATCACGAGGTACGCCACCGCCGCCAGGAAGACGACGATCGACGTCCAGCCGTTGAGCCGCAGCCCCAGGAAGTGGTGGGCGTCGTCCACCCGAAGGTATTCGGTCCAGAAGCGCCCGACGGTGTAGGCAGCCACGTAGAGGGCGAACGCCCGGCCATGGCCCAGCTTGAAGCGGCGGTCCGCCCAGATCACCAGCAGCGCCACGCCGACGCACCACAGCGACTCGTACAGGAACGTCGGGTGGTACGTACCGGCGACGCGCCCGATGTCCGGGTCGGCGTCGATCTTCAGCGCCCACGGCAGCGTGGTCGGCTTGCCGTACAGCTCCTGGTTGAACCAGTTGCCCCAGCGGCCGATCGCCTGGGCGAAGGCGATACCGGGCGCGATCGCGTCCGCGTACGCCGGGAGCGGGATTCCCCGGCGGCGGCAGCCGATCCAGGCACCCACCGCGCCGAGCGCGATGGCCCCCCAGATCCCCAGGCCGCCCTGCCAGATCTTGAAGGCGTCGACCCAGTTCTGGCCGTCGGTGAAGTACAGCTCGTAGTCGGTGATGACGTGGTAGAGCCGACCTCCCACCAGGCCGAAGGGCACCGCCCACACGGCGATGTCGGCAACGGTGCCGACCTGGCCGCCGCGGGCGACCCAGCGCCGCCCGCCGAGCCAGACGGCCACGAAGACGCCGATGATGATGCAGAACGCGTAGCCGCGCAGCGGGATCGGACCGAGGTAGATCACGCCGGAGGACGGGCTGGGAATGTAAGCGAGTTCCATGACAGGGTCGACGCTACCGTGCCGGGCGGTGGATGCGGCAACTGCCCGGCACAACGTGTGGATAACGGGTCTCAGCCCCTCGCCGCCGCCGCGACCAGTCGCTTCAGCTTGTTGTTCGACAGTGGCGTCTTCGGACCGTAAATCGACTTCCCGTCCAGCAGCACGGTCGGCGTCGAGGCGAAACCGGATCGGTTGAAGTCGGCGTGGGACTTCCTGACCCAGCCGTCGTGCCGGCCGTCCTCGACGCACTTGCGGAACGCCGCCGTGTTCAGCCCGGCGACCTTGTCCGCCAGCCGGATCAGCCGGGCGTTCTTCGCGTACGCGTCCCGGGTCTCCTCCGGCTGGTTCCGGAAGAGCACGTCGTGGTACGCCCGGAACTTCCCCGCGTCCTGGGCGCAGGCGGCCGCGTTCCCCGCGCGCACCGAGCCGGTGCCGCCCAGATTGCCGTCGATGATGGCGACGACGTGGTATTCCACCCGCATCCGGCCGCGGTCCTCCAGCTGGTTCACGGTCCGGTGGAAGACGTCCTCGAACTGCTTGCAGCCGGGGCAGCGGAAGTCCTCGTAGACGGTCAGCGTGGCCGGGGCGCCGCGCTTCCCGGCCGGAACGACCAGGTCGCCCTTCCCCGTCGCGCCGCGCGGCGGCTCGGCGGAGCTGCCCGACTTGCCCGAGTCCTGATTGGCCTTGGTCGCGAACACGCCCACGCCGCCGGCCACCGCGAGAACGGCGACCACCGCCCCGACCACGCCCAGCGTCCGCTTCCGCTTGCCGCGCGCCATGTCCTTCTCGCGCTGTTCCCGCAGTCGCTCCCGGGCGCTGCGCTTTCCCTCACGGTTTTTCTGGCTCACGCCCTCGCTTAACGACGCGGAGGGGCACCGCTCAGCCCCTCCGCTCCGTATTCCCTCTAACGAGCTAACGAGCGACCTTAGGAGGCGATCTAGGAGGCGACCTGACGCGCGCCCCGGATGCCCTCCACCAGCTCGCCCGCGAGCCGGCGCACGCCCTCCAGCCCGGCCTCCGGGCTCTCGGCGTCCAGCAGCCGCTTCACAAAGGCCGACCCCACGATGACCCCATCCGCGAACTGGGCGACCTCGGCCGCCTGCACCGCGTTCGACACCCCGAGCCCCACGCACACCGGCAGGGCGGTGATCGCACGGGTGCGCGTGACCAGCTCGCGCGCCTCCTGTCCCACCGATTCCCTCGTTCCGGTGACGCCCATCAGGGACGCGGCGTAGACGAAACCGCTGCCCGCCGCCGTGATCTTCGCCAGCCGCTCGTCCCTGCTGCTCGGCGCGACGACGAAGACCGTCGCCAGCCCGTGCTGCTCGGCGGCCTTCCGCCACACCGCGGACTCCTCGACCGGCAGGTCCGGCAGGATGCACCCGGCGCCCCCGGCCTCGGCCAGCTCCGCGGCGAACCGCTCGACGCCGTACCGGTCGACGGGGTTCCAGTAGGTCATGCACAGGATCGGCGCACCCGTGGCCGCGTGCACCTCGCCGACCGTACGGATCACATCGCGAATCCGGACCCCGCCCCGCAGGGCGATGTCGTCCGCGGTCTGGATCACCGGCCCGTCCAGCACCGGGTCGCTGTGCGGCAGCCCGACCTCGACGACGTCACAGCCGCCCTCGATCATGGCCGTCATCGCCGCCACGCCGCCGTCCACGGACGGGAAACCGGCGGGCAGATATCCGACGAGCGCGGAGCGCCCCTCGTCCTTGGCCTTGGCCAGTACGGACCCCAGCAGCTCCAGATTCCCGGCCATCACTTGGCTCCCTCGTCGTACAGCCCGAAATACCGCGCCGCGGTGTCCATGTCCTTGTCACCACGCCCGGACAGATTCACCACGATCAGTCCGTCGGTGCCCAGCTCCCGCCCGAGGTCCAGCGCCCCGGCCAGCGCGTGCGCGCTCTCGATCGCCGGGATGATCCCCTCGGTCTGCGACAGCAGCCGCAGCGCCCGCATCGCCTCGTCGTCCGTGACGGCCCGGTACTCGGCCCGCCCGACGTCCTTCAGGTACGCGTGCTCCGGCCCGACGCCGGGGTAGTCCAGCCCGGCCGAGATCGAGTACGGCTCGGTGATCTGTCCTTCGTCGTCCTGCAGCACGTACGAGCGCGACCCGTGCAGAATCCCGGGCTCGCCGTGGCTCAGCGTCGCGGCGTGCTCGCCGGTCTCCACACCGTGCCCGGCGGGCTCGAACCCGACGACCCGTACGGCCTCGTCCCCCAGGAACGCGTGGAAGAGCCCGATCGCGTTGGACCCGCCGCCCACACACGCCGCCACCGCGTCCGGCAGCCGCCCGGTCCGCTCCAGGATCTGCCGCCGCGCCTCCACGCCGATCACCCGGTGGAAGTCCCGCACCAGCGCCGGGAACGGATGCGGCCCGGCCACCGTGCCGAACAGATAGTGGGTGCGGTCCACATTGGCGACCCAGTCGCGGAACGCCTCGTTGATGGCGTCCTTCAGCGTCCGGCTGCCGGACTTCACGGCGATGACCTCGGCGCCCAGCATCCGCATCCGCGCCACGTTGAGCGCCTGCCGCTCGGTGTCGATCTCGCCCATGTAGATCGTGCACTCGAGGCCGAACAGCGCGCACGCGGTCGCCGTGGCCACTCCGTGCTGACCCGCGCCGGTCTCGGCGATGACCCGGGTCTTGCCCATGCGCTGGGTGAGCAGGGCCTGCCCCAGCACGTTGTTGATCTTGTGCGAGCCGGTGTGGTTCAGGTCCTCCCGCTTCAGGAAGACCCGCGCACCCCCGGCGTGCTCGGCGAACCGCGGCACCTCGGTCAGGGCGCTGGGCCGGCCCGTGTAGTTGACCAGCAGATCCTCGAGCTCGGCGGCGAAGGCCGGGTCGGTCTTCGCCTTCTCGTACTCCGCGGCGACCTCATCGACCGCGGCGACGAGCGCCTCGGGGATGAACTTGCCGCCGA
>Ga0307508_10002379_pt1 | contig 19891 bp, 23 predicted proteins | sample 9_EM_MG_FD_203089 | JGI IMG/M metagenome (GOLD analysis project Ga0307508, IMG submission 203089) | Populus trichocarpa ectomycorrhiza microbial communities from riparian zone in the Pacific Northwest, United States - 9_EM | ecosystem: Host-associated > Plants > Roots > Unclassified | place...
CGGTGGGCCACAGTGGCACACTGTCCGAGTTCTATGTATGCCAACCGATTAGGGGTTGTCTACTGGCGGCGTTTGCTGTGTTGCTCATCGCCTTCCCCGCTTGAGCATTCATTTGGCCTCGGGGATCGGCTGCTATAGCAGGCTGCAGCTATCTCGCGCGTCCCTTGCGATGCCGTTAGGCCGTTCTTGTTCCCATTCATTCTATGAGCTTCCCGTGTATTTAAGGACGAGCCAGCAATGGAAACAGACTCCTCATTGTGGCAACATCCATATCGATCACATTGAGAACACGTGTTGACTCTCCTGCGCATACGACATTCCATCCCACTCACATATGTCGAACGGGTCAGCTGCATTTTCTTTTTCTGACCGTTTGTAGACTAACGATCAGCCCAACAGAGGAGACACAGTGATCAGCCACACGGGCTTGTCCCATGATGATGAAGAGCTCGCCCCAGCTTTGAGATTATCGCAATTATCGTCTGAAGCCTTTGACGAACAAACCGCCCAGTTACATCCTGGAGATTCCGAGCCGGCGGGGGCCGATCATACACTAGGCACAGCAACTGCTCTACACGACGATGGGAAAGATGATGTAGCCCCAGCTCCAGACTTACCGCTGCAATCCCCCCACGAGCAAGACACCCAGCCCCAGTCCAGCGAATCTTCCCCGGCCAGCGATGAAGGCCGCCAAGCTTCTTCATCAAACGACGATTCTGAACCCGATCTTGAGTTCCTCCTCACGTTGTCTCAGCTGCCAGCCGATATTTTTGATCAGCGAGTGGGTGAGCTCGATCAACGAAGAGAGACCCCGACAGCAACTGAAGATGGGGTTGCTTCGTTGCACACGGCAATGTCCCTGCTTGAGGTACAGACATCGCTATCCTTATTGCTAAATTGATTGCTGAAAGCCGCGTTAGGAAAATGTGAGAGAAGCACTGGACGGGTGGTTGGGCGGCGACTCCTCAGCGCATGACGATTATTCCAAGGCTCTGACATTGGCCGAACGGGGGACGTCGTTACTCCAACAATATCAAAGCTCAGGGGTGCTAGGCGATCTCGAAGGGGCGGTGGAGGCGCTACGAAATGCAAATGAATTTTTGCCAGAGGATCACCAGAAAAAAGCTGCATGCCTCACTAACCTCGGAACCTCCTTCTGTCGTCTGTTTGAGCGTCTCGGTGACCTTGCCGATCTTGATCAAGCAGTCACGGCTCAGCAGCAGGCCGTCCGTCTCACTCCAGATGGTCACCCCGATAAGCCTGCATGTCTCAATAACCTCGGAAACTCCTTCCTTTGTCGGTTTGAGCGTCTCGGCGACCTTGCCGATCTTGATCAAGCAATCACGGCGATGCAGCAGGCCGTCCATCTCACTCCAGATGTTCACCCTAACAAGCCTGCATTTCTCAATAACATCGAAATCTCCTTCCGAAATCGGTTTGGGCGTCTCGGCGACCTTGCCGATCTTGATCAAGCAATCACGGCGAAGCAGCAGTCCGTCCGTCTCACTCCAGATGGTCACCCCGACAAGCCTGCAGGTCTCAATAACCTCGGAGTTTCCTTCCTTCATCGGTTTGAGCGTCTCGGCGACCTTGCCGATCTTGACCAAGCAATCACGGCTCAGCAGCAGGCAGTCCATCTCACTCCAGATGGTCGCCCCAATGAGCCTGCATATCTCAATAACCTTGGAATCTCCTTCATTCATCGGTTTGAGCGTCTCGGTGACCTCGCCGATCTTGATCAAGCAATCACGACTCAGCAGCAGGCGGTCCATCTCACTCCAGATGGTCGCCCCGATAAGCCTGCATATCTCGATAACCTTGGAATCTCCTTCCAACATCGGTTTGAGTGTCTCGGCAACCTTGCCGATCTTGATCAAGCAATCACGGCTCAGCAGCAGGCCGTCCGTCTCACTCCAGATGGTCACCCCGACGAGCCTGCACGTCTCAATAACATGGGAAACTCCTTCCAAAGTCGGTTTGAGCGTCTCGGCGACCTTGCCGATCTTGATCAAGCAATCATGACTCAGCAGCAGGCCGTCCGTCTCACTCCAGAAGGTCGGCCTGCATGTCTCAATAGCCTCGGAATCTCCTTCAAAAGTCGGTTTGAGCGTCTCGGCGATCTTGCCAATCTTGATCAAGCAATCACAGCTCAGCAGCAGGCCGTCCGTCTCACTCCAGATGGTCACCCCGACAAGCCTGCGTGTCTCGATAACATCGGAAACTCCTTCCAAAGTCGGTTTCAGCGTCTCGGCGACCTTGCCGATCTTGATCGAGCAATCACGGCTCGGCAGCAGGCCGTCCGTCTCACTCCAGATGGTCGCCGGAACAAGCCTGTATTTCTCAATAACATCGGAAACTCCTTCCAAAGTCGGTTTGAGCGTTTTGGCGACCTTGGCGATCTTGATCAATCAATCACGGCTCAGCAGCAGGCCGTCCGTCTCACTCCAGATGGTCACCCCAACAAGCCGGGATATCTCAATAACATCGGAGTCTCCTTCCGAAATCGGTTTGGGCGTCTCGGCAACCTCACTGATATTGATCAAGCAATCACGGCTCAGCAGCAGGCCGTCTGTCTCACTCCAGATGGTCACCCCGAAGAGCCTGGACGTCTCAGTAACCTCGGAAACTCCTTCCAAGGTCGGTTTGAGCGTCTCGGCGACCTTGCCGATCTTGATCAAGCAATCATGGCAAAGCAGCAGGCCGTCCGTCTCACTCCAGATGGTCACCCTGTCAAGCCTACATGTCTCAATAACCTCGGAAACTCCTTCCAAAGTCGGTTTGAGCGTCTCGGCGACCTTGCCGATATTGATCAAGCAATCACGGCTCAGCAGCAGGCCGTCCGTCTCACTCCAGACGGTCACCCCGACAAGTCTGAACGTCTCAATAGCCTCGGAATCTCCTTCCAAAGTCGGTTTCAGCGTCTCGGTGACCTTGCCGATCTTAATCAAGGAATCACGGCTCACCAGCAGGCTGTCCATCTCACTCCCGATGGTCGCCCCGATAAGCCTGCATATTTCAATAACCTCGGAATCTCCTTCCGGGGTCGGTTTGAGTGTCTCGGCGACCTTGCCAATCTTGATCAAGTAATCACGGCGATGCAGCAGGCCGTCTGTCTCACTCCAGATGGCCACCCCAACAAGCCTCGATATCTCAATAACCTTGGGAATTCCTTCTTTACTCGGTTGAGACGTCAGCCTGATGATGCCACTGCTGCACAAGCCATAAGTACTTATTCACAATCCGCCAAGTCCTCATCTGGCCCCCCATCCGACCGTTTCACCGGAGCCGAGAACTGGGCATTACTCTGCTTCTCCATCCAATCACCTCAAACTCTCGACGCATATTCAACCCTTGTCACTCTCATCCCTCGTGTTGTTTGGCTCGGTAGGACCATTGAGCAAAGGTACACTGATGTCCCTCGTGTCCGCGACACCATGGCCCGTGCCGTGAGTGCTGCTATTCATTTTGGCGAAATCAACTTGGCATTGGAGTGGGCGGAGCAAGGTCGATCAATAGTATGGGGACAACTACTGCAGCTCCGTACGCCTCTTGATGAACTCCTTCAGCATCATCCTAGTGAGGCAAATGAGCTCAAGAGGATCTCCTGTGCTCTTGAGACATCTAGCGTCGCATATCCTGATGTTTTGGTCCAGCCAACTGATGGGCCAACTGATGGTGCACCTAAATCACTGGAAGAGGTGGCACAGACTCACCGCCGCCTTGCGGAGGAGTATGATCACATGATACTGCACATCCGGGATCTTCCTGGGTTCAGCGAGTTCCTGCAACCTGCCAAGCCAATGTCCCTCCGTGACACTGCCACCTCTGGTCCGGTGGTTATTGTGAATGTGCATGAAGCACGTTGTGATGCACTTGTCCTACAACCATGCTCGTCACAAGTTCTGCACGTGCCACTCCCAGGTCTCCAGGTTTCGGCTTTGTCGAAAATGCAGCTCGAATTGATAGGTTTGATTCGAGGAGCAGACATCATTCAGCGGCATTATGGCCCTCATCTTGAAGGCAATTTCTCCGATGTCCTTAGGTGGCTCTGGTTGCATCTAGTAGAACCCATCCTGAGGCATTTGAAAGTCCGTCATTTACCCATTAATCTTTTCTACGGTATTAATCATACATATAGTTACTTGTTAAGCCTACCGGTGACGAGATGCCGCACATCACGTGGTGTTTAGCGGGGCCTCTTACCTTCCTTCCTATCCACGCTGCTGGTCTCTATGATACGAAGGATGCGCCAAAAATCTTCCACTATGTTGTCTCCTCATACACTCCCACTCTCTCTTCGCTTCTAAGTGCCAAGTGTCGCTCTCAAAATCCGAACCAGATGACTCGACTCCTGACCATTTCTCAACCAGCGACGCCAGGTCAAAGTCACCTTCCTGGTACAGTGGGCGAGGTCGATGCTGTTCAAGCCCTTCAAGCCAAATCTGGTCGACTTGATGTCACTCGGCTGGATGACCAAAAGGCAACTGTTGCAGCCGTGTTGCATCATATTCGGGAATGCAGCTGGATCCATCTCGCTTGTCATGGCGTTCAGGACACCAATAATCCGATCAACAGCGCATTCCTCCTTTTTGATAAACCCCTGACACTGAAAGAGATTATGAAACAATCGTTTTCCCATACCGAACTTGCCTTTCTGTCTGCATGCCAGACAGCGAGCGGGGATCACGAGTTACCCGAGGAAGCTATTCACTTGGCAGCAGGCATGCTGATGGCAGGTTATGGAAGTGTTGTGGCGACAATGTGGTCAATTGGGGATGATGATGCTCCGATCATTGCAGAGAAGTTCTACAGGAATCTGATTGAGGAGGCTAACGGGGACAGTAGGAGAGCTGCTTATGCGCTGCATCATGCGGTGGCTCACCTCCGCGACGTTATCGGGGAGAGTAATTTCATGCGATGGGTGCCATTCATCCATCTCGGTATCTGTTCACCTCACCCCCTATCCAAATAATTTTGTAAGGCTCGAACTTCTATACGGGCACGAGATGCAACTTGTACACCCCTTACTTCCACTCCGTCACTTGTCATTCATTGTATGGATATAGGCCTCCATCGACGTTGCTGTGTTTTGGACTTGCTGTATGCTCTTTCATTGATAATACTTCAGTACTGCCTTCGTACTGTTGCTTTGCTTTGTTGAATTGTACTGACACAAACACTACTCGTTTACACGATTTATTACACACGGGACGCACAGGAGAGACTGGGAAGGAAAATTGAAAATTGCGAAAGCCATGTGAGTTTTAGTCAGTGAAAATCTCAGCTCTGCAACTCAAGATGGGTGCGCCATCCTTGTTTTGCCGCGAGAAGCCCCATATATGTATGAACAAACTAGAACTTATCCGATGCCGGCGTCGTCAATACGGAGTTCATGACACATTGCTAGCAGCTAGCTCGGGAATGGTGGCTGCGTTGTGAGAATCTTAACCAGCGACAAAAAAATCTGCAAATTCATGAACTAGCAATACATATGTACTATAGTACACATTGAAAGGACGAAGGAAGACCCCGCCCTGCATGCATAGTGGACGTGCGATATTCAGCGACCCTGAGGCCGCAAAGGCAATTTGCAAATTTCAAGATAAAGAAGCTGCGAACGATTGTGATAGCTAAGCACTACATATATATGTTACACGACAGCCGACCTTGACCGAGAATCATTGTTTGTACGGCGCGGCTGGGCCGTCCCAGTAGCCGGATATGTAGTACTTTACCTGGAACGCCCACGCATACTCGACCTGCAAGTACATGCGGAAGAATAGGATAGAAAACGTCGCCGGGTTCGTTCGACTCTCATATGTGGCGCCGCCAAATTGCAAGCAATAATTTTTTGCAACGTAATAGCTTACCTTGTCGAAGAATTGATTAGGGACTTCGATTTCGATACCATAAAGGTTGTGTTTTAAGATTCGACCCTTCCTCGCCAGCACCCAGCCAATTAATTGCATCATTTCCGAGCACGGGGACAGCGTGTCGACAATGACTCGACCATGCCTAGGTCGTTCGATGACGATGATGCAGAATGTCGTGCGCGTGCGCGTAAAGCGGAGTGACCTGAACTCAGCGCCGAAGAAGAAATAGTCTTGTCCAGTGGCATAGTGACTCAGTGTGCACGGCATCATGAGTACTCATATTTCACTCACCGTGTCGAAAATATACAGTCTCCTGAATGGGCCAGCCATTCACCAATAGCTTTGAGCCGCTGAACCACGGGGGGTGGGACGACGCCATTGCTGTCAGGACCAATGTTGAGAAGATAGTTACCATCCTTCGACACAATGTCAATGAGCATAGTGATCAGGTATTTAGGGCTGCAGTAATGTTCATCGCGTGTGTATCTGTTGTAGCCGTAAGCTGTCGAGCACCTTCATCGTCAGAATTAAACGGTAAGGAAAGTGTAAGAGCTCTCACAATAGGGATCCACAAATTCGCTCGATTCCCATTTGGGGGTTTAAGAGTCGTCGTAGAAAAATGGCCAGAAAGCATAAAAATGCGAAGCCGACCTGGATAGAAGAGAACTGTAGAGAATAGTTAATCACAGAGTTCTCGATTGTTTTTGCTGCGCAGGGACGCATCTTCGCATATTCCGGCGTGTCGAATTGTGGCAAGGCACCACAACCTGCAAAAAGATAAGTGACACCCTCCACAAGGCATAAATCACTGACGATTGTTCATTGCAACCTAAATATCATTGGCATCCGCAAAGCGTATCCAATCTTTCATGAATGTCCTAGTTAAGTTGGGCCCACCAACTATAAAGGTGTGAATTAGACCTGCCAACCTGCCGCCGCGAGTATACTGGGAGAATTACCATGATTTGTGTTCGATATTTCTCAGCAAGAATCTTCATTTTCACAAATTGTTGGTCCCGAAGCCAGTCGCGGCCAAGGCGCCCTGTGTACGGCTCCTCTTTCGAATCGTCATAGGCATTGACAGCAAGGTTCCCTGGCCAGTTCCCGAAACCGTAACATCCAGCGCTGAATCGGGATTGAACCATCTGCAGGAATTCGTATTAGGATACTCAACAAGAGAATCTTCATTAGTGACGTTGGACATACTCCGGCATTGAGAAGTAGCTATGTGATCCTATGAGCAAATCTGTGTGCGGCGCCGATTTTCATTGTGTGAAACTCACGCTCCAAAAGTGAGGTTCAGGTATCTCTTTCTCGCAGGCTCGAACACCCCCGTAAGGAAGTCCCTTCAGGGGACAAGGTGAACGCTGTTCCTATGTGTTGCATTCTCAGTGTCGAATATGGTAAGCCCATCATGGTGCGTAGTGGTGGGCACGAAGTAGTAAGGAGCACCGCTGGAAGCTATGATATCGACAAGGGTATCCGCGTCGAACTGGCTCCCTAGCTGCGGGATGAAGTCATCACACACGAATTCCTGCAAACTAATGGCGTGAATACTACGAGAAGGCAATATGGAGTTACACAAAAGCTTACTGTACCGTAGGTATCCCGATGATACGGTTCGTATCGGGATCTCGGTGAGATGGTGACGGCAGAAGGCTACAGATGCATACTTACATTCCAGAAGTGGTTGTTGTCCATCGGGGTGTGCTGCCACTACCTACGATGAAGTGTCAATTATTAAATATTCAGATCAAAAGTCGGCGAGTTCGTACCAGTACCACTCGACGTAGGGACCTGGAGCTGTTAAAACCCCGTAAGACATGTGTCGCAAAAATAATAAAACAAAACTGCACGTACGCGCCTAACCAGGCACGGCATAGACGCCCCAATGCATGAAAATCCCGAATTTCCCCTTCTCGAACCATTCTGGTGTATTCCGTAGAAGCTCATCGGGATCTATCTCCATTTGCATGTCCTGACGTAGGATTCGGTCGGTTCCCACTTGCCGAGCTATTGCAGAAATTCGGATTCGAAGGTGCGGCGCAGAGTCTGATATGTGTCCTCCCCAGAGTCTTCGTCATCATCATCATCATCATCATCGCCTGGCGCGACCCAGACAGTGACAATGATTTGATCTCCAGGCGTGGCTCTGGAGTACTGGCCCATTTCGACAGTTTTTAAGCCTTCGCCTTGTACTACGACCAACCAGGGCATATCGGTCCAATATCGACGATCAGGGACGAGCGCAGCGGCAAGTAACTAGCCATTGTCGCCTCGGCGGCGTAGGTTCGGACGCCGTCAATCGTGCGCCACTTAGTTGTAAGTTTGATATTGCGAAAGTGTAGGAACACAATCCTATATATCGGAAGGCACGAGGGTCATCGCGAAAAGGTGCAAACGATTCCAGCCGTTGACTTTAGGAAGGTGATCGAAACCAGGCCCGATCTTGTGCTGATCGACGTTGACTAGGAGAACATTTGAGTTTGATTATACTTCCTGGTGCCGTCTCAGCTGCGGACTATAGGACGGAATGAGCGCGTCGCAGGGACTATGTGCAAGAGAGAACAGGATTACTGTTTCCAGAGTTAATCCAATGTAAATTCCACCTGATAAGCGATGGAATAAGCATTCGTGAATGATATTATCGCAAACGAAACGACGAACCGGTTGTGAATCAATGCTGGGTGGCAGTTGTTGCAAAGGAATGTAAGCTTATGACGTTCCTCGCGCGAAGTAGCCCAAATCCTCGACTCTCTGTTCCGTGCCATCTTCGAAGTGGAACGTGAACATAGCACCAGTCTCACCTAAATGAAAGGTTTCGTCAGTCAGAACACCAAACAATCATGCCACTGCGCAAGCAGGGAACAGAATAAGAATGAAGTAAAGCAAACTAAACGCACCATCAATGAAATCTCCTACATATAGAATATGCATCTCCCGACGTAATAATAACACGCTCGGCACACGTACAACTTGCCCATCGCTCATAACATTATCCGGTTCACCTCGCCATTTCTGCGGAAGTCGATAAACAATCGAATTCGCAGAAAGGTCATCCTTAGGCATGAGTCCAGGTGCCCAAGATTCGCCCCGAGGAGCGAACGTAGCGTAAGGTCCAACAGCGATATCGTTGAATCAAGTCGATGAGCCACGACGTGACGTCTCCACCACTAAGAGATGGTGGTGATGATGGAGGAATCGGAATTTGTAGTGAGGCGTCTTGATTGTACCACACAGAGCTGAGGAGGAGTACTCGAGTAAGGGCTGGAAGTAGACCAGGATCGCTCGGGCGAATGCGGGGAGCTGCATGGTTGAACTGGTCCAGCGGAATGCCCCACCCCCCTTTGATGGTTATAATACGCGTTTAGACGATCTGATAGTATGTAATTGAGACGCGCGCTGCAAGTCTTGTGTTTACGGCTACTGGCCAAAACTAGTCACCTGCCCGATTGCAAAACCGAATGCCACCTTGTTCAGGATCTGACTTTGCCTTGATTCAGTTGCTCCGCATTCTCTTTTTGACGGCAGAATTACTTATAATTTCTTGCTCTTATTTGCAACCAAAATCAAACAAATCACCTTCCAGATTCACACTGTGTCGCTTCTTGGCATTGCAGACATGAAAATTTCCCTTCCGAAATGCGTATGAATGCATGAGACAACGTATTCCTACACGATTAAGCAAAAAGTCGCAAAATATTTGATGAAAAGCGGAGGCATATTGTTCTGCGAGACTATTACATTTAAGCCCGGAGAGAACGGGGAGAAGGGTGCGTTTTTAAGTGCCGTAGGTGGCGTTGTAGCAAGGGAGTTCGAGTTCGAGTGCTCGCAATACAGATGCGAAAGGTATCGCCGCGCTGTACGACCGATCCAGTCTAAGGCATCATCGTTCCTTAAAGCTTAGGTCCTCAGGCAAGCGCGTCAAGCCACGGAATCGAAGAACCGACGCCTCTACGATCTTGAGATCTTGAACCCCACAGTCATTCCGGTTTGAAATTGCGACCTGCTGTCAGTCGACTTACATTGAGCTGCCGAGGGGATAATGCAGAATTCATGCGGGTGATGACGTATGAGGACGACGTATGGATTTCATTTCAGAAATGGCAGAAGATTTCACACTCAATGTGAGAGCAGTGGGGAATGATTAAGAGGAGAGGACTAGCCTTGAAGCTACCTCTTGCTACGACACCACCCTTTGTGCCTGGTGGGCGCAAGCCAGGAGCGCCTTCGACGTTGCGTGCTGCAATCGCTGCTTTGCGTATTGTCGGAGCCGAGACCAAAAGGTAAGATGTGCAAACTCTGAATTATTCGTGGCAGTTGTTGAACCGCGCACTCACATTTATTTACATCAGTTCCCGTTGAATCTACGAAAAGAAATTATCAATACTGTATCATGTTACATATGACTGCTTCCAGGTTAAGATTATCGGTGATGGGTAAGAACTAAGAAGCGTTATCGAAGATGGGATGTCTTCATCGGGGAAAGTCTAGGGATAGCCGAGAACGAAGTGAATGTGAAAGAGATGAATATTGAATGACAAAGCCGACCTACAGCCCGCTCAACGTTGGAAGCGCTAGAGAGGGAAGACGACAGAGCGGATGGAGGATCCTGCATGCAGGGGATGAAAGGCCATTTGACGACAATTTGAAGCCGTGAACGTTCATAGTTGGGTACGACTTTGGGCGAACTATTTCTAGGACGTTTACGTGGTCGCGAATGCCGGAATCGCTGAAATACAGGAGTGACGGCTTTCAGCACCGTGCTTCGAGGTGGCAACGGAACCCACCTGGAAGCTAACTTTTCGAAGGTCTCAGCGCCACATCGACAGGAGACGACACAGCTATGCGTACGCGTGGTGCCCATAGCACAGCAATGAGTGACATTTATTTGCCGCGCGGCGAGGACTTGATTCCACAGAAGCACCACTCAGCTCAGCTTGCTTCTGCCTATTCCGCCAGCACATGCATATCCGTTTAGTCTAGATAGTATGCACCCATCGTACACGTGGTCCTTCCATAGAGCAGTGTAAAAAGCAGTTGCGCAGAACATCACATCGGTAGCGGCGGCAAGCGCCTGGTCCCCGACTATGTGGCTTGGGCAACCCGTCGCATCAGGGATCATTCTGCTTTTTGAGATGGTGGTGATCATTCTGACGAGATAGATGATGTTGAGTAGACACGGGAGGACGGCGTCGCCCGAGGCGAGGAGGCATAACTGTGGGAGGCAGGAGGGACGGTGGTTGATATTGAAAAGCAGCAGCCAATCAGCGTTGCAGAAACAGTAGCGTACGTGGGAAGTCGGTTAAAGCCGAAAAGCCGAAGCCTTTTGTCGATAAGAACCCTCCTATTACATAGTCGGGGATGACGCGGATTCAGTTGTTGTGGATTCCCACGTGTCGGAGGAGCGATGCGTGAAAATCGCAATCGCCTTGGATTCTCTGTCAAGTAGCGGGTCTCTCTGACTCACTCGCCGTACACTCCATCTCTCGGTGGGGCACAGTCTGAGTTCTATGTATGCCAACCGATTGGGAGTTGTCTACTGGCGGTGTTTGCTGTGTTGCTCATTGCCTTCCCCCCTTGAGCATTCATTTGGCCTCGGGGATCAGCTGCAGCTATCCCGCGCATCACTTGCGATGCCGTTAGGCGGTTTCTTGTTCCCGTTTATTCCATAAGCTTCCCGTGTATTTAAGGACGAGCCGGCAATGGAAACAGACTCCTCATTGTGGCAACATCCATATCGATCACATTGAGAACACGTGTTGACTCTCCTGCGCATACAATGTTCCATCCCACTCACATATGTCGAACAGGTCAGCTGCATTTTCTCTTTCTGGCGGTTTGTAGACTAACGATCAGCCCAGCAGAGAGGGACATACAGTGATCAGCCACACGGGCTTAGCCGATGATGAAGAAGAGCTCGCCCTAGCTTTGAGATCATCGCAGTTATCGTCTGACGCCTTTGACGAACAAACCGCCCAGGTGCATCCTGGGGATTCCGAGCCCGCAGGGGCCGATCATTCACTAGGCGCAACTATTCTACGTGACGATGGAAAAGATGATGTAGTCCCGGCTCCAGATTTACCACTGCGATCCCCCCACAAGCAAGACACCCAGCCCCAATCCAGCCAATCTACCCCAGCCAGCGATGGAAGCCACCAAGCTACTTCATCCAATGATGATTCTGAACCCGATCTTGAGTTCCTCCTCGCGTTGTCTCAGCTGCCAGCCGATATCTTCGATGAACAAGTGGGTGAACTCGATCGACGGAGAGAGTCCCAGACAGCAACTGAAAATAGGGTTGCTTCGTTGCGCACGGCAATGTCCCTGCTTGAGGTACAGACATCGCTATCCTTATTGCTGAATTGATTGCTGAAAGCAGCGTTAGGATGTGAGAGAAGCACTGAACAGGATGCGTGAGGCTCTGACATTGGTCCAACGAGGGACGTCATTGCTCCAACAATACGAAAGCTCAGGGGTGCTAGGCGATCTTGAAGATGCGACGGAGGCGTTACGAAATGCAAATGAAATTTTGCCGGAGGATGACCAGGAGAAAGCTGCATGCCTCACCAACCTCGGAATAGCCTTCGTTTCTCGGTTTGACCGTCTCGGCGACCTCGTCGATCTTGATGAAGCGATCACGACTCAGCAGCAGGCCTTCCGTCTCACTCCAGATGGTCACCCCGACAAGCCTGCATGTCTCAATAACCTCGGAAACTCCTTCCATCGTCGGTTTGAGAGTCTCGGCGACCTCGTTGATCTTGATCAAGCAATCACGGCTTAGCAGCAGGCCGTCCGTCTCACTCCAGATGGTCACCCCGACAAGCCTGCATGTCTCAATAACCTCGGAATCACCTTCCGGAGTCGATTTCGGCATCCCGGCGGCGACCTCATCGATCTTGATCAAGCAATCACGGCTCAGCAGCAGGTCGTCCGTCTCACTCCAGATGGTCACCCCGACGAGCCTGGACATCTCAATAACCTCGGAAACTCCTTCCTTGATCGATTTGTGCGTCTCGGTGACCTCGGTGATCTTGATCAAGCAATCACGCTCAGCAGCAGGCCGTCCGTCTCACTCCAAATGGTCACCCCCAAAAGCCTGGATGTCTCAATAACCTCGGAACGTCCTTCCAATGTCGGTTTCAGCGTCTTGGCGACCTTGGCGACCTCGATCAAGCAATCATGGCTCAGCGGCAGGCCGTCCGTCTCACTCCAGATGGTCACCCCGATAAGCCTGGACGTCTCAATAACCTCGGAATCTCCTTCCAAAGTCGGTTTGAGCGTCTCAGTGACCTCATCGATCTTGATCAATCCATCATGGCTCAGCAGCAGGCCGTCCGTCTTACTCTAGATGGTCACCCTCACAAGCCTCGATGTCTCAATAGCCTCGGAAACTCCTTCCTTCGTCGGTTTGAGCGTCTCGGCGACCTCGGTAATCTTGATCAAGCAATCACGGCTCAGCAGCAGTCCGTCCATCTCACTCCAGATGGTCACCCCAACGAGCCTGGACATCTCAATAACCTTGGAAACTCCTTCCTTCGTCGGTTTGAGCGTCTCGACGACCTCGCTGATCTTGATCAAGCAATCACGGCTCAGCAGCAGGCTGTCCGTCTCACTCCAGATGGTCACCCCGACAAGCCTGCATGTCTCAATAATCTCGGAAGCTCCGTCCTTCGTCGGTTTGAGCGTCTCGGCAACCTTGTCGATTTTGGGCAGGCGGTCACGGCTCAGCAGCATGCCATCCATCTCACTCCAGATGGTCACCCCAACAAGCCTGCATATCTCAATAACCTTGGGAAATCCTTCCTTACTCAGTTGATACGTCAGCCTGATGATGCCACTGTTGCACATGCCATAAGTACTTTTTCACAATCTGCCAAGTCCTCATCTGGCCCTCCATCCCACCGTTTCACAGCAGCCGAGACCTGGGCAACCCTCTGCTTCTCCATCCAATCCCCCCAAACTCTCGACGCATATTCAACTCTCGTCACTCTCATCCCTCGTGTTGTTTGGCTTGGCAGGACCATTGAGCAAAGGTATGGGGACATTTCTCGCCTCGGCGACGCCATGGCCCGCGCAGTGAGCGCTGCTATACATTTTGGAGAGTTCAACTTGGCATTGGAGTGGGCAGAGCAAGGTCGATCGATAGTATGGGGACAATTACTGCAGCTCCGTACGCCTCTTGATGAACTCCGTGAGCATCATCCTAGCGAGGCAAATGAGCTTGAGAGGATTTCCCGTGCTCTTGACACGTCTGGTGTTGCTCATCCCAATGGTTTGGTCCAGCCAACTGACGGTGCACCCCAATCACTGGAAGAGGTGGCGCAGACTCACCGCCGCCTTGCGGAGGAGTATGATCGCATGATAGTGCGCATCCGGAATCTTCCTGGGTTCAGCGAGTTCCTGCAACCTGTGAAGTCAATGTACCTCTGCAACAGCGCCACTTCTGATCCGGTGGTTATTGTGAATGTGCATGAAGCGCGTTGTGATGCACTTGTCCTACAACCGCGCTTGTCACAAGTTCTGCATGTGCCGCTCCCAGGTCTCCAGATTTCGGCTTTATCGGAAATGCAGCTTGAATTGGCAGGTTTGATTCGAGGAGCAGACATCATTCAGCGGCATTATGACCCCCATCCCGAGGTCAATTTCTCTGATGTCCTTAGGCAGCTCTGGTTGCATATGGTAGAACCCATCCTGAGGCATTTGAACGTCCGTCATTCACCCTTTAATCTTGTCTACGGTATTAACCACATATATAGTTACTTGCAAAGCCTACCGGTGACAAAATGCCGCACATCACATGGTGTTTGGCGGGGCCTCTCACCTTCCTTCCTATCCACGCTGCCGGTCTCTACGATACGAAGGATGAGCCAAGAATCTTCCACTATGTCGTCTCCTCATACACATGCACTCTTTCTTCGCTTCTAAGTGCCAAGCATCGCTCTCAAAACCCGAGCCAGATGACCCAACTCCTGGCCATTTCGCAACCAGCGACGCCAGGTCAAAGTCGCCTTCCTGGTACAGTAAACGAAGTCAACGCTATTCAAACCCTCCAAGAAGAAACCGGTCGACTTAATGTCACTTGGCTGGATGACCAAAAGGCAACTGTTGCGGCTGTGTTGCAGAATATTCAGGAATGCAACTGGATCCATCTCGCTTGCCATGGTGTTCAGGACACCAATAATCCGATCAACAGCGCATTCCTCCTTTTTGATAAACCCCTGACACTGAAAGAGATTATAAAAGAATCGTTTTCCCATACCGAACTCGCCTTTCTGTCTGCATGCCAGACAGCGAGCGGGGATCACGAGTTACCCGAGGAAGCTATTCACTTGGCAGCGGGCATGCTGATGGCAGGTTATGGAAGTGTTGTGGCACAGTGGCAACAATGTGGTCAATTGGGGATGGTGATGCGCCGATCATTGCAGAGAAGTTCTACAGGGATCTGATTGAGGAGGCGGGGACAGTAGGAGAGCTGCTTATGCACTGCATCATGCGGTGGCTCACCTCCGCGACGTTATTGGGGAGAGTAATTTCACGCGTTGGGTGCCATTCATCCACCTCGGTATCTGTTCACCTCGCCCCCTGTCCAAATAATTCTGTAGGACTCGAACTTCTCTACGGGCATGAGATGCATCTTGTACACCCCTTACTTCCACTCCGTTACTTGTCATTCATCATATGGATATAGGCCTCTATCGACGTTGCTGCATGGGTTCAGCGGTGTGTTTTTGACTTGCCGTATGCTCTTTGCTCTTTCATTGATAATACTTCAATACTACCTTCGTACTTTACTTTGCTTTGTTGAATTGTACTGACATAAACACTACTCGTTTACACGATTTAATACACACGGGACGCACAGGAGAGCTAGAGACTGGGAAGGAAATTTGAAAATTGCGAAAGACATGTGAGTTTTAGACTTTTAGTCAGTGGAAATATCAGTTCTCCAACTCGAGATGGGTGCGCTATCCTTGTTTTAGTACGAGAAGCCTCATATATGTATGAACAAGCTAGAACTTATCCGCCGGCGTCATCAATATGGAGTTCATGATACATTGCTAGCAGCTAGCTCGGGAAAAGTGGCTGCGTTGACCAGTGCCAAAAGAAATCTACAAATTCGTGAACTAGCAATACATATGTACTATAGTACACATTGAAAGGAGGCAGGAAGACCGCGCCCTGCATAGCTGCATAGTGCGATATTCAGCGACCCTAAGGCCGCGAAGGCAATTTGCAAATTTTAAGATAAAGACAATTGTGATAGCCAAGCATTACATGTACATATTACACAATAGTCGACTTCGGCCGAGAATCACGGTTTCTAAGGCACGGATGGGCCGTCCCAGTAGCCGGATATGTAGTACTTTACCTGGAACGCCCACGCATGCTCGACCTGCAAGTACATGTGGAAGAGTAGAATAGAAAACGTCGTCAGCTTCGTTCGACTCTCATGTTTGGTGCCGCCAAATTGCAAGCGATAGTCTTTGTAATGTAATAGCTCACCTGGTCCAAGACGTGATCAGAAACTTCGATTTCAATACCATAATGGTTGGGTTTTGACCATTTAAGATTCGATCCTTCCTCACCAGCACCTAGCAAACTAATTGTATCGTTTCCAAGCACGGCGACAGGCGTGTTGACAATGACTCGACCATGCCTAGGTGATTCGATGGCGATGATGCAGAATGTCGTGTGTGTTCGCGTAAAGCGGAGTGACCTGATTCGGCGTCGAAGAAGAAATAGTCCTGTCCAGTGGCATAGTGACTCAGTGTGCACGGCGTCATGAGTGCTCATACATGGAGTTCACTCACCATGTCAAATATACAGTCTTTGAATGGGCCAGTCCATTCACAAATAGCTTGGAGCCGCTGGACCACAGGGGGTGGGACAACACCATCGCCGTCAGGACCAATGTTGAGAAGATAGTTACCATTCTTCGACACAATGTCAATAAGCGTAGTGATGAGGTATTTAGGGCTGCGGTAATGTTCATTGTGTGCATATTCGTAAGCTGTCGAGCACCTTCATTGTCAGAATTGAACGGCAAGGAGAGTGCAAGCGCTCACAATAGGAATCCACAGATTCGCTCGATTCCCATTTTTGAGTCTAGGAAGAGTCGTCATAGGAAAATGGCTAGAGAGCATGAAGCTGGGAAGCCGACCTGGATTGAAGAGAACCGTAGAGAATAGTTAATCACAGTGTTCGCGAACGTTTTTATTGCACAGGGACGCACCTTCGCGTATTTCGGTGTGTCGAATTGCGGTAAGGCACCGCAACCTGAAAAAAGATAAGTGATATTCCATAAGGCATAAATCACTGACGATTGTTCATTGCAACCTGAATATCGTTGGCATCTACAAAGCGTATCCAATCTTTCATGAATGCCCTGGTTAGGTTGGGCCACCAATGTCGCACCACAATAAAGGTGTGAATTGTCCCTGCCGCCGCGAGCACAATGGGAGAATTACCGTGATTTGTGTTCGATATTTCTCGGCGGGAATCTTCGTTTTCGCGAATTGTTCCCGAGGCCGGTCGCGGCCGGGAAGGCGCCCTGTGTACGGCTCCGCTTTTGAATCGTCATAGGCATTGGGAGCAAGGTTTCCTTGCCAGTTCCCGAAACCGTAACCTCCAGGCCCTGAATCGGGATTGAACCATCTGCAGGAATTCGTCTTAGGATACTCAACAAGAGAATCTTCATTAGTGACGTTGGAAATACTCCGGCATTGAGAAGTAGCTATGTGACCCTATGAGCAAATGTGCGTGCGGCGCTGATTTTCATTGCGTGAAACTCACGTTCCAAGAGTGAGATTCGGGTATCTCTTTCTCGCGGACTCAAACATCTCCGCAAGGAAATCTCTTCGGGGTCCAAGGTGAACGCTGCTCCTGTGTGTTGCATTTTCGGTGTCGAATATGGCAAACCCATCATGGTGCATAGTGGTGGGCACGAAGTAACGAGCGCCGCTGGAAGCTATGATATCGATAAGGGTATCCGCGTCGAACTGGCTCCCCAGCTGCGGGATGAAGTCATCATACACGAAGTCCTGCAAACCAATGGCGTGAATACTACGAGAAGCCAATGTGGATACATAAAGCGCTTACTGAACCGTAGGTATCCCGATGATACTGTTCATTTCAGGATCTCGGTAAGATCGTGACGGCAAAAAAGCTACAAATGCATACTTACATTCCAGAAGTGGTTGCTCTTGTCCATCGGGGTGCTGCCACCACCTAGGATGAAGCGTCAATTATTAAATATTCAGATCAAAAACCGGCGAGTTCGCACCAGTACCATTCGGCGTAGGGACCTGGAGCCGTTAAAACCCCGTAAGACATGTGTCGCAAAAATAATAAAACAAAACTGCACGTACGCGCCCAACCAGGCACGGCATAGACGCCCCAATGTATGAAAATCCCGAGTTTCCCCTTCTCGAACCATTCTGGTGTATTCCGTAGAAGCTCATCAGGCTCTATCTCCATTTGCATGTCCTGACGTAGGATTCGGTCGGTTCCTACTTGCCGAGCTATTGCAGAAATTCGGATTCGAAGGGGCGGCGCAGAGTCTGATATGTGTCCTCCCCAGAGGCTTCGTCGTCATCGTCATCGTCATCATCACCTGGCGTGACCCCAGACAGTGGCAATGATTTGATTTCCAAGCATGGCTCTGGAGTACTGGCCCATTTCGACGGTTCTAAAGCTTTCGCCTTGTACTACGACCAATCAGGGCATTTCGGTCCAATATCGATGATCAGGCACGAGCGCAGCAGGCAACTAACTAGCCATTGTCGCCTCAGCGGCGTAGGTTCGGACACCGTCAATCATGCGCCACTTTGTTGTAAGTTTGATGTTGCGGAAGTGTGGGAACACAAGATCATATATATCGGAAGGCACGAGGGTCATCGCGAAAAGGTGCAAACGATTCTAGCCGTTGACTTCAGGAAGAGTAATCGAGACTAGGTCCGATCTTGTGCTGATCGACGTTGATCAGGAAAACATTTGAGTTTGATTATAGTTCTTGGTGCCGTCTGCTCTATACTGATACGGACTATAGGAGGAAATGAGCGCGTCGCAGGGATTACATGCAAGAGAGAACAGAATTACTGTTTCACAAAGCTCCACAGTTAATCCAATGTAAATTCTACCTGATAAACGATGGAATAAGCATTCGTGAATAAGATTATTGCAAAATGAAACGACGAACCAGTTGTGAATCGATGCTGGATGGCAGTTATTACAAAGGAATGTGAGTTTATGACGTTCCTCGCGCGAAGTAGCCCAAACCTTCGACTCTCTGTTCCGTGCCATCTTCGAAGTGGAACGTGAACGTAGCACCAGTCTCACCTAAAGGAAAGGTTTCGTCAGTCAGAACACCCAAACAATCGTGCCACTGCTGCGCAGGCAGGGAACAGAATAAGAATAGACTAAAGCAAATCAAACGCACAGTCAATGAAATCCCCTGCATATAGAATATGCATCTCTCGAGCAAAGCGCAACACACTCGGTACACGTACAACTTGTCCATCGCTCACAACACCTCGCCATTTCTGCGGAAGTTGATAAAAAATCGAGTTCGCAGAAAGGCTATCCTTAGACTTGTAGCGCGTCGCAGTTCCTTGTCTCAATTGCACACTATCAAATCATCTAAACGCGCAACATAACCATCAAGAGGGGGCATTCTACTGGACCAGTTCAACCATGCAAGGAGCTGCATTCGCCCGAGCGATCCTGGTTACTTCCAGCCGTTACTCCTCAACTCTGCATGGTACAATCAAGACGCCTCACTATAAATTACAATTCCTCCATCATCACCATCATCTCTCAGTGGTGGAGACGTCACGTCGTGGCCCATCGACTTGACCTCACCTATACAACGATATCGCTGTTGGACCTTTATTAGCGTGAGAGCTAGCGCGTGGAGTCGACTTATCGTCGTTAGACGATTAGCTACGCAACCTGAACTGAATGGGATTGACGGGAGAACGATGTGGAGCGGATATGAACAAGGAGCGACCGTTCGT
>Ga0307508_10002380_pt1 | contig 19890 bp, 19 predicted proteins | sample 9_EM_MG_FD_203089 | JGI IMG/M metagenome (GOLD analysis project Ga0307508, IMG submission 203089) | Populus trichocarpa ectomycorrhiza microbial communities from riparian zone in the Pacific Northwest, United States - 9_EM | ecosystem: Host-associated > Plants > Roots > Unclassified | place...
GCTGCTCTTCGGCCTCCTCGCGGTCGTCCAGGGGCGACGACGTGGCGTGGGCGTAGGCGTCGTGGTCGAGGATCTTCTCGCGGGCCGAGACCAGAACCGGCACCAGGGCCTGTCCGGCGACGTTCGTGGCCGTCCGCATCATGTCCAGGACCGGGTCGATGGCCATCAGCAGGCCGACGCCCTCCAGGGGGAGGCCGAGGGTGGAGAGGGTCAGGGTGAGCATGACGGTCGCGCCCGTGAGGCCGGCCGTGGCGGCGGAGCCGATGACCGAGACGAAGGCGATCAGCAGGTAGTCACCGATGCCGAGGTGCACGCCGAAGATCTCGGCGATGAAGATCGCGGCGAGCGCCGGGTAGATGGAGGCGCAGCCGTCCATCTTGGTGGTCGAGCCGAAGGGCACCGCGAAGGACGCGTACTCCTTGGGCACGCCCAGGCGTTCGGTGACCCGCTGGGTGACCGGCATGGTGCCGACCGAGGAGCGGGAGACGAAGGCCAGCTGTATCGCGGGCCAGGCGCCCTTGAAGAAGCTCAGCGGGTTGACCTTGGCGACGGTCGCCAGCAGCAGCGGGTAGACGCCGAACATCACCAGCGCGCAGCCGATGTAGACGTCGGCGGTGAACGTCGCGTACTTGCCGATGAGGTTCCAGCCGTACTCGGCGATGGCGGAGCCGATGAGCCCCACGGTGCCCAGCGGGGCCAGCCGGATGACCCACCACAGGGCCTTCTGCAGCAGCTCCAGCACCGACTGGCTCAGGGTGAGGATCGGCTGCGCCCGCTCGCCGAGCTGCAGGGCGGCGACGCCCGCGACGGCGGCCAGGAAGACGATCTGCAGCACCTGCAGTTCGGTGAACGGCGTGATGACGTCCGTCGGCACGATGCCGGTGAGGAAGTCCAGCCAGGACCCGGCGTGGTCCGGCTTGGCGCCGTCCTTTGCGGTCAGACCGGTGCCCGCGCCCGGGTTGGTGAGCAGGCCGATCGCCAGGCCGATGGCGACCGCGATCAGCGAGGTGGCCATGAACCACAGCAGCGTGCGGGTGGCCAGCCGGGCGGCGTTGCTGACGTTCCGCAAGTTCGTGATCGATATCAGGATCGCGAAGAAGACCAGCGGGGCGACGGCGAGCTTCAGCAGCTGGACGAAGGTCGAGCCGATCTTGTCGAGCGTGGTGACCAGCCAGCCGACGTCGCCGCTGCGGGCGACCCAGCCGAGCACCACACCGAGGACGAGACCCAGCAGGATCTGCGCCCAGAACGGCACCTTGGGCAGGCGGAAGGACGACGTCCTGTCGGACGTCTCGGGGCGGGACGACAACGGACACACTCCGGGGGAGGTTAAGAGGGCGAGAGAAAGCCAGGAGTCCGTACGGGATCTCCGGCCGCTGTACGAGAGAGGTCAGCGGCGTTGACAGGCCGCGGACCGACAGCGGCAAAGATCGATGTGCAGGCGCGCCACGAGCGGAACGCTCGCTGCGATACGGGGCGCGGCTGCTGTCTTCATGACAAGTACATTAACACCGCGCCTTTGGGGAACCCAAAGAAAATCTTTGACCTTTCGGACCCGCTCCGGACGGTCCGGGTGGCCGGAAACAGTTCAACGCCCCCTGGGCCAGCGGTCGCTGGCCCAGGGGGCGTCGGAAACGTGTGTGGGGTGTGAGGAGGCTTACACGCCGTCCTGCGCGGCCTTCTGCGCGCCGTCCTCCTGGCTCTGGCTCGCGGCCAGCCGCTCCTTGGCCCGGTCGACGCGCTCGGCGACCTGCACGGCCATCGCCTCGCGCTGCTTACGCAGCAGGACGAAGCTGAGCGGGGCGGAGACGATCAGCGCGAGCAGCACGACCCAGAACAGGTTGGAGGCGCCGAGGCCCGCCGGAACCACGCGGAAGTAGACCAGGCCCCACATGGCCAGGAAGCACCCGGCGAAGATGCCCAGGCGCATGCTGGTGTAGCGGAACATGGCGCTCGGCTTGAGGGACACCACGGGGTCCCCTTTCTCCTGGAGGTTCTCCTGGACGTTCTGCTGGAAGTGCCTGTGCTCCCAGTGAATCACGTCCGGTTTCTGATCAATTCAGCGGCAGTCGGTTCGGCGGCAGTGGGTTCAGTGGCAGTGGGTTCAGCGGCAGCCACATGGTGATGTCGTCGCGGAAGTCGTCGTCGGCGACCTTGATCGCCCCCGGCACCCGGCCGACCTCCTGGTAGCCGCACCCCGCGTAGAACCGGTCCACCCCGGTACCGCCCCGGCAGGTGAGCCGTATCCCGTGGATGCCGTCCATCCCCCGCGCGGCCTTCTCCGCGGCGGCCATCAGCTCGCGGCCGTACCCCTTGCCCTGGTGGGAGGGGTGCACCATCACGCTGTAGAGCCAGCACCAGTGCCGCATCAGCCGGTGGGCGTTCAAGGTGAAGAAGGCCGTCGCGGCGACCTGCCCGGCCTCGTCCCGGCCGACGAGCAGCCGGGTGCGCCCCTCGGCCATCGCGGCGAGGTGCTTGATCAGCTCGGGACGTACGTCCTCCGTGGTCACCGGCGGCACGAAGCCGACCGCGCCGCCCGCGTTCGAGACGTCGGCCCAGAGCGTGCGGATCGAGTCGAGCAGCTCAGGCGTGGTCTCTGGGTCCAGGTCGAACGTCAGCGGCATGCGGACGACGATAACCGAGCACCTGTCCGAACGAAGCCCCCGGCCCGGCGGCGCGGGCGGTCACACCCGCATCGGCTGCGGCGACTCGCGCCGGGCCGGGTCCGGGCCCTCGTACTCGCGGAGGGTCTCGTACCGGGTGTTGCGCTCCACCGGGCGGAAGCCCGCGTCCCGGATCAGGTCCAGCAGGTCGTCGCGGGTCAGCTTGTTCGGCGTGCCGTAGTTGTCCGCGTCGTGCGTGATCTTGTACTCGACGACCGAGCCGTCCATGTCGTCCGCGCCATGGTTGAGGGCGAGCTGCGCGGTCTGCACCCCGTGCATCACCCAGAAGACCTTGACGTGCGGGACGTTGTCGAACAGCAGCCGGGAGACCGCGAAGGTCTTCAGCGCCTCCGCGCCGGTCGCCATGGAGGTGCGCGCCTGGAGCCGGTTGCGGATCTTGCCGTCCTTCATGTCCACGAAGTCGTGCTGGTAGCGCAGCGGGATGAAGACCTGGAAACCGCCGGTCTCGTCCTGCAGCTCACGCAGCCGCAGCACGTGGTCCACCCGGTGCCGGGGCTCCTCGATGTGCCCGTACAGCATGGTGCACGGGGTCTTGAGGCCCTTCTCGTGCGCCAGCCGGTGGATGCGCGACCAGTCCTCCCAGTGGGTGTCGTGGTCGACGATGTGCTGCCGGATGTCCCAGTCGAAGATCTCCGCGCCGCCGCCGGTCAGCGACTCCAGACCGGCGTCGATCAGCTCGTCCAGGATCTCGGACGCGGACATTCCGGAGATCTTCTCGAAGTGGTGGATCTCGGTGGCGGTGAAGGCCTTCAGCGACACCTCGGCGGGCAGCGCCTCCTTGAGCGCCTTCAGCGACCGCGGGTAGTAGCGCCAGGGGAGGGTGGGGTGCAGCCCGTTGACGATGTGCAGCTCGGTGAGCTTGTCGTTCTCCATCGCCTTGGCGAGGCGGACGGCCTCCTCGATGCGCATCGTGTACGCGTCCTTCTCGCCCGGCTTGCGCTGGAAGGAGCAGTAGGCGCAGGACGCGGTGCACACGTTCGTCATGTTGAGGTGACGGTTGACGTTGAAGTGGACGACGTCGCCGTTCTTGCGCGTGCGGACCTCATGGGCGAGTCCGCCCAGCCAGGCCAGGTCGTCGGACTCGTACAGGGCGATGCCGTCCTCACGGGTGAGCCGCTCCCCCGCGAGAACCTTCTGCTCCAACTCCCGCTTGAAACCCGCGTCGTGTGTCGCTGCGCTCATGCGACGGCCGCCTCCCATGCGTCTGGCCCTACGTCGTCGTGCCGGTGTCGGCCTTCGCCGAGACTACGCCTCGATGTCCTCGGGAAGTTCGCCGACCCGGTTCTCCCACTTCGTGGACAGCACGATCGTGCTACGCGTCCGGGCGACGCCCTTGGTGCCGGACAGTCTGCGGACGGTGCGCTCCAGGCCGTCCACGTTCGAGGCGCGCACCTTGAGCATGTACGAGTCGTCGCCCGCGATGAACCAACAGTCCTCGATTTCGGCGAGGGCCCGCAGCCGCTGCGCCACGTCCTCGTGGTCGGCGGCGTCGGAGAGCTGGAGACCGATCAGGGCGGTGACGCCGAGGCCGAGGGAGGCCGCGTCCACGGTCGCGCGATAGCCGGTGATCACCCCGGCCGTCTCCAGGCGGTTGATCCGGTCCGTGACGCTCGGCCCGGACAGGCCGACGAGTCTGCCCAGCTCCGCGTACGAGGCCCTGCCGTTCTCCCGCAGGGCCTGGATGAGCTGCCTGTCCACCGCGTCCATATGCCGTGCGCCTTCCATTATTCAGGGTTAGAGCGACTTTACATGTACAATCTAAGGCATCAGGACCACAAGTCCTGTAAATCATTGAGGCATTCGCCCTGTTACCTCAGGAGATGAGAACTCACCGTGTACACGATCGAAGGTCTTGAAGCCCGCATGCTGGAGCTGCGGGAACTGGCCGGCCGCTCGCGTGCCGTGGTCCGCCACCCCGACCGCCCGGTGTCCCGCACGGCCCGCCGCGCGGCCGTCGTCGCGGCCCACGCCGCCCGTGCCAGGAAGCGCTGGACGCGCTAGCCGCGCCGGACCCCGGCCCGGGGCACCCCCTACCCGGTCTCCGGTCCCCGGTCTCCACCGAGTTCCCCCTCCCACCGGCGGTACAGCTTGTGCGGCACCCCCGCCGCGTCCAGCACCCGCCCCGCGACGAAGTCCACCAGATCCTGGATGTGCGTCGCGCCCGCGTAGAACGCCGGTGAGGCGGGCAGCACCACGGCGCCCGCCTCGTCCAGCGACACCAGATGCCGCAGGGTCTGCCCGTTCAGCGGGGTCTCCCGCACCGCCACCACGAGCCTGCGCCGCTCCTTGAGCGTCACGCTCGCGGCCCGCTGCAGCAGATCTTTCGACAGCCCCAGCGCGACCCCGGCCACACACGCGGTGCTCGCGGGGACGATCAGCATCCCCTTGACGTCGTAGCTGCCCGAGGACGGCCCGGCAGCCAGATCCCCGGCCGACCAGTGGGACACGTCCGCCGAGTCCACGGGCACGTCGAAGGCGTCGGGCGTACCGTCCGCGCCGCGCGCCAGCCAGCGGCGCAGATCCTCCCGCCAGTGCGCGTCCCGGAATCCGATCCCCGTCTCGTCCAGCAGCGTCAGCCGCGAGGCGCGGCTGATCACCAGGTCCACGGCCTCCCCCGCGTGCAGCAGCGCGCGCAGCACCGACGCGGCGTACGGCGTCCCGGACGCGCCGGACACACCGACCACCCAGGGCCGGCGTCTGCTCACTTCATCGTGCGGCCTGTTCGGCCCGTGCGGCGGCTCCACACACCGAGCCTATCCGGCGGGTCTCACAGGCCGAGGCCCCGCACCACCAGGTCGAGCAGAGCGCAGCAGAACAGGGCGATTCCGATGAAGCCGTTCACCGTGAAGAAGGCGCGGTTCAGGCGGGATAGATCGTCCGGGCGCACGATCGTGTGCTCGTACGCGAACGCCGCCGCGACGATCACCAGCCCCAGCCAGAAGAAGGCCCCGGCGCCGGTGGCCAGCGCGTACCAGACCAGCAGCAGTGTGGTGATCACATGGCAGGCGCGCGCCCCGTGGAGCGCCCCCGCGATGCCGAAACGCGCCGGTACGGACCGCACCCCGTGCGCCCGGTCGGCGGCCACGTCCTGGCAGGCGTAGATCAGGTCGAACCCGCCGATCCAGATGCCGATCGCCAGCCCCAGGATCACCGCGTCCCACGACCACTCCCCGGTGACCCCGATCCAGGCCCCGATCGGGCCCATGGCCTGGGCCAGGCCCAGGATGGCGTGCGGGAAGTCGGTGAACCGCTTGCCGTACGGATAGACCACCATCGGCACGACCGCGACGGGCGCCAGCGCCAGGCACAGCGGGCCCAGCAGCGCGGCGGCGCCCAGGAAGACGACGAGCGCGACCAGCGCCCCCGTCCAGGCGGTGCGCACCGAGACCGCGCCGGTGACCAGCTCGCGGGAGGCGGTCCGGGGGTTCCGCGCGTCGATCTCGCGGTCGATGATCCGGTTGGCGGCCATCGCGAAGGTGCGCAGGCCCACCATGGCGACCGTGATCAGCAGCAGCCGCGCCCAGTGGACGCGCCCGTCCCACAGCAGCATCGCGGTCAGCGCGGCGGTGTACGCGAAGGGCAGGGCGAAGACGGAGTGCTCGATCATCACCAGGCGCAGGAACGCCTTGGTCCGGCCGGGCTGCGGTACGGCGGCGGCAGCGGAGGTCACAGCCCGTACTCCTTCCAGCGTCGCGTCACCCGGTCGGATGTCTCCGGATCGGACTCGACCATATGCGGCCAGCCGCCGTCGCGGGTGTAGCCCTCCTCGGGCCACTTGGCGGTGGCGTCGATGCCCGCCTTGCCGCCCCAGAACTGCTGATACGAGGCGTGGTCGAGATGGTCGACGGGGCCTTCGGCCACGGTCAGATCGCGGGCGTAGTCGGTGTTCCCCAACGCGCGCCAGGACACCTCGTGCAGATCGTGTACGTCACAGTCGGCGTCGACCACGACGATCAGCTTGGTCAGCGACATCATGTGGGCACCCCAGATGGCGTGCATGACCTTCTGCGCGTGCTTGGGGTACTTCTTGTCGATCGAGACGATCGCGCAGTTGTGGAAGCCGCCCGACTCGGGGAGGTGGTAGTCCACGATGTCCGGGATGATGATCTTGAGGAGCGGGAGGAAGAACCGCTCGGTCGCCCGCCCCAGCGGCCCGTCCTCGGTCGGCGGACGGCCCACCACGATCGACTGGAGCAGCGGGCGGGACCGCATCGTCACACAGTCGATGGTCAGCGCCGGGAACGGCTCCTGGGGCGTGTAGAAGCCGGTGTGGTCGCCGAACGGCCCCTCCGGCAGCATCTCCCCGGGCTCCAGCCAGCCCTCGATGACGACCTCGGCGGCGGCCGGGACCTGGAGCGGCACGGTCTTGCAGTCGACCATCTCGATCCGACGGCCCTGGACGAACCCCGCGAACAGGTACTCGTCGATGTCACCGGGGAGCGGTGCGGTCGACGCGTACGTCACGGCGGGCGGCGCGCCGAAGGCGATCGCGACCGGCAGCTTCTCGCCGCGCCGGGCCGCGACTTGGTAGTGGTTGCGGCTGTCCTTGTGGATCTGCCAGTGCATGCCGATGGTGCGGCGGTCGTGGCGCTGGAGGCGGTAGAGGCCGAGGTTGCGCACCCCGGTCTCGGGGTGCTTGGTGTGGGTGAGGCCGAGGTTGAAGAACGAGCCGCCGTCCTCGGGCCAGGTGAACAGCGCCGGGAGCGCGTCGAGATCGACGTCGTCCCCGGTCAGCACCACCTCCTGGACCGGTGCCTCCTTCACCTTCTTCGGCGGTACGTGCGCCATCGAGCCGAGCTTCCCGAACGCCTCGCGCATCCCGCCGAAGCCCTGCGGCAGCTCGGGCTTGACCAGTCCGCCGATCTTCTCGCTGATCTCGTCGTACGAGCGCAGCCCCAGGGCCTTGAGGAGCCTGCGGTCCGTGCCGAAGACGTTCATGGCCAGCGGCATCGCCGCGCCCTTGACGTTCTCGAAGAGCAGCGCGGGACCGCCGGCCTTGTTGACGCGGTCGACGATCTCGCCGATCTCCAGATACGGATCGACTTCGGCCTTGACGCGCTTGAGGTCGCCTTCCCTGTCGAGCGCCCGCAGAAAGGAACGAAGATCGTCATAAGCCATGCGTCCCAGTATCCGGTACGCACTACCCTGGTCCCGTAACTGGGGCCCGTACGACCGGCCCGAACACCACACGCAGGGGGATCGCCTCATGCTCCGGGTGCTGATGATCCTGGTGCCGCTGGCACTCAGCATCTACGCGTTCATCGACTGCATCACCACCGAAGAGCGGGACGTCCGCTATATCCCCAAGCCGCTGTGGGCGATCCTCGTCCTGCTGTTCCCGGTGGTGGGCTCGATCTCCTGGCTGCTGGTGGGCCGCAAGCGGGTCCCGGCGGCCGAGGTACGGCGCGAATGGGTCGCCCCGGACGACAACCCCGAGTTCCTGAAGTCCCTGGGCGAGCGCCCGAAGGAGGACGCCGACGGCGGCGAGCAGCCGCCGAAGGAGCGCGACGAGGAGCAGCTGAAGGACTGGGAGGCGGATCTGCGCCGCCGCGAGGAGGAGCTGCGCCGCAGGGGCGGCGACGGCCCGGACGACAACACGCCGCCCGCGTCCTGACGGAGCGCGGGCGGCGTGAGCGGCGTGGTGTACCGGATCAGACTCCGGCGTAGGAGTGCTTGCCGGTGATGAAGATGTTCACGCCGTAGTAGTTGAACAGGTAGCAGGCGAAGGCGATCAGCGCGAGGTAGGCGGCCTTGCGCCCCTTCCACCCGGCGGTGGCCCGGGCGTGCAGGTAGCAGGCGTAGGCGACCCAGGTGATGAAGGACCAGACCTCCTTGGGGTCCCAGCCCCAGTAGCGGCCCCAGGCCGCCTCGGCCCAGATCGCGCCCGCGATGATCGTGAAGGTCCACAGCGGGAAGACCGTGGCGTTGATGCGGTACGCGAACTTGTCCAGCGACGCCGCCGACGGCACCCGCGCCAGCACGGACTTGACGCCCTGCCGGAACTGCTTGCTCTCCGGGTTCTCCAGCTGCGCCTCGTAGCGGTCGCGGAAGAGGTAGAGCAGCGTGGAGACGGCTCCCATGTACAGCGCGGCGCCGGAGATGATCGCGCAGCTGACGTGAATCCACAGCCAGTACGAGTGCAGGGCCGGAACCAATTGGTCGCTGTCGGTGTACAAGACAGAGACAGCGAGTCCGAGGTCGAGGAGGACCGTGGTGACCAGGGGCAGACCGATCCAGCGGACGTTCTTCTTCAGCGCGAGCAGCACGAGGTATGTGGCGACCGCGACCATGCCGAAGGTCGTGGAGAACTCGTACATGTTGCCCCAGGGCGCCCGCTCTACGGACAGCGCGCGGGTGAGGACACCACCGGCATGAGTGAGGAACGCCAGCACGGTGAGACCCACCGCGATCCGGCCGTAGACATCGCCCTGCTCGGTGCCGCCCGACGCGCCCGGCCCGTCCGGGACGTCGCGGCTGCCCGCGGCGGCCCGGGTGATGACCTTCGGGCGCTCCAGGACGGCGGTGCCGCCGCCCTTCTCGGCCGTCCGCACCGTGGCCGAGGCGCGGTTGGCGGCCGCGGTCTCGGTGGTGATCGCGGCGGCGGTGCGGCCCACGGCGCTGCGGCTGCCGAAGACCCACTCGGCGATATGGGCGAGGAAGGCGAGGGTGTAGACCGCCATCGCCGTGTAGATCAGCACATTGCTGTAGTGGGCGAGATTCTCGTTGACTGCGGCCGCGAGGTTCACGCGCGCGCTCCTTCTGCGGGATCTGCGGGGTCTGCGGGTTCCGGACCGTCTTCCGGTTCTGCCGCGGGGGGCGCGTCCGTCTGCAGCCGGACGGCCAGTTCGGCCAGCTCCTCGGGGAGCTTGGCGTATTCGCTGCGGCCGAGTCCGGCCATCTCGACGACGGTCGCGCCGTCGGCGCCCCGTGCTGCCCGGACCCAGACCCGGCGGCGCTGGATGAACAGCGAGCCGACCAGGCCCACCAGGGCCCCCACGGCGCCCAGCAGGGCGGTCTGGTCACCCGGCTTGTGCGAGACCTGGAAGCTGGCCCAGCTCTTGATGCCGTCGAAGGTCAGCGAGCCCTCGCCGTTCGGCAGCTTCATGGTGTCGCCCGGCGCGAGCGCCCGGGCGAACTTGGTCTTCCCGTCCGGCTCCCGGTACTGCTTCATCCGCGACTTGTCGAGCTGGTACACGCTCTGCGGGGTACCGCCGTCGATGCCGAGGCTGCCGTGGTAGGCCGTCAGTACCAGCGCCGGATTGTCCAGCGCCGGGAACTGGGAGAACATGCCCTTGCTGCGCACCCAGGTCGGCAGGAACTGCCCCTGGTACGCGACCTGGTCACGCTTGCCGTTCTTGTCGCGGTAGTCACCGAGCTTGATCACCATGCTCTCGGTGAGGTTGGCCCCGTCGATCGGCAGCCCGACCACCGGCCCCTGGTGCACCACATCGCCCTTGCCGTCCCGGACCGTGACGACCGGCGAGTAGCCGTGGTTCAGCAGGAAGACCTTGTAATTCTGGATCTCCAGCGGCTCGTTGACCTTGATCGAGGTCTTCCGGGCGGGCCCGTCCGCCCCGTCCCAGTAGGTGACATCGGCGCGGAAGGTGCGCGGCGTGCGCATCTGGGGGCCGCTGCGCTCGTAGGTCGCGTGGAAGCGGTCCAGCTGGAAGCTGAAGGGCGCCAGGTCGTCGCTCTTGAACAGCTGCCCCGTCTTGATGTCGTCGTACTGGGTCAGGCTGTTGGAGAAGCCGCCGCCCTCGGTGATCAGGCTGCTGCCCTCGGTCTTCCACAGCTGGCCCGCGGCGAAGGAGACCAGCAGCACGATCAGCGAGGCGTGGAACAGCAGATTGCCGACCTCACGCAGGTAGCCCTTCTCGGCGGCGACCGCGCCCCCCGTGAGCTGGCTGCGGAAGCGCCTCCGCTTCATGATCCGCTGTGCCGCCTCCAGCACCTTCTCCGGCTCGGCGTCGCTGCGCCAGGTGGTGTACGCGGGAAGCCGGGTGAGCTTGCGCGGGGCGGCCGGCGGGCGGCCGCGCAGCTGGCCCACGAACTGCCAGGTGCGCGGCACGATGCAGCCGATGAGCGAGATGAACAGCAGGATGTAGATCGCCGAGAACCACACCGAGCTGTAGACGTGGAACAGCTGGAGCTTCTCGTAGACCGGGGTGACGGTCGGGTGCTTGTCCTTGAAGTCCTGGACCTTGAGCTGGTCGATGCTGGTCTGCGGGATCAGCGAGCCCGGGATCGACCCCAGGGACAGCAGGAAGAGCAGCAGCAGCGCGACCCGCATCGAGGTCAGCTGCCGCCAGAACCACCTGGCCCAGCCGAGCGGCCCCAGCGAGGGGACGCTGACCTCCTCGACGGGCGCGGTGGACAGCTGCGACCCCGCGGCGCCCAGCTCGCGCTCCTCGGCGGCTTTGCCGCTGTCGGCCGCCTTGTCAGCCGTCTCGTCGGCCGCCTCGGCCGCCTTCTCGGCCGCGGAGTCGGTATCGGTGGTGGACATGGATCAGATCCCAACGTTGAAGCCCTGAGCCCAGCTCTGCGTGTCGCTCATGATGCTGTCCCAGACACCTGTGAGCAGCAGCACCCCCAGGGCGATGAGCAGACCGCCACCGGTCCGCATCACCCACACGTAGTGCTGTTTGACCCAGGCGAAGGCGCCCAGCGCGCGCCGGTAGGCCACCGCGACGGCGACGAACGGCAGCCCGAGCCCGACGCAGTACGCGACGGTGAGCAGAGCGCCGCGACCCGCGCTCCCCTCATTGAACGCCAGCGCCTGCACGGCGGTGAGGGTGGGCCCCAGGCACGGCGTCCAGCCGACGCCGAACAGGGCACCCAGCACCGGCGCGCCCGCCAGCCCCATCGTGGGCGAGATGTGGAAGCGGAACTCCCGCTGTCCGAAACCCTTGAGCAGCCCCATGAAGGCCAGGCCCATCAGGATCGTGACGGCCCCGAGGATCTTGGAGATGGTCTCCTTGTGCTCCTGGAGCGTCCAGCCGAAGTGGCCGAACAGCGCGCCGCCGGAGACGAAGACGGCGGTGAAGCCGAGCACGAAGAGCGAGGCGCCCGCGACCATCCGGCCGCGTCTGGCCTCCGCCAGATCCGTACCGGTGATCCCGGTGACGTAGGACATGTAGCCCGGTACCAGGGGCAGCACGCAGGGGGAGAAGAAGGAGACCAGTCCGCCGAGAACGGCGATCGGCAGCGCGAGCAGCAGCGCCCCGGTCATCACGGTCTCGTTCGCGCCTGCGGCGGCGAGCGTAGTCACAAGAGGTCACTTCTCCGCGATGAGCGGGTCGATCATCTTGCGCACGCTGTCCTCACTGAGCGGGGTGAGGGCGCGGGCCGCGATCTTGCCATCCCGGTCCAGAACGATGGTCGACGGGATGGCCTGCGGGTTGAGGCTTCCCTTGGGGAAGCGCAGCATCAGCTTGCCGATCGGGTCGTACAGGCTCGGGTAGTCGACCTTGAACGCCTTCTCGAACCTGAGCGCGGGGGCTCGGTTGCTGTCCCGGGTGTTGATCCCGATGAACTGGACGCCCTTGGCCTTGGTGTCCTTGGCGACCTTGGCGAGGTTCGGGGCCTCGGCCCGGCAGGGCGCGCACCAGGAGCCCCACACGTTCAGGACGACGATCTTGCCCTTGTAGTCGGCCACATCGAGCGGCTTGCCTTCGAGGGTCTTGCCGGACAGGTCGGGAGCCTCGTGGCGGTCCCCCTTGGCCACGGTGTCGACGCCGCCCTTGCCCTGCACGAACTTGGTATCGGCCGATCCGCCCGAGGTGCCGCCGCTACCGCAGGCGGAGAGGGACAGCGCGGCAACCACGGCCCCGGTGGCCAGCACGGTTGCGCGACGGCAGGTCGCGAGGCGCCGAGGGGCGCGGCAGGCACTCATGTGAAAAGTTTCGCATGGCCCATTTGCCGATCTTCGCCACCCCCCTCGCCGCCTTGCGGAGCGGGGCGGTCAGCCGCTGCTCGCGCTCCACGCCTCGCCCACGCCGAACCTCCGCAGATCGGTGAGCACCGCCGGGTCCTGCGCGTCCATCCAGTCCGTGAGCTGTTTGAAGGACACCAGCCGCACGTCCTTCCGCTTCTCGTCCGCCATGTGCTTGAGCGCTTCCTCGACGGCGTCCATATAGATCCCGCCGTTCCACTTCTCGAAGTGGTTGCCGATGAAGAACGGGGCGCGATTGGACTCGTACGCCCGCTGGAAACCGGAGATGTACGCGTCGGTGGCCTGCTTGCGCCAGCCCGGGTAGTTGGCGGGCGGCGCGTTCGTGGAATTCTGCGACTGGTTGGCCAGGATGTTGTAATCCATCGACAGCACTTCGAAGGAATGCCCGGGGAAGGGAATCTGCTGGAGCGGGTAGTCCCACAGCCCCATCTTCTTCGTCGGCCATACCTGCCGCCCGCCGGGCGAACTGGCGTCATAGCGCCAGCCGAGCTTTCGTGCGGTCGGCAGCAGATTCTGCTGTCCCAGCAGACAGGGGGTGCGCCCGCCGATCAGTTCCTCGCGGTAATCGAAGGGCAGCGGATCGACGTCCTTGAATCCGGTGTTCGTACGCCACTGCGTCACGAACGACACGGCCTGCTCGATCTCGGACTCCCACTGGGCGGAGGTCCAGTTGGCGCCGCTGCCCCGGCCGGTGCAGAAGTGACCGTTGAAGTGGGTCCCTATCTCGTGGCCCTCCAGCCAGGCACGACGCACGTTGTCCAGCGTCGCCTTGATGTGGTCGTCGGTGAGATAGCCGATGTCGGAGGCGCCCACCGGGTTGTTCGGCGGCTTGTAGAGAGACTTCTTCGACTCCGGCAGGCAGTAAAGGCCGGAGAGGAAGAACGTCATGGTCGCGCCGTGATCCTCGGCGATCTTCCGGAAACGCGGGAAGAGGCCGTTGCCGACCTCTCCCGCACCGTCCCAGGAGAAGACCACGAACTGCGGCGGCTTCTGCCCCCGCTCAAGACGCTCCGGCTTGGGGTCCTTCGGCCGGGTTACCCCACGGGAGGTCGAACCGTCGCCTATCGGCTTTGCCTGTGCCGTCCTCTTCGGCGCCGCCTTATCCGACCCCGATGAACAGCCGACAGCGGTCAGTGACGCGACCGCCCCCATACCGAGACCGAGCATCCCCCTCCGGCTGACCTCACGCATAGCGTCCTCAATTCGCACTCGCCGTACTGGTTTTCCGGGCCACGGACGACCTTTGAGATGGCGAGACGAATAGCGGGGTTCCGAACGGACGCGCTCAATTACAGTTCCGGAACATTACCCCCGAAACGATTACCCCATGCGATGAGACGCCTACAGCGCGCTGGTCACGCACCGACCCCCTTGGAGGCCCCCTTCACCTTCTTGGCACCCGCGAGGAGATGGGCGGGGACCAGATCACGGGCCGGTTCGCTGTAGCCGACCGACACGATCTTGTCGCCGCGGTAGGTGAAGGAGGTGAGGCTGGCCAGGGTGCACTGCCGCTTGCGCGGGTCGTGCCACAGCCGCCGCCGCTCCGCGAAGCTGCGCACGATCCAGATCGGCAGCTGATGGCTGACACAGACCGCCTCATGCCCGCGGGCGGCGTCCCGCGCCGCGCCCAGCGCCCCCATCATCCGCACCACCTGGTCGATGTACGGCTCCCCCCAGGAGGGACGGAAGGGGTTGGTGAGATGACGCCAGTTGGCGGGCCTGCGCAGCGCGCCGTCGCCCACCCCGAAGGTCTTCCCCTGGAAGGCGTTCGCCGCCTCGATCAGCCGCTCGTCCACCGCCACGTCCAGACCGTGCGCCTTGCCGATCGGCGCGGCCGTCTCCTGGGCCCGTTCCAGCGGGGAGGCGACCACATGGGTGATGTCGCGCTCGGCGAGGTGCTCGGCGACCCGGTCGGCCATGCGACGGCCCAGCTCGGACAGGTGGTAGCCGGGCAGGCGCCCGTACAGCACGCCCTCCGGGTTCTCCACCTCACCGTGGCGCATCACATGGACGACGGTGATGTCGTTCTCGCTCTGTGTCATGTCACCCATCATTCAGTCGCCTCGGCGGCGGCCCGCGCCGCCCCCGGCAGAGCCTCCGCCACCCGCTCCAGCGCCCGCTCGTCATGGGTGGTCGAGACGAACCACGACTCGAAGGCGGACGGCGGCAGATAGACACCCTGGGACAGCATCGAGTGGAAGAAGGGGGTGAAGCGGAACGCCTGCTGCGCCTTCGCCCCGGCGTAGTCCGTGACGTCCTCGTCGGTGAAGAAGACGGAGAACATGTTGCCCGCGGTCTGCAGCCGGTGGGCGACGCCCGCCTTGTCCAGCGCCTCGGTCACCAGCGCCCGCAGCCGCGCGGAGGCCGCGTCGACCTTTTCGTACGCCGCGTCGTCCAGCAGCCGCAGCTGCGCCACACCGGCGGCCGTCGCGACCGGGTTCCCGGAGAGCGTGCCCGCCTGGTAGACCGGACCGGCCGGGGCCAGCTGCGCCATGACGTCGGCGCGGCCGCCGAAGGCCGCGGCCGGGAAGCCGCCGCCCATGACCTTGCCGAAGGTCATCAGATCGGGTACGACCCCGTCGAGCCCGAACCACCCGGCCTTGGAGACCCGGAAGCCGGTCATGACCTCGTCGGAGATGTAGAGCGCACCATTGTCGGCGCACAGCTCCTTCAGGCCCGCGTTGAACCCCGGCAGCGGCGGCACCACGCCCATGTTGCCCGGCGAGGCCTCGGTGATCACACAGGCGATCTCGCCCGGGTGCGCGGCGAACGCCGCCCGCACCGCCTCCAGGTCGTTGTACGGCAGCACGAGGGTCTCCCCCGCCTGCGCGCCGGTCACCCCGGGGGTGTCGGGGAGCCCGAAGGTCGCCACCCCGGACCCGGCCGCGGCCAGCAAGGCGTCCACATGGCCGTGGTAACAACCCGCGAACTTGATCACCTTGGGGCGGCCGGTGTACCCACGGGCCAGCCGGATGGCCGACATCGTCGCCTCGGTGCCGGACGACACCAGGCGCACCTGCTCGACGGGGCCGATCCGGGCCACGATCTCCTCGGCGAGTTCGACCTCGCCCTCGCCCGGCGTACCGAACGACGTACCACGTGCGACGGCGGCCTGCACGGACGCGATCACCTCGGGGTGCGAATGGCCGAGGATCATCGGTCCCCACGAACACACGAGGTCGACGTACTCACGTCCGTCGGCATCGGTGAGGTACGGACCGTCACCGGACACCATAAAGCGGGGCGTACCTCCGACGGCGCGGAAAGCCCGGACCGGAGAGTTCACGCCGCCGGGCGTCACGACGGCCGCACGATCGAAAAGCGTCTGCGAAACTGGGGCTGCGTACGGATAGCTCACGCAAGCCATGTTGTCAGAGGGTGACGGAGTCCTGCCGCCGGGAGTTTCATAGCGCCTACTCGGGGGAGGTCTCAAGTCATATTGATCAGTTTGATCAGTCGCAATGATCGGGTTGCGCGGCGGCGGCCGCGAGTGGTCGGGTGGAGATATGCATCGCGGTGGCGAACTGGGTGAGGGGACTGACGATCGAGGCCCCGAGCGTCCCCGTCCCGGACGCCATAGGCGAGAAGACGCGGGCAGGGCAAGCAGGAGTGGGGGCCGCATGGGGGTGACCTACAAGTACTTCGGCGCGCCCGACGGGGCCACCGCCGCCCGGGTCCCCATCTCCATGCGTCCCGAGGAGCTCGGCGGTGACGAGCTGGGCCACGGCATGTTCACCAAGATCAAGCCGGAGACGGTGGCCGCGATGGTTCTCACCGGCATCGAGGGCGTCCCGCTGCACAAGGTGCCGCCGCTCGAACTCGTCGTCCTTCACCCGGACTACGCCGTCGTCAAGCTGCCGATGACCGCCGTCGACCCGCTGCGCGGCGTCGGCGAAGAGGCGGTGGGCGCCGCGGCGTTCATCTGGTCCACGGTCCCGGACCGCGGCGGCCCGCGCGATGCCTTCCTGGTCTACCAACTGCTCCACGAGTGGCAGGACTTCAGCCACCGGCTGCACGAGGCGGGCCATCAGCCGTACTGCCTGGTCTGGCCCTAGCCCTCGGCCATAGCCTTCCCCCATGCTCATCGCACGCTCCGTCAGCCTGTTCGTCCTGGCCGCACTCCTGGAAATCGGAGGCGCCTGGCTGGTCTGGCAGGGTGTGCGCGAGCACAGGGGATGGGCCTGGATCGGCGCCGGGATCGTCGCTCTCGGCGCCTACGGTTTCGTGGCCACGCTCCAGCCGGATGCGGAGTTCGGCCGCATCCTCGCGGCGTACGGCGGCGTCTTCGTCGCCGGATCACTCGCCTGGGGCATGGTCGCCGACGGCTACCGGCCGGACCGCTTCGATGTTCTCGGTGCGTTGATCTGCCTGGCCGGTGTCGCCGTCATCATGTACGCGCCTAGAAGGTGAGCGGGTGGCCGTGCTGAGCGTGGTCGCCGTTGTCCTGCTGCTTGGTTGAGCCGAGGACGCAGCCGGTGTCCGGGTCGATCAGCACCCGGGTGACGGTGTGGTCGCACTCGACGTCCACGGCCCACACCTGGTGCCGGTCGTCGTCCTTGTGGCGCGAGTCCTGCTGCTTGTGGTCGCCGTGCTGCTTGTTGTCGTGCTGCTTGTTGTTGTCGCCGTGGCGCTGCGGGTCACGGTGCTGCTGGTCCTTGCGGTTGTTGTCCTTGCGGTGGTCGTCCTTGCCGTGGTCGTTGTGCCGCGGGTCGTCCTCGGGGCAGTCGTCCACCAGCTCGGCGCTGACGGCCTGGCCGCCGGCCTCGCACTCGGCGATCTCCACGGCCCGCTGGAGCGTCACCGGTCCCTCGGCGCTCTGCGCGTTGTTGTTGGCCTGGTGGTTCTGCTGACCGTGGTCGTCCTTGCGGCCGTGGTCGTCCTGGTGGTCGCCGTGGGCGGACGGGGCGCCGTAACGATCCTGCGGCATGACGTCGGCGGCCTGCTCAGCCGCCTCGGGCTGGGCCATGCCGCGCTGCTGGTAGCCGTGGCCCTGCGGGGCGCTGTTCTCGCGCTGCCAGCGAGTCGGACGGCCGTTCATACGCCCGCTCTGGCCCTCGTTGGCGGCCTGACCGTTGGCGGCTTGGCCGTTGGCGGCCTGACCGTTCGCGGCCTGACCGTTGGCGGCCTGACCGTTGGCCGCTTGGCCGTTGGCCATCTGGCCGTTCGCGGACTGACCGTTCTCGTGGCGCCCGTTCTGCTGGCCGCTGTCCTGGCGGCCGTTCTCGTGGCGCCCGTCGTCGTGCTTGCCGCTGTCCTGCTTGCCGTTGCCGTGGTGCCCGTTGCCCTGCTGCTGGTGGTTGTTGTTCTGCTGCTGGTGGTTGTTGTCGTGCTGCTGATGCCCGTTGTTCTGTTGCTGGTGGTTGTTGTTCTGCTGCTGGTGGTTGTTGTCGTGCTGCTGATGCCCGTTGTCATGCTGCTGTTGCTGGTGGTTGTTGTCGTGCTGCTGGTGCCCGTTGTTCTGTTGCTGATGGTTGTTGTTCTGCTGCTGGTGGTTGTTGTCGTGCTGCTGCCGGCCATCCCCATGGTTGCGGTCCCCGTGCCGCTCCTGGTCCTGGGGGCATGCGGAGGCCGACGACGTGTTCGGGCCCGGCGTGCCGGCGGCCCACGCGACCGACGGAGCACCGGCCACGAGCGCCGCCGCCGCGAGGGCACCGGCGGAGGCGACACCCCAGCGGCGGAAGGACCGACGGGACCGGTAGAGCGTTCTGTTCTGATGGGTCATGACCTGAATTCACTCCTTGGGCATGGGACAGTCCGAGACCGGCGGCGCGCCGGACGCAGTCCACCCTTCCCCGGGGCCAGGAGCGGATAGCGGTTTCCGATCCCCAGTCCCCCGATCGGCCGCAGATCAGAAGGTCATATCCTGCGTATGGATCACGGTCCGCTTTCCGTACCGGGTTCACGCATGCCACGTCGCCACAGGAGGGCCGATGACCACCCGTACCGCAGTCATCACCGGCGCCAGCAGTGGGATCGGGGCGGCAACCGCCCGGAGGCTCGCCGCGGCCGGATTTCGCGTCGTACTCGCCGCCCGCCGCAAGGAGCGGATCGAGGCGCTGGCCGCCGAGCTGGCCGAGGCGGGGCACGAGGCCGTGCCGTACGTCCTGGACGTCACCGACCGGGACGCCGTCACCGCCTTCGCCGAGCAGTTCGACCGCTGTGACGTGCTGGTCAACAACGCGGGCGGGGCCATCGGCGCCGAAACCGTCGCGAACTCCGACCCGGCCGACTGGCGGGCGATGTTCGAGGTCAACGTGATGGGCGTGCTCCACGTCACGCAGGCCCTGCTGCCCGCCCTCGTCGCCTCCGGCGACGGCACGATCGTGGTGCTGTCCTCCACGGCGGGCCACGTCCAGTACGAGGGCGGCGGTGGCTACGTGGCCGCCAAGCACGGCGCGCACGCGATCGCGGGCACGCTGCGGCTGGAGCTGTGCGGCGAACCGGTGCGGGTGATCGAGATCGCGCCGGGCATGGTCATGACGGACGAGTTCGCGGTGAACCGGTTCCGCGGGGACGAGGGCCAGGCCGCCGCCGTCTACGACGGTGTGGCCGAGCCGCTGACCGCCGACGACGTCGCCGACACCGTCGCCTGGACGGTCACCCGGCCCTCCCACGTCAACGTCGACCTGATGGTGCTCCGCCCCCGCGCCCAGGCCGCCCAGCACAAGCTCCACCGGGAGCGCTGAGGACGGGGCGGCGCGCCCGGCGACAGGGGCGGTGCACCCGGCAGGCGGTCAGTCGCAGCAGGCGCAGCCGGGGCGGCAGCCACAGGCATCCGGCTCGGTACCGGCGTGCGGGACCGCCGCGGCCGGGACCGCCCCGACGACGGCCGGGACCGCCCCGACGGCCGGGGGCGCGCAGCAGCCTCTGCCCTGCCAGGCGTCGCGGCCTTCCTTGACCGCGACGGCCGCGATGACCAGGGCGGCGATGGGGTCGGCCCAGGACCAGCCGACGGTCGCGTTGAGGACCAGACCGGCCAGGAGCACGGCGGACAGGTAGGTGCACAGCAGCGTCTGCCGGGAGTCCGCCACGGCCGAGGCCGAGCCCAGTTCGCGCCCCGCACGCCGCTGGGCGGCCGACAGGAACGGCATCACCGCCAGGGAGAGCGCGGCGAGCACGATGCCGGGGACGGAGCGTTCGGCCGCGCCGGTTCCGGTCAGGGCGCGGACGGCGTCGGCGGTGACGTAGAGGGCGAGCGCGAGGAACGACACCGCGATGATCCGCAAGGTGGTCTTCTCCCGTGCCTGACGTACG
>Ga0307508_10002382_pt1 | contig 19878 bp, 27 predicted proteins | sample 9_EM_MG_FD_203089 | JGI IMG/M metagenome (GOLD analysis project Ga0307508, IMG submission 203089) | Populus trichocarpa ectomycorrhiza microbial communities from riparian zone in the Pacific Northwest, United States - 9_EM | ecosystem: Host-associated > Plants > Roots > Unclassified | place...
TGGGGTTGGTGGCGCCCCCCCCCCCCCCCCCCCCCCCCCGGCGACAGCCCCACTTCTAGCTAACACACCCAGGTTTCGGCAGCGCCCTTTGCTACATCCACTACCTCCGGTACTTCTCCCGCCTTGGCCACGGCAGCTACGCGCTCTCCCTGCGCGGGCACGGCGGGTCGTGGCAGCCGGGGTATTGGCGTATGTACACGACTCCTCGCAGCGCGTTCGTCAGCGACATCGATTTCGCGCTGCGCGCGCTCTCGGCGGAGTTCCCGTCCCCGCCGGTGGTGATCGGCCACTCCGCTGGCGGCGGGTGCGTGCAGGACCTTCTCTCGCGCGCGGCGGACGTCGGCGCCAGCGTCGCCGGCGTGGTGTTGCTTGCTGCGATACCCGGATACGGCAGTCTTCAGGTCAGCGTTAACTGGTGGAAGCTGGATCCGTGGTTCCTCCTGCGGATGCTGTGGCACCGAGGACACCCAAGAAGCCCGCTGAGCAGCACCCGGCTCCTGCACGGTGCCTTCTTTTCCAAAGATATGCCCGAAGCGGAGGTGAAGCGCGTGGAGAATACGATGTCCGAGTGGGAGAGCATGAGCTGGCCGAGCGGCATGACGGCGAGGTTTGTGGACCCACAAAGGGTCCTCCGAACGCTGGCGGGGAGCAAGAGGGGGATCTTGATCGTCGCGGCAGAGGATGATAAGCTCATGGGGGTCGAGCTCATGAGGAGGCTGGCGGCGTGGTATAGACAGGCTGGCGGGGAGGTGGATGTGGAATTCGTGGTTGCCACTGGTGTGGCCCACCATTTGATGTTGGATGTTAACTGGGAAGAGGGCGCGGAGAAGTTGGCCGAGTGGTTGGATAGGTGAGCGCGTGGTTTGGCATCGGCGGGCGTGTGATTTCTCTCTTCTCGATCATCCTATTTGGTTGCAACTGTCCTCCGCTCGCCTCATCGGTATCCACTAGCATCGTGAAAGACCATACAATCCGAATGAGCTATCATGATCTGGTCGCGGAAGTCGTACCATGCACGCGAGTAGAGAAACGTCGCCCCCCCCCCGCCCGAACCAAGCGGTAGTTGCTACCCTGTGATCTGGATCAACGATTACGTAGCGAGCGGCGCCGTGTTGTGCATCTACCTGTATTGGAACTGCCTCTGAACGATTCCCGATATGGTTTGATGAAGGGATGGGGGCGCACCTCTACAGTCCTGGGCCGTCCAGCCTACCATTTGCAAACCTCCACAGATCTCGGCTCCGAGTTTTATTCGGTCAAGTGGATGTGCACTTAGTTGGGCACCCGGCGTTATCTTGTCTCGTAGCCGGCACCCGAGCACCGTGGTCGGGAAACACGTTGCTTGTCACAATTACGATTGTCGATACCTACTCGAATATTCCTCGTATCAATCTATAAGGGCCTGTTCGGTTGCTACCTGCATTTTTCAGACCTTGGGCCTCTGGCGAGTCGACGGTTGCCAAAGCTGCAGGTGCAAACTCTCATCTCCCCCGACGACCTGTTCGGGCAACCCAGATATTCACCGGCACGCCACACTTTTGTATCATGAAGGTTTGCTAGTTTCTGAGAGGCTTTCCGGAAACCCCGAATTGGCTTTTTGCAGCGGTGACGTGGCCCTTCCTGTCTATCCAGAGACTCAGCGGACGACTCCTCCTATCCACAGGCACCAATCGCGCAGCGCCATTTTTTTTTTTGCGGAGGACATCAACAGTGCGCCGGCTATTCGTGCTCTCCAGAAGATGCTCGGCAATTTTTTCCAGCCATCTCTTATGTGTGGTAGGTGTTTTGTCGTGCAGCGTGCTCTGGTACTGGGCGATTGGAGCACCAACGGCAAGGAGCCTTGCTGGGCTAAGGAACGATGGACGGGTGGGAGTTGGACATCGTAGGCGTGATGGTGGGTTGACTAGGGAGCCCGCGCTGGTATGTACTGGTGGTTGTTAGGAGAGTTTATATGTATCTATTGTGGCTCAGTCGACAATATGCAGTTTCTCAAATCGTTAACACGAGGTGGTGTACCGAACGCTCACCCATCACCCGGAAACCCAAGGTTTCAAGCTGCATCTACATTTTGTGTGGTAGTTAGATTCAAAATGCAGCTGGCAATCGAACAGGCCCTAAGGCTTGTCGCGTCAAGTATTGGAAATCTGCGACACGTGGATGCAATCGCATCAAACCCACACAACCAATCCATCCGTTCCATTCCAATGACTCGAGCACTTCTAAAAATCCGTCTCAAGTACAAGAAAGCGCCTCTAATCTAGAACAGAAAGAGAAAGATGTCCCCAGCCTGGGGAAAAGGAAATAGAGGTGGGAGCAACAGAAAGCAAACACACCGAGCCAGTTCCCCATCACCGGAAAATGAAACTGGCTCTGAAAGGAAAGCATAAAACACAATTAGAATCTTGAGAGAAGAAGGGCATATGGTACGTTGTCCACCAGTTGTGCTGATCTAGTCGAGAGTGATAATACTCGTACCGGGGAGATTGGTCTTGGGCTTCGTGGGTTTCGCCTTCTTAGCTGGTTTGGGAGGAGCATAGGAATTGGTTGTTCTCTTGCGCTTCTTGTCGGATTGGGCATCCGCCATCAGAAGCGCAGGCACTTCCTCGACTGGAGTGGCGACCTCACTTCCCTGAACGGTGGTGCCATCCATGGTAAGATCTGGAGGGATGGCATCGCGGCGTTCTATTTCCGCTTCCCAGGCTTGGACCTTCTCGTCGCAGAGGGCCTTTGCCTCAAGGTCGTGCTGGTGGAGGGCTTTACAGTGCTCGCACTTGATCCAGAAGGCCTGTTCAATTGGACCGAAGCCGAGCAGATCGAGTTCGGGAAGGCTCTCGCCGAGTAATTCGGTGTCATCCCAATTGAGACAGTCCTCACAGTATCCATTCTCGCACCAACGGCAGCGGAAGACAAGGCCTCCAGCATTGACTATATGAATCTTATTAGCAGCTATACCAGGATGGAGGAAAGGAGTAGTAAATACCCGTCTTCTGCTGACACTCGACACACTCGTGCTGAGGGCAGTAGAAGTGCCCGACCTTACTACCCTTAAGTCTAGGCTGAAAGTCTTCAGGGAGACACGCGTTGTGATAGACCCTGGGACAACCAGAACAGGTATGCAGAGTACCTCCATTGAAGCAGACCTGGCAGTAGTCTTGGTGCTCGATGGCCTTCCTCTTGCGCTTAGGAGGTTCCGCCAGCCTAGGGTCTTTGCCGGCGAAAGTGGCGACGGCTTCCCAGGCATCATTGCCTATGGTTTCTTTCAAGACTGGGTGTCCGTCGACCATCACGACGCGCTCCATATTCATACGCCTGTCGGAACGGGCCCACTCCTTAGCGATTTCCTTGTTGGAATCGGTCGATTTCTCATGACGTTTGCCTTCAAAAACGCGAGTCTCAACACGCTCCATCTCCGAAAGCCAACGACGCTCTTCTTCAGCCATTTCATCGCTGATGCCCTCCTTGCTCTCGGTTTCCAACTTCTCCTGATAGTCACGACACTTCTGGATGGTGGTTTCCCAATTCCATTTTAACATCTCCGTTGGGTCGATCTCGGGTCTTGCGATAGCACGAGAGCCAGATCGAACAAGAGCCATAAGCTGGTTAGTCGAGAGGGTAGGGAGGTTCTCTTCGGTGTCCCCATTGAGGCCTGCGGATGAGGTCTGAGTATGAATATCACGCATTGATTCGGTGACCTTCGCTGAGAGGTACAGCTTCTTCCGAATACGGCCCATCATCTGCTCTTCGACGGTGCCTTGGGTAATCAAGCGGTAGATCGTAACTGGATTCACTTGGCCGATCCTGTGTGCACGGGCCTGTGCCTGAAGATCGGCTTGAGGGTTCCAGTCGGACTCCAGCATGACAACATCGGATGCACTAGCAAGGTTGATTCCCAGTCCACCGGCACGAGTGGAGATCAACATGACCTTGTAGTTGGGATCGTTGTTGAAAAGTCTGATACCGAGGTTTCGTCTGGCTCTAGGGGTGGTGCCGTCCAGTCGTCCAAACTTGAACTTCAAACCATCACCTCCCTTGAGGTACAAGAAGTCCTCGCAGACATCAAGCATCTTAGTAAAGCCAGAGAAGATCAAAACTTTCTTCCCCTGTTTCATGCAGAGCTCGTCAATAAGCTTGTCAAGGAAAATCATTTTAGACGATGCCAAGATGATCGTAGCGAAGTGGTCGGCAGTGCTCTCCGGTTCTGCGTTTGGAAGAAGGTACGGATGATCACAGCACTAGAAACGTGAGCTTTGAAGCAATACATAAAATGCACCCTCCCCCGAGAAAGAACATACCTTGCGCAACTGCATCAAGAGGTTCATTAGCTTGCGCCACTTCCCATCCGATGATGCGTTGTCCGCAACAGCTTGTTCAACGATCTTCTTGGTGTCACCCCATTGGTCGACACCGAGCTCCTCCAGCTCCTGGTCATTGACGACATGCTCGAGATTAACCCCATCTTCGGACTTGATTTCATTTTTTGTTTTCTCCTTTGACCCGGAGAAAACCCCTTCGAGAAGGCCTTTATCAAGCCTGGTAAGTAGCCGTTTGTACCAAAATCGCTGCATCGGTGTCAGGGGCAAGAACATGATCATCTCAGTCTTGGGAGGGAGGCCAAGGTTCACTCCCGTACTCTCTTTCATGCGACGAAGCATGACCAGTTCAAGGAGCCTCCGAGCGTTGTCCATGACACTAAGGTCATTCTTGCCAAGGGTCAAGTCAAACGCATCACTGAAGAGCTTCATCGTCTGATCGGTGAAGACATCCGGATACAACCAGTGGAGCAGCGCCCAGAGCTCCGTCAGGTTGTTCTGGAGAGGGGTCCCAGTCAAGATCAAGCGATACTCGGCAGCCAGTCCTTGGAGCGCCAGGGCGACATTCGTCTTGTCATTCTTGATCTTGTGCCCTTCATCCAGAGCGACATAGCGCCAGACAAAGGCACGACGGAACCAGGCCTTCTCGCGCTCAAAAACCTCATAACTCGTTACGACTAGGTCGTAGCCACGTCCTTCGCCCTCGGAATCGTCTGCACCGAACAGCTCTCCGGTTTCGGCCACCTTCTTGAGTCTTGCGCGTTCCGTGGTAGGACCGTGGAAACGCAAGACACGTAAATGAGGAGTCCATTTCTTGCACTCAGCTATCCATGACGACAGCACCGAGAGCGGGCAAACAACCAAGAACGGGCGTTGGTGGCCTTCGGGCACTGGCTCATGGGTAGTAAGGTAGGAGAACAGCGACAACGTCTGCAATGTTTTACCTGTATTACAGGTAAGCAAATCTTGGGAGTTGGCGTTGCGCAGTGTGAGTATATTTACCAAGACCCATTTCATCGCCTAGGATACCAGAAGCACCGTTCTTGTAGAGCCAGAGCAGGTACGAAAGACCCGACAACTGATATGGTTTCATGGTGGCTTTGACACTATGGCCTTCGGTCAGATATATATATCGGGTGTCATTCGGCGAGAGATACGTACAGTTCAGGCTGTTTGTCCAAGAGCTGATAGGGAACCACCTCCGGATACTTGATGGCCTCGACAACGTTCGGCTTCCGGTCTTCAGTCTTGGCATTATTCCTGACTTCGATGTCGAACTTGACTCCGCTGTCTTCAACAATGGTGCCGTTCTCCACTGGGGCCTGAGCTTTGACTAGGATGATCTCGCCGTTACCGTTCGATTCCACCTTCCCATGAAATTGGGCGCTGTGGTTCATCGCGACGTCCAGATGCGGAGGAGGCCCTGAATTTCTCTTCTCGACCAATTTCAAGATGTAATTCTTCTCCGGTAGCAAAGGTTCAAACAAGTCCCTATATTGAAGATAGAAAGCATCCCGCCTCCTCTTAGTCTCCTCAAGTGTCTTCCTAATCTCCGACCTGACCGAATACTCTACTTCATCCTCTCCGCCATCATCCGGATAATTCGAGTCTCCGGCGTCGGGCAGAACACACGGGACACCTCCGCGAACGCATCCTCCGCACCGAGGCTTCTTCGTATCGCATTTGCGTCTCGCATAGTGACAAGCTTGGCAAGCCTTACCGGCAGGTAGACGCTTCTTTTGGACGGTCTTCTTTTTCTTCGCGACCAACTTCCGCTTCTTCGTAGACTTCTTGCGGTTACTGAGCGCAGTGTTGGTGTCGACATAGTCCGCCAAACCCGACGGAGCAGCGAGCAAGCCACGTGGCCTCAACGATCGACCCGAAAGCGCGCCCCGCTCCTCTTTTTCCTCCTGAGGCTTCTCATTATCTTCACCCTCATCGTCCTTGTCGCTAGCTTCGTGCTCGGAGTCACTGTCCTCCTTGTCGTCCGAGTCCGACGAAATCTCGTAGACTGCTGCACTCTCGCGTCTAGGACGCAGCGAGCGACCGGTAGCAGGTCCTATGTTGCTATTCGAAGAGGGGTCCTCGGACTGCCCGCCGGCAAGAGAGGAGGGCGTCACGGACGAGCGTGGTGTGGGCGTAGCTTTGACGCGCCCAGAGGTGCGCTTGCCAGGGCCAGGGGATCCCCCGGGTGACGCGCTGGTGGGTGCCATAGCGTGGGAAAGGCGGATAGGATGTTTTTGACTTTGGCCGTGCAGACTTTGGTTCGTGAAGTTGGGTCCGGACGAGGAGTCGGAGTTGGAGGAGTGGTTGATGGGACTCGAATAACAGAAAGGGGCAGGTGCTCGACAGATGCTGGGTTGGACACGAGGATGGGGTAGAGAGCAGTCCAAGCGACGATGAAAGGACGACGTCGGTGCCGCAGGAGGTGGAGGTAGGGGAGAAGGCAGTGGTTGCTGCAACTGCGGAGATGGGGATAGAGGGAGAAGGTGAAGGAGTCTACCGTCGCGGTGAGAGGTGGAGGAACGCGACACAGGTGAAGCTAGCGTATTTTTGGGAGTGCCACCGGCACTGGTGGCAGGCTTGGAGCCATCCATTTTGAATTTTCGGTGACTCCAGTTCTGAGACAGAGACGAGAAGGCAAATATATCCGTGGCGATATCCTTTATCTAGCCCTACAACTAGACTTCGCACCTTTGACGCCGATGTTTGAACGTTCTTCCTGTTCACGTTTGCCATTTGCTTGTTCTTTCTGCACGTCCACTCGATGCCGGACCACATGCGCGTTCCCGCGTCGGTATCGCCACCAAGAATGTATCTGGTCGAAGCAGTCCCCCAAGAACTTCCAGAAATCCAGACATCGGATAGTATGTACATCGAGCAAATATGTATCTAAACGTCGTATAGAGTACATTTGTAGACGGGACTCTTCATGCATGAAGTGGATAGCGATACCGTCTTCTGTTCACGCAGCGCGTTGAGGTCCGGGTTTCTTTTTCGAGGCACGATCCACCCACCAGAAAAGGAAGTTGCAACCGATTCCAGGGGGACGCGTTCAGCATGGGTTCGTGGGGATCACCGGACGAGTGACTCTACATGAATCCCGACCCTCCGTGGCCCGCGACTACATACTAGACTATACCAAGTCTATTTCACCGACCAGGTCGCTGTGGAAACGAGTTATCTCGGCTTCTTGCAGCGCCGTGAACGGAGGAACTTGTTTGCGTTCTCGCTATCTAATCCAAAAAAAATCTGTTGTTACTTACATGGCATAGTACTCCTTACGTAAATCCGATTGATGAGTAACCCAGCACTCCGCGGCGCCCAGTGGTTGAATTCAGCTCGTCATATTCGCTGTCTTCTTTGTTCCGACAGCCTGCCATCCGTCTTCGCGATAAACACGCAGATCACGATCGAGGAATTCCATAAGTGTGCTTCCAGACCCACACCGTTATACTAGGCGCCTTCCGGTGTGACGCGCCGGCTATGCAGGGGGGGGGGGTGGAGCATACAGAGGTTTTATACATGCTGGCTTAGATATACGAGATACACTTCTCTGCCCCGCTTCCGGTTCTGCGGGGTGGGGTGGCACAAAACTCCGGCTATATCTTGCGTCTCTCCTCTCCCTTCTTTTTCCCTTCTTCCTTTCCTTCGCTCTCCCTCTCTCTCCCCTTACTCTTGCTCAATATGCACCTGCGAGATACCTTTCTGGATCGACTTCGTGCGCCGCTTTTGCGACTGCCAGAGTTGGCGAAGAGCTTTGAAAACACCTTCAATTACATCGCGGCACATTCGAGCACACAATTCCTCCCTACGCCTATAATCTCGTTGCCGAACGGGTCAGAGACGGGAACTTTTGTTGTTCTTGATCTGGGTGGATCGAATCTTCGTGTTGCTGTCGTTGAGCTGCTCGGCAGATCTGCATGCGATGAGAGTAGAAGAGAGGATGAAATATTAAGAATCACCCAGCAGGGAAATTGGCCGATCCCAGTGCCACTGAAGAGTGGAACAGCCGAAGTACTGTTTACTTGGATCGCACAGAGGACAGCGGGCATTGTGGAGGCGTACGTAGGGACGCTGGCAGAGAAGGTAAGAGGGGGAGTAATGGCAGAGGGGGTTCCGGTCGGCATTGCATTTTCCTTTCCTATGGAGTAGGTCATGCTTGGGTGTTCCCAGCCGATCCGGAGCTGACGATAAAGCAGGCAGGTATCGCACACATCCGCCGTGATAATGCCCATGGGAAAAGGCTTCACCTTCGAAATAACCAACAATTTGTCTGCACTCCTATCAAACGCCTATACCTCTCTCCCCAATGCCGACACCCTCGCACCCCTGCGTATAACCGCAATAACCAATGACTCGGTTGCCACTCTTCTCTCCACCGCGTACTTGCACCCATCCCACACCGGCACCCGCGCCGCAGCCGGAATAATCGCGGGCACAGGCACCAACGCAACCTGTCTCTGCCCCGTCTCGAAGCTTGCCGTCGGTAAGCGGCGCAAAGATGCAGAGGGTATCTTGATTAACACGGAGTGGAGCATCAACGGCACCCTCCCAGCGCTGGCGCCGATACGGACGGCTTGGGACGAGACCGTGACCGCACGCAGCGAGAAGCCGGGGTTTCAGCCATTCGAAGAGATGGTGGGAGGGAGGTATCTAGGTGAGATTACGAGACTGGCGGCGGTGGAGCTGTTTTTGGACTGGAACGTGGAGATTCCCCAGATGATGAAGACTCCATATGCAGTTGGCACGAAGCTATGTTCGGAGATCGAAGGCGCAACATCCGTTGAAGAGGCAAGGGAGCTGTTGGGGACGTACTTCGGTGAGCAGGAGTTTTGGAATTCAGATCGGTCCCGAGAATTCCGTGAGATTGCAGGTGCGGTTTCGGACCGTGCTGCGGCGCTAGTTGCGGCTGCCACCATCGGTGTCCTTGGCCTCAACGATGAGCTGAGCTTTGGGAAAGGGAAGCTTGTGGTCGGATTCACGGGGACAGTGCTGGAACGGTACTTTAGGTTCAGGGAGAGGTGCCAACAGTTTCTGGATGAACTGGCAGGGGAGGGGAAAGTGCAACTCGTTGAGGCAAAAGATGGGGGAATAATCGGGGCGGCTGTATTGGCGGCAATGTTGATGGCAGGGACGACGTAAAATAAACATGTATTATGCCTTGTTCTTCTCATGAGCTACCACACAAAACTGAGATACGTCGGTTGGGGAAATACAGTGAGCGTTCGGCTTGACTGCCAGTTCGAGAAAGGAGAGAAAAAGACTGAACCACATGATATTTTCGTCTGTTCTTTCCCCCTTCACTGCCGCTATGCATGTGTTTCGTCTGTGCTCGTTCCTCCTAAACTGTTTTCGCTAGGCTGCCACCTAGTAGTTGTGGATTGTGGCGTCAAGATCTGGCGCTGGAACCGATGGTTGGAGAACTCGATGGTTAGGGAACTGGCGGAGGAGAAGGACATGGTGTTTATTACATATCAAACCTCATACGCGTTAACAGTAAAAGAAAGCAGGTATCTATATACACCCTCTAACGATGGTCGGGATTGTGCTAGCCCTTGAGGAACTGAGCGGTTTCCAGGTGGAGAAACGGCGAGACGGCTGAGAAGCTGCAGCAAGCACGAAGGGGAACGCCGAAGCAGCCCTCCCCGCTCTTTCCGCCGAAGGAACTGAACCGGGAAACGGCGGTTCCCCGTAGGAGGAAAGTGGTGAGACTGCTGAGGAACTGGAGGGGGTATGAAGGCAGACTTCTCCGCACTCTCCCCTCCGAACGCAGCAGCGAGGTCAACGAAGACCGCGGCAAAGACCGCGGCCACCTGCGTTTGTGCTGCTGCACCATGTGCGTGCGCAGTTCGTCAACGGGCTTGTCGAGAAGTCACCTCCTTTGGAGAGTGCTCTTCCTTCATGGAGTCAGCCGAGAAAACAGGGCAAGAGAGTTTTGATTCTTTCTAGCTTCACCAAGACGCTCGACGCCTCAGCAAGGCCAGGTTTTCTTCCCCTATTCTATGAATGAGCTTATCGTGGGGAGGGGGATTATCTTAGACGATGCCAACATGATCGTGCATAACGGAGAGATCAGCAATGATCTCTGGTTCCGCTTTGGGAGGAAAATAGTAGCAGCACTAGAAACATGTGAGCTTCGAAATAGTACCCTCAGTTCGGGGTCATTGGCAACATTCGCGCGCTTGACCCCATCGTTGGAAAGGATCTTCTCCTTCGATCCGGAGAAGTCGCCCTCGGGAGGGCCATTTCCATCCTGGTGAGTAGCCGGTTGTACCGAAATCGCTGCATTGGCGTCAAAGGCAAGAACATGATCACCTCGGTCTTGATACGGGATCCAAGGATTACTCCCGTGCGCTGTTTCCTGCGACGAAGCAGGATCAGTTCAACGAGCCTCCGAGTGTTGCCCATGATCTGGAGTCGTTCTTGCCGAAGTCAAGCCAAACGCATCACTGAAGAGCTTCATCGTCTGCCCAGTAAAGACATCCGGATACAGCCAGTAGAGCAGCTCGGAGCTCCGTAAGGTTGCCTTGAGGAGGGGCTCCGGTCAAGATCAAGCAACATTTGTCCTGTCTTCCTGATCTTGTTTCCCTTTATCCAGAGCGACGGAGCACCAGACGGAAGCGGACCTTCTCGCGCCCAAAGACCTTGCAGCTCGGTTAACCACACCCTTCGGCTCTGGAATCCTCTGCACCAAACAACTCACCAGTTCTTGACCGTGCAAATTCTGTCAGCGTTTCTGCGACTTGCGCGGGGATGTTGAAGCTGTGTTGTGCCTGTCCCCGGACTTGGCTTCATGTTCCACCTTCTCCTTCAGTCCGGAGAAGACTCCTTTGAGAGGGCCTTCGCCCGGCAAGTCGTCGGTCAAGCTCAGCAGAGCTTGACCCTCGTAGCGCACCGTCTTGGTGACGTCACTCGACTGCCTCCCATCCTTGTGGAGGGCGGAGTGGGCCTTCTCTGCTCCAGACTCCGTGGAAGTGCTACCATGAATCCTGAAGTCGGCAGTAGACTATCTGTTTTCGGTCCCATTATCTGATCCAGGATCTCTAGCCGCACTAAGCCCGACATAGACGAAAACAGCCCAGGCGACGCCACATCTCCTTGTGGCGACCCATCGAATTCTTCTACATACCTTCATTCACCAACACTTACTCAAGCCGAAGTTCTGTGCTTATTCGACTGTTGCTGGAGGAGCGGGAAACCTTCGACGCGGGCCTACTACAGGAAGAGGAGGCCGAGGCCAAGCGGAGGTGGAGTGCCCCCAACCTAAGCTCTCCACGTTTACGGATGGACCACGGCTGCTCTACAGTGGAGCTATCGGATACTCGGTCGTTTGGCAGAACGGTCAGCGCTGGTTGGGTCTCGAAACCCACATGGGCTACAACCAGGAAGCTTACGACACAGAGTGTGCCGCCCTCGCTAGGGCGCTAGAAACCGCGGCAAGGCGACAGACGACTCCGGAGAGGTCAAAATCTTCACGAGTGCCCAGGCCGCTATCAAGCGCATGGCCTTGGAGGAACCTGGCCCCGGCCAGATGTATGCAATGCAGGCCAGAAGGCACATCGCGACATTTCGGAGAGCCAGTTTGGACATCACCACCGAGATCCGATGGTGCCTAGCTCACAAAAGCGTCTTGGGGAACGAGAATGCCGACGAATGGGCTAAGCTCGCGGCGGAGGAGCCTGACGCTCGCGGGGTGGAATGAATGCGGTCCTCGGATTGGCACAGCGCACGGCCAATGCCCCTGCCCGGGTCTCTTGCAAACCTCAAGCGGGAGATTTCGAAGAAGAAGTGTGTCTAAGCCAAGCGTTGGCCTGCGGGCTGGGCGACCTACGGGAAGTACAAGCTGCCGACCAAGCAGCGGCCGGACGAGACGGTGGACGGGCAACCAGCCCACCGCCGAGTGCTGGCGGTGCCCATACAGGACACAGACGCGGAAGCACGTACTCAGGGGCTGTCTCTGCTGGACGACCAAGAAGAAAAACCTGTGAGGTTTGGAAGGAAAATAGGAGGGGGAAGGACCAGTTCAGAGATCTGGGACTTCGCCGACGCGAGGCGCAGCCAGGCAGTACTGGACTTCCTCTCCACAGATGTGGGGAGGCAGATCCCAGCCATAGCTGAGGACGTGCAGTGAGGCGCCGGGATGGGAACTCCGGGAGCGGAGTGAAAGAATGAGACGCGGAGGCAAGAGGCCGACGAGGAGCCCCCCTCCCACGCCCTCCTTCATGGCCTCTGCGGGAGAGGAGTAGGAAGACTGGGGCAGTTTTCTTTTGTCTTTCCTCTTTTAACTTTCTTGGGACAGGCCTGGGCGGAGGGCAAACGGGAGCTTGCAACGAGCCGCCTGGGAACTGGACAGTGTGTATCGCCATGATCTAGGCATACGGATCGCACGCGATTAATGACTAAACAAAAAAAAGGCTCATTGAAACCAGGAAATGGACCGTGTACGGTACATAGAGCGTCGAAAATACATTGGATAAAAGTAAACGCCTGTTCGTTCATAGCTATCGGTCGGTATCACGACGTATCAGGTACAACCGGTCCCTCTGACCTGAGGCTAAACTCAAAGCAATTCCAAAGCTTATACATAGGTCTGGATAGTGTCCCAATAGGCAGGCCGTGCTGTGCCGTCAATCGTCGTATATAATGACTGCTCGCTCGTGTATTCGATCACTCAGTGTTGGCTGTTGCAGCTTGGTAGCTTGCAACCCACGACTCCAGTGATTGCAGACAATCGGCTTGGAAACCGGGTTTTGATCTGTGTCCAAATATTCCGGGAGCTTTCTGGCGACCAAGGGGCGTATGGAGTTCTCTGTAGCTGGAGGGGAAGGGGTTTGTCTGTGGCGAGGGAGGTTATTATTCGTGAGAATCTTGAGGTAGCAGTCAGTGATCGTTCGGTTCCTCCTGCTCGTCCTTGGGCGTCCGCACTGTGTGCACTCTGTAACTTTACTTTTATCAGTCCGGATTCGGTCGTATTCGGCCTGGCCGAGAGGTTCCGTAGGGCAATCGGAGAAGCTGCTCCTGTCACTACTCCATTCCAATTGTGGCCCCGCCTCCTGCTCCCCAGATGGGTCGTCCGCCTCCTCCGCTCCTCACCTTCCTCGTCGAACCCGGTCCTTTCCTCATCCGTGCATCGCGGGGATCCGGCACTTTTCTTCAAGCAACGACGCGGATAGAGAGAGTGTCCAGACTCCAGCCGGGGGTATTTACCATTCGCCGCATCTATTTGTCACAACCAATCATGTTCCGCGCATAATTGTGCATGTATGCATGTACTCTAGATAGTTACCCGCAGATACTTATGGCCTCTGGATCCGGATCCGGGACTGCGATCCGGGAGCGTCGAAACACGAAGCGAGGCGGACGGGAGATGAAACGTGCCCACGCTCGGGTTCGGTGGAGTGCGGGATGGTGGGAAGACCCTGCACACTCCCGGGTCCTGCATACGAGCCCCTCTTTGATGTCCCGCCTGGCCTTTGGAGGGCGCAACGGCACTGGTTGCACGAAGCCGTAGCCGTCGAAGCGACAGGCAAATAGGGTGGCCATGTCTAGATACAGTATTGTTCTACTTGCATCTCGGACGGCTCCGTTTGGCAAGCCACCGTGCGTTGGGTGTCGGGTTCGACAGGGTATGTAGGAAAACCTGTTGCGTCAGTCTCATCACATGCAAGTTGGTTGGTGCATCTGCGGCCTGACAGGGAGTTTTCGATGTGATGCCGCAGTATCGCTCGCTAAGATTTGTCGATGAAGTGGAAAACCAGGCACTCGAGGGGTCTGCCGGACACACATTGTACTATATAAACCGCCATTCACATACAGATCGTGATGTGGTTGTGACCGGATTCCGGTATCTCGAGTACCTCCGCGCCTCTCAATCAATACTACACACCTTTCTCCACCACCCGACAACATGCAACTATCATCCCGAAAGTGCGAGCCACGACATCAGCGAACGCCAGTAGCCGGGTGTCATTCTGACCACCGGCTGCTCCAACGACGGACTTCGAACTGCCGTTTGAGGAACGAGGTGTCGATGCTGTTGCAAGCGGTGGTCTCACTTATCGTGGTTTGCATGGTACGCTGCCTTGATTATGGCGTCTCCGCCCCATATTGTGCTGAACTGCAGGTGAGATTCAAGCACCCGACGTGGGGTGCCCGCGAGTGGCTGGTGGCTGATCTGTCGGGGTCCATCGCATGTAGGTCCGATCCAGGCCAAAGGCAGAGCTTGTCGCAGAAACCAGATGCCTTTTCTTATCTCGATTCCTCAGGTCAACCCGCACCTCGCTATGGATAACTAGCGAGTAGAGTACGGTCAGTGTCCCTGCTCTGCTACCTCTATGCTTCACACCTGGAGTATCTTGCGGACATTCTGTGTCGTGCGAGTGACGGGCTATGTGATTTGCTGCCTGAGCAAATGGACTTGCACATGTAGGTCTAGTGCTGAAAAGTGCTTACGCGTTCCCTAGTCTAAATTTGGAACTGTTCCATGCCCATCACCCTCTTCTCCAGTACTTGTTCCGCATCCTTTTCACAAGCCAGATTTCCCCTCTTCGAATCCAAGACTTCCGTAGTTGGTGGATATTTCTCTTCAGCAATTTTTCCGACTCTCGTTTTTTTCGAAAAACCATCAGCTCCTCCCACTACGTACTTATCGAGATTCGTGGAGGACACGTTAAATTGTTGCCTATCGATGCTTTTGCAGACGTCTTGGCAACCTAGTCTCTGACTGCATCCTTGTCGAGGTCTCAATCAGCTCCGCCCTTAAAGTTTTGGGGACGAACCTATCTCCATATCGGCACTCAGTCAGTCGTTATCATCCGCAGTGTCCGATAGAATTTCGCCTGCTACCCTCTTTCCACCCGAGATACAGAGCTGGGGCGTTTCTGGGATTTCTTTCTTCATCTTCGCCTTTCGTTCCTGTATCTATCGCTCGTTTCGTGGGACTCCATTCGCTAGAAAGGAGAGAGAAGGAAGTATTCCATGATGGGTTCCGGAAAACACCACAAGTGTCAGTCCTTGGCTCCTGTCGACTAGACATGTGCATGGGATGCTGACTGGTTTTTGCGACAGATGGCGTTGTTCTCGATGCAGGCTCGAGTGGGACCCGACTACACATCTACCAGTGGAAAGATCCAATACACGCTCGCAAGAAGGCTTCGACGGAGAAACTCCGCAGTATTCCTGAGATCAAGACAAAGAAGCTGTGGACTAAGAAGGTCAAGCCAGGTTGGTTTTGCGCCTCTCGCGCACGGCATTCACGACGGCAGCGTCTGACGATAGGGTTCAGGAGTCTCGACATTCCACGACAAGCCGGGATCCGTCGGCCATGATCATCTCGCACCGCTTTTCGAACATGCGCTGAAATCGATCCCTCGAGCCGATGTCCCAAATACCCCACTGTTCCTACTCGCAACGGCGGGCATGCGGTTGGTTCCCGAGAATGAACGGAAGCGGTTGCTAGACGAGATCTGCACGTACGCACGAAGGAATACTGAGTTCCTGCTTCCGGACTGCGGCCTGCACATCCAGGTGATACCTGGCGAAACAGAGGGATTGTACGGGTGGATCGCGGCCAATTACCTTTTGGGCGGCTTTGACGACCCGGCAATCCACGAAACACACATGCACAGTAAACACGGGCATCACACGTACGGGTTCTTGGATATGGGCGGCGCATCGGCGCAGATCGCATTTGCGCCGAATGCGACGGAGACGATCAAGCATGCCGACGACCTGAAGCTGCTCCGCCTGAGGACCTTGGATGGGCGGGATATGGAGCACAGGGTGTTTGTGACGACTTGGCTGGGATTCGGTGTGAATGAGGCGAGGAGGCGATATGTGGAGAGGATTGTGGAGGCGAGCGGCGCGCACGGAATCAAAGAGCTCCCCGACCCATGTCTTCCGAAGGGACTGTTGAGGACTCTGGATGGGAAGGAGATTGAGGATCCGGCCGTGGCGAAGAAGAACGTACATCTGATCGGAACGGGCAAGTTTGCAGAATGCGAGCGGCAGACCTACCCTCTCCTCGACAAAGACAAGCCTTGTATGAACGCGCCCTGCCTCCTCAACGGCGTGCACGTCCCGGCTATCGATTTCGACGTCAACCACTTCGTCGGTGTGTCGGAGTACTGGCACACTACACACGAGATCTTCGAGGACAAGCACGCGACTAAGGCCTACGATTTTGCGACTTACCAGAAGCGTGTGAAGGAGTTCTGTGAGCGTGACTGGCACAGTATCGACGAGGATGTGAGCAAGCACAAGTGGGGCAAGAAGGTGGGCGTGGATACGGCCATGCAGGTCTGCTTCAAGGCGTCGTGGATCATCAATGTCCTTCATGACGGAATCGGAATTCCGCGTGTGGGCCTCGAGAGCTTTGGCAAGAATGCCCACAATGGGACCGAGGAGGTCATTGAGGCCGTTAAGGAGAAGGGGTTTATGGACTCTTTCCAGCCCGTCGATAAGATCGACAACGTGGAAGTGTCGTGGACTTTGGGGCGAATGATCCTCTACGCTACGTCACAAGTTCCACCTGCCAAAGTGGAAGGCAAAGAAGCACTTCCGGTAGGCTTCGGTGACAATGTTTTCACCGCAAGTGGTGTTCCCGAAGGATTCCAGTATGGAGGAAGCGGGCCGCAAGGTCAGCACGGGAAGCCATCGATCCCCAGTGGAAACCACACAGCATCGGACTCGCACTGGCATGATTCGTTTTGGCAGGATGGAGATACCGCTCCCCGTCGGATTCCCGGCCTGGTCCTGTTCCTAGTCATCTTCGGTTTCGCCGCATTGCTTCTCCTCGGCCGCGAGAGAAGGCGCAAGATACTCCACATTTGCACTTCCACCGTTAAGAGCAAGAAACGCAAGATACTCGGAAGCACCGGAATCGTCACGTACGAGCGGGTGTTGGAGGATGAATACGACAGCCCGTCAACGTTCGAGCTTGGGAGTTACGAGGACGAGGAGGGGTGGGGAACACCGAAGCTCGAGGCTGGGCGCTACGACGACCCGGGTCTTGGACCGCGCTTTGGGCTGCATGTGGCAGGGTCGAGCTCGACGGTCCGGCTTGCGACAAGGGTGGAGAGTAGGGAGCGGCTAGCCACGCGGAGCAGGGAAGTGAGTCCATCGCGAAAGGGGCCGCGCGCGCGGAGTCCTCTGCCGCCCCGGTAGAACCGAAGTGGAGGTGGGGGGCGGGAGGGACGTGTGGGTTTTGGGCTTTCGCCTGGGGGATTGATTCTGTCGCAGTGGCTGCTCATCTTTACGCTTTCCTTTATTGGGGTTATGGATTTCTAGTGCTGGGTTTTGTTGTCACAAAATGGGGTTCCTTGTTTGATTCATTTGTTTCTGGGTCTTTTCCGGTTTCTTTTTTTTTTCTCCTCTTTTTTTTTTATTGCGTTGGAGTACGGTGCTCTCGTACCTGGGTATTTCTCGAGGGTTGCTGCTCCATCCATGTTTCGCATAGGAAGAGAGTGCAAAGTGAGGGGAATGTAGATGTCACTGGTTTATTGTGGGGATTGATGGATTTGAAGTAGTGTTAATATGTTCTGTTACTTTGATTGCTAACATGGGTGAAGAATCTTCTGGTAGCGACTGGAATGGGAGAGATGGCAAGCAATGACGCTCTTCTCGAAGATTCCATAGTGGGGCTGCACACATAGGTACAACGGGCTGCACGACACATGCGTGTCTTTCCCACCCCACGTCATCATACGTGCTTCACTACTGCCATTCATCCACAACATCACAACGATTGCAATCCCAGCTCAGACGAATCGAACTGCAACCGTCCGCCGCCTCCACTTGCAGTCGCCATGTTCGGCTGCGTCGTTGCTGGGCGACCAGGTACGTCGACGCCTACACGGTCCTTCCGTCTGTTTCCCTGGGGATGACACTGGGTAGCTAACCGCGAGCTCGGGAGCGGCAGTGCAGACCAACTTGCAGTCGCTGTCGCCGACGCAATTCGTGTTCGTGCTGCCCTCGGCGGCGAGTATAAACCACCTGGTCGTGTTCCTGCTCCCGGGGACGGTGCTGCCGGAAACGCACGCGGCAACGGTGCATATACGCTTCCCGTCGCGCGGGAGCTTCCAGCTGCTCGGCGCGATTTCCGCGGCGAAGCCGAGTGCCATCTTCCGCGTGCGCGCGATGGCTGGCGACGCCCAGAGCCTAGCCGACGGCGAGGTCACGCTCGGCATCAGCGTCGAGGACGTCGCCAGCGTCGATGCGCAGCTGGCGAGCTTGCCCTCCGTCCCCGCGCCGCCACTGCCGCACCTCGAGGGCGCCCTCGTCAGGGCCGGCAGGAGCGTCGACACTCTCCTGCTCGCACAGAGGGTCATCGGAAACGCTTTCAACTACCTCGGCAGCTTCTCGATTGCTGTGCAGGGCGAGGAGGTCGTCCCGCTCAAGGCTTTCCGCGAGTGGTGGGTCAAGTTCGAGAAGAAGGTCGAGTACGATCCTACGTTTCTGGAACGAGAGACCGAGTAAAGTGGTGAAGTCTGGGTGTGGGGAATTGGGGGGGTTGGGGTACATACCTATGTATCTGTTTCTATTCCTGGGGGGTTTTCCCGGTCGTGTGTATGAGCGCATGTCGATCCGAGTTGCGTGGATGATCCGATCGAAATGGGATCTTCCGTGGCGCTCACTCAGACTCAACCACTGGTGCCGTGTAGTGACATCACAACGCCACACTGTGCAATGGAGCCCGATTCGCACTTGGACGGAGAAGCTATTGCTGTTCGTTCACCGCTCGATATCACCATCCCAATAATTCGCCAGAAACCGCGGGGTGGCGGCGGCAGCGACACCGCAGTCGTGTTTCGTATGTGGTACCGTTCCGGTTCTGGGAGGAGTCTCTTCACTACGGCGGACCTCCTAAAAATGCCGTACCTTTTTGAAACTCTCCACTAGCGTTTTCGCTAAGAAGTATGTATTGTGAGGGGCCAACCGCCGGCCGCTGGCAGTATCTAGATGGCTGTCGCCGGCGACTCCTCCAAATCCCAACACCACCTCTAGCACCGCCATTACCGCCGTCACCACTACCGCCACCACCATGGACTCGGCATCTGGCAGCTCTTCCCGGGTGGATCCGGCCTTGTCCAGTGCTCCACCCTCGCATTATCCCCTGGATAACTTTAGCGCCTCTGGGCTTTGCGGGTCACCCAAATGTGCATTGGCAGGGAAAGCAAAAAATAATAATAATCAAAGCCGCTATCCCAACTCAGAGGGTGTACATAGGATAGATAGATCACAACCATGTAGAGTTGCCTGTGATGTACCACCCACACTCCGCCGCCGCCGGCAACCACCCAGAGGAGTCCGCAAACATCTGATTCGGAGGGCCATTCCGAGCCAGAGCCCCAAGCGTTTTGCAGCAGGCAGCAGCTTCAACGACAGAATTCGCTAAGAGAGCACCAAGTCACAAGCGATCACCCGGCCACCTCGGAAGACCCCTTGTTGAAAGTGATGAACGTGTGTATTGTCTAAGTAAGGCTGAAGCCTCGAGAGAAAGGAGAATATAGGGGTAGGCCCATGCCTGCCGTGACTAAGCAACGAGTGAGATATTGCAACACTTCCT
>Ga0307508_10002383_pt1 | contig 19868 bp, 30 predicted proteins | sample 9_EM_MG_FD_203089 | JGI IMG/M metagenome (GOLD analysis project Ga0307508, IMG submission 203089) | Populus trichocarpa ectomycorrhiza microbial communities from riparian zone in the Pacific Northwest, United States - 9_EM | ecosystem: Host-associated > Plants > Roots > Unclassified | place...
TTTTCATATATTTTTTTTACCATGGAAACATACCATTGGTTGTGTCCCAACCACCCCCCCCCCCCCCCCCCCCCGCCCCCTTTCTTAAATAAGGAAAAACGACACGCTGGCTTGGAGTCTGGCTGGACTCCAAACTCACTCTAAAAGGAACATCACGCCGTCAGGCCGAAGACGGGAAAGGGTTGCCACGGACCGGCTCCCGCCGGCTTGGGGGGAGGGGGGGCTCTCGCCCAGTCTGTCCAGTCGGTCGCTATGTTCGACTCGGAACTCTGGCGGAAAGGCACACCACCAGACAGGCCCCACGGATTGCGGAGTTGCGCAGCACTTGCCGGGGCGTTGGGAGGCTGCTTGCTGTGCAAGGCGACGGGTGGTCCCAGAGAGAGGAGTGTCAGTCTCCACGGATGTCCAGGCGTATTGGCCCCAGAGGACCCCCTGGCACCAGATGCACGCTATACATACCAGGCCCAGGGAAGCACATCGCGACATTTCGGAAAGCTATTCATCGAGACCGGACATGGTCCAGGGAGGTGCCCGGAAACGGGAAAAGCCGACGAATGGGCCAAGCTAGTTGCCTCGTCCCTTGCGCATCCTCAAAACGTGAAGAAAAAAAGAAGAAAAAAGAAGTGGGTTGAAGCCAAACGTCGGGCGGCGGGCACAAAGCTGCCGACCTGCTCGGGCGGGCCGGATGGGACAGCGGCGGGCAGCTCCAAGAGACTCGCCTCGGGGTTCCGCCAGCAGAAGACGGGTCACTGTCTGAACCGCCGGTAGCCAGCCCACAGCCAAATACTAGTGGTGCCCGCACAGGACCCAGACGCGGGAGCATCTCTTCAATGGATACGCCCGCAGAAAACCCTGTGGGCAGAGGAAGACGCACAGAGCGAGGTGTCGGAGTGCGACCTCCGGGAGAGTCAGCATAGGGAACAGGCCGAGGGGCAAGGAGACTGGGGGGGCAAAGGGGAGCTTGCAACGAGCCGTCTTGCGGACGGGAAACGGATGGTTTGTTTTCGCCATGATCTAGCTAGGTCGCATGCGAGCAATGAAATATTCGCTGTCCTCATCCGTGCAACAACCGGCGATGTAGAGCCGGCATGGACCAGAGCGGCAGTACGTACGGAAGCAATTGCGCCGCAGGATCGTAAGATGGACCGATGTAAGCTGTCCGCAAGCCTCGTGCATAGGGACATCGAGGCTGCCGCTGAAGGAACACCTATCCCGAAGGTTGTTTCTTAGCTGTTCGATCTGCCAGCGATCTAATCGCCCAATTGCGCAAAGCCGTGCGCCCAGGAAGCCACCAGTATGAAAGAAACAGCGAAACCACCGCCCAACTTCACTGCTCCTGTTGATAGTTGTGCGTGGGCTCTCGACAAGCGCCGGGATGGTCGGTAGCTGGGCCGGCGGCGGCGGCGTAACTCTGGAAGGCTCGTCGTGATGATTGGTCTTGGTCGCGTTGGTGGTGGGTGGTTGCGAAACCTCTTAGCTATGAGGTCGTGGTAAGTGTCATATTCGGGTGTCACAATGCATACATAGGTACATACCTGTGGGTGGCCGCCGCTCCATAGGTCCGAACGGCCTCCGCCATACAAGGGCATTGACGAGCTTTTGTGTTGTTAAAATCCAAGCAGCTGTACTGGTCCCGCGTTCTCGCACGAGGCACAGCGCTAGGTTCGGATCTAGATCATGGCTGAGAGAACCGTTCCTAGCCTGTAGGTCTATGAGGCCGTTCTGCTGTTTGTCGACCTTTCCTCGTTTGACCGTGAGATACGCGGCGGGGGCGCGAGCGGTAGATAGAAGGGGAAAAAACACACCTTACCGAACAAGCTCGTTCACAGGCGGCCAATTCGTATCTCTATTAGACATTGCCAGAACATGTCATTGCCAAAGCTGGAGACGGCTGCCGGCGAGGCAAGGCGTGCCAGAAACCGGACCCAGTTCCGGCGAAGACCAACAAGCGGATGACGGCAAGGTTCTACCAGCTGAAGGCGAATAACTGTCTGACTGGCCAGTACCTCAAGTGGACGAAGAGCCGGACCACAGCCAAGTGCTGATGGTGTTAGTGCAAGACCCAGACGCGGGAACACCTTTTCAAGAATTGCCCGTAGTGGAGGCTCCAGCAGAAGATCCTGTGGGCGGCAGTGAGAATGTAGACCGGTATGTAGGGGCAAGGATCGATTCAAGATCTGAGTCCTCTCCGCCGACGAGCGGTGCAGCCAAGCGATCCTGGACTTTCTCGCTACCACTGATGTGGGGGGGCGAGCCCCTAACCCGGCTGGAGAAGACACTCGGGGGGAGGTGTCTGAGGGGGAGATTAGGGAATGAGAACGAAAGGCGGGGGCGCAGAGACAGGAGGTGGGGGAATCACAGCAGGAAAGGGCTAAGGGAGGGAGGGGGGGGTGTCGATGTAGTATCTCTTATCGTAGGGGCAGATCAGGGCAGAGGGATGGGGGAGCCACAACGAGCCGCCCACTGACTGAACGAGGTCGGGGTTGGACAGTGGACGGGAACTGGAGAGTGTGCATCGCCATGATCTAGATAGCTAGGTCGCACGCGATTGACGAATAAATAAATGAAAAAAGCCACAGCGGGAGCAGTTCGCGCTCTCCGCTTTGAGTCTGGTTATTTGGATGCAAATCTGCAACCTGACCATTTGAAACCCCATCTTCGAAGCTGGATGGGAAGGAAAGGGCGAAATACCTGTTGTGCTTTTCTTCGACGATTCTTCCAGCGGCAGCAGAGAATACCCCACTCCGAAGGGCACGTTTGTCGTCTAGATAGCCAATAGTTCCCAGACAGCGAGCGAGATGTGGGCACAACTCCTGGTTATCCCTCCACAAATTGAATCCACAACAGCTGCATTGAGGTATTGAATAAGCTCGCTTTCCCATGTAGCGGAGCTGCGTCCGGATTCGAAGGTGCGAGCGAGCAGGGTGTTGCGAGAACGGGCAGACAGACAGACCGGGAGTTATCTTCATCGCCGTTCCATTTGCACTAGAAGCCTATCAAGTGTCTATGGTTGGCGGATGGACGGGTGGGAAAGATGAGGTTTAAAGTCGAGTACGCCATCGTTTTCCGGCTGAGAAGGATCTCCCGAAGACTGCGGACAGTACACCCGACCGTGCCGCCTTCCCACCTGTAGTTCGCAAGGGCTGAGCCGAAGATCTCGAGCATCACCGCGAGAATGCCAGGTCGGCCGAATGGCTCTTGGTATCCCATGATCAAGTTGAAATTGTGGAAGTATCTGACGGTGATTCCGAAAACGACTCGCTATTAGGGCTAAACTGCGAATTATGATGTCTAACGATCGACGAGAATTGTATCGGATGGGTTCCCACTGCCGGAGGCGGTCAGACAGAAGTCAAGAAAAACCCCGTGTACCGGGGGAGAGCACGCCATACTGCCCAGGCCTGCCTTGTCGTGATCATAACCTTCACCATCTGTAGGCTGCTGATTTGTACACCAACGATTCCCAAGCCAGCACCAACCATAGAAAAAAGGATGTAAGAGATCTGCTAAAAAGCAAGCATGCCATACATACAAACGACCAATGCCCGAACGCCCCGACCGCACCCGCCCCGTCAGGTCACGGTCGTATTCTGTACCCGTAATTCAACAACAGTTCCCTGACTCGTCCCTCGAGCACCTCGGTGTCCATATCATCCCTATCTTCATCCGCTTTCTCCTCGGCTTCCTTATTTTCTCTAACCTCGGCAGTTTCATCGTCACAGAGTGGCATATCCTCGAGTGGCATATCCTCGGTAGGCTCTGCGCCTTTGGTTAATGTCGCCTGCTCCTCGAGCCACTTATCTGCCCACCACCGCCCCTCGTCCCTGCTCTTCTTCGTCTGCAAGGTATCCGGTGATTCCTGGCCGGAATGAGACGATGTGGGAGGTACAGATCGTGATGGCGCGCCTTCGCCTTCGTTGTCGAAAATTGAGCGGTGCTTTGGCTCTGGAGCTGGCGTGGACGGCTGGCGCGACGTGGGTGCAGGCTGAGTACTAGGCGCGTATTGCAAATTGGGTGTATGTCGTGGGGCAGAAGCTTGACGTGCGATCGTAGGCGACGAACCCTCTTTTCGCCGTGGCGAGAAATATTCCGCAGGCTTCAGCGCGAGATATCTTCGCTGTAGTCCCTTGAAGGAGCCATCGTCCGACGAGCTGCCAGTATATTTAGCCTCGCCATTCCCCGAACCGGGACTTGTTCGTCTTTGCGACACGTGCAAACGGGTCGTCCTAGCTGAAATCTCCTCCTCCTTCTTGGTCGAAGTCAACTCGTAGCGAGGTTTCGTTCGCTTGCCTTGGCCACGACCGCTCTCCGGTATGGCCGTTCGAGCCGAAGGGGGCTTCGCTGGCTTATCTAGACCGTAACTGCTCGCCGTAGTATCTTCGTGGTTTGTTGGCCGGAATGACGGCCGCACCATCCCCCACAATATCGAGCTCATATCCTTCGACACGTGGTCCTCCACTCCGTCGGTCTCTCCAACCTCGCTCCTGTCCTCGATACACCCACCACCGTAGCTCTCGGCGATGATCCTCTCCACAACATCCAACAACCCCTTCACCACCTTCCGCACACTCTCCACCCGCTTCTCGCAGAACCCTGCCAGATCCAGTCCCACCAGCCGCCTCCACATCTTCTCATCGAGACCCAGCGCCTCGTCGTTGACGATCGTCCCGATGAGCAGCTTCATGTTCTGCATCCTGATCGGCACATCCGCACCCTCACCCTGCCGGGCGACGTATGGAACACGTCTGTGTCGTTTGTACGTACCGGCGGTTGTAAGGGCTGGAGGGAGTGTCTCGTAGAGGGTGATCAGAAGCAGCGGCGTGCAGTCGAGGATGTTGTGAAGCGTGGGGAGGCGCACGGAGGAGAGGTGGGTATTGAGGGCGTGTAGAATGACTAAATCTGTCGTTGTTGTCAGCAGGAGTGGCTGCCGACACGGCGAGACAAACCTTCGACGGGTTGGTGGAGGAAGCTCGCCGCCGATTCGTCCATGCCGGCGGTGGAATCGTCCTCACCCTCGTCCTCACTGGCGCTGGGGTACAGGAGCTTGGCTGTGTCATCGAGATCGGCGGGACCGGTGGGCGCGAGGCCGTGAATGTCATTGTCGAGTTTGCCTGTTTGTCTCGTCGGCTCGCTAGGATTGGTGGGTGAGAAGTCAGGAGTGTCATCGCCGAGCTTGCCGGAAGCGGTGGGAGGATCGCCGTCGGAGTCCTCGTCGCTGAATTTGGGCTCGTACGCTGAGGTTGATGAGGAGGACCGCGATCGGTGGAATCTGGTCATGGTGAGAACACGAGTGGCGAGACGAGCTGACAAATGGACGGGACCCTGCGAATAATCCGATTACACGCACACAAAAAAAAGGATAGCGGGACATCGGGGTCAGCACCCACCGAAACGAATTGGCTCAAAAATCATATGTACACTGTTTCCCGATGAGTGCCGGACGCCACCCATTGCCTCCGACCTTGTAACAAGCGTTGTACATACCATAAACAGCAGATCTATTCTCGAATCTCAACTTCTCCAGCAAGAGCGATCACCACCGGCAAGGAATCTCTCCCCTGTGAAGAATAAACATGAAATTATTCCTAGGGGGAAAAATAAGAGAAAAAAGATAAATACAGGTGCCAAGCCATACTACACCTCTGGTGCTAGGGCAAAAACTACGCCGCCAATGCTCGCGGGCGTGCCCAGCTCAATAACACACTGGGACACGTTGTTGTCCTCCTTTTGACTGGCGAACTCCAAACCTGGGTGGGGTCGCCTTTTGGCGAAGTCCCAGACCCGGACCTCCGTCCGAACGCCCGTGGTCCGACTGTATGCCACTCCACCGGTAAAAAAGCTTCGAATTACTGGCCGGGAGTGTAGATTGACGTGGAATATGCGAACTGCACCGTCCGCAACAAAGAGCCTAGGTTGGAAGGGGAGATCCGTAGTCGTCACGACAGGTTGGAACGGCGGCTTAAGTTGATCCATGGCGAACAGCCCAGTCCAGCCCGCGCCACAACCATCAACGCACCGAACCCGAGGGCAATGGAAGGGCTGAAGGAAACGAACCCCTCCGTGTCGCGCGGTTGGGCAATGGGTGCAGTCTGCTCAGCCACGACGGGAGCGGCGGGCGTCGGCTACTGCATCGAGTGCCGGAAACCCACTGATCCCCGCGATTTCTGGCCCTGCGACGAACACCTTAGAATGGCGAGTGCCAGTCTGGGGCGGCACGGCGGGAGTTGATGGTGAATTGGAGGCGGAAGCTACCGTCGCTAGTGAAGCGGCGGCCCAGCCTGGGTAGCAGGACATCGGCCATGGCCTGGGTCGCAAGCGCAACATTCAGAAGCGGGGCAGGATCCAGCATGCCACCGACCGTGCACTTGACCTCGTTCGGCATGCTCGAGTGCGCAAGGACTGGTGCAGTTCGGATTGGCTGCGGACCTCAGGACCTGGTGACCATTGCTGCGCTCAGAGTCAGGATGCAGCTGCTCATGCGACGGAAGGATAAAGGGTGCAGTTGGAGTTACTTACGGTTGAAGAGTGCAGAGGCACAGCCAGTAGGTAGGTAGATGGATGAGATGGTGAGCGGGTGGGTGGAAGCGGGAGCTGGAGGCTGTTAAATGTTAGGATACAGCTGCTCGTGTAGTGAAAAAAGGATTTACGAACAGTTGAAGTATGAGATACGTGGTTCGGGAGAATTTTACCTTGCTGGGAAGGCTGATGCTTGGGGTTAGCGCCACTCAAACGACGCTAGCGTACGGCACGACCAGAATTGGTGTCACGTGCCGACACATGGCATGAACTAGCCGATAGGGTCGCGATCTGCTCAGCAACTGGGCTGTCTTCGACAGAAGCAACAGGTTCTTCCAGGGAGAACCGATCTAGAAGGTGATGTACATATCGAAAATGAAGAAGAATGGAATATTCCACGGACTCGAGGACGACAAAGCCTTGCGGAATGTATGTCAAGAGGACTCCACCTTATATATAGAACGAACCTGCCGTTCCGGACCAGTTTTCCACGACGAGCCTGAGAAGCGTGTTGCGGCAGACTCGATCAGCATTGGCGGCGAGGGCTGCGTGTTCGTGGCGTCAGCGGCACGGTGGAGAACGCCGGGTACTAGAAAGGTTGAGGAGAACGCCGTTCCGAGCCGAGCGCCGGGACGGGTGAGCCAGTATTTGGACGGTGGAAACGGGATGCCTTCATTGGAAGGGTAGATAGGCACGTGAGACTGGGACATTCGGTCAACGTCGGAGTCAGGTGATATCTATCAAATAAGTCGGGTCTTTCGGCGCCCGCCGGCGTGAAAAGAGAAGAGAGATAGAAGGGTGAAGAATAAAGTCTTGATCTTACCGATAGATGCGCAATGGATTCACAACAGAATAATCTTAAGGGGTTCGCTCGATATCCGGGCCCCGTACTATTCTGTCCAAGTCGTTCTCCTCGGGGGAGCCACCTTCTTTAAATACATTTGAATGCAGTACAATCGTGGCACGCTCTCTAGAATAATCCCTCTAGAAACACTTCACCTCTCACGAGAGAACCCGAGTGTCTTCGACAATACCTTGCCGTTGAGGAAACCTTATGCGCCGTTGAGCGATCCTCGATCACACTCAAGCGTCGCCATGAAAACCTTATGCCCAGCGTATGTAAGCTTCCGGCCTAGATTCCTTGCCCTACGGAATTACCTTTCTCTTCGTCGAACAAGGTTTCTCTCATTTGCCACAAGTCGTCGCCAGCCCCCCAGAGAGCCCGGTTGAAACGGATTCCCTTGAGGCCATTCGTTGGCACCAGATCGCAATCCCCGCCTGACGTGGAAGCCCCGCGTACATTGACAGATTATTAGTCCTCTGCGCTCTTTCAAACGCGGACTCTCATCCGAGTTTTTACGGTACATACTCGACTGTCCTTACTTTACGTAATTTTTGCAATCCTCCGCCCATGTGAGCCGATTCGAACAAACTACCTAATTCGTCTCTTCCGTTGTGGCGTAGTCACAGTCCCTATGGTGCAGCAGGGCACGTGGATTAGGCCAGACCCGATAGTCTTGGCAAGGAGGAGGGCTTTGTCTGAGACTTTTATGTAGATAGAATCTACACGTCATTGCAGTCCCGTATCCTCCAGTGCAGTTCAGACTAGATACCCTCGCTCTCCTTCACAACCGTCGTCGTCCCTTCAGCCCCAAAATCCTACCCTTCACTATGGGGAATCAATAGCCATAGAAGCCGCGCATGAAGCCCCAGCTTAAGACCTCCAAGGTCCTTCGGTTTGCCGTATCTATGACATCATCTGAAATGATGGCACCACACGATGAGAGCCCCACTATGTATCTAGTATGTATGTGGAAGCGTACGGACGGTTCCCACCTCCGTATCACCTCACCCGACAATCACCCGCCACACTCTGATATCCACTACTCGTCCCCCTTCTGTTTCATTCCACTCTATAGATATGGCGGTCCTCCCTACTTTTATTGCCGGTATAATCGCCGCTGCCCTAGATAACCTCCTTGCTCCGAGCGCAAAACCAGCCACATAACGTCATCCAGTTTCTTAAGGTTCATCTTCATACGGCTCGATCAGGCGCGAAAGCAGCAAGGACATCTTCGCCGATCGGCAACTGAGGTAGTTCGAAGATCGCCTTTATCAGTTGGTTACCTCTCTCCTCTGCCTTACTGATCGTATTATTACCTAGGTGGTCACCGATCGAAAAGCCCTCTATCCTTGGACGTTAAACCGGCAACGAAACATTATTGACGGACATACTGTGGCCGCTGTGTTGGGTTGAAAGCTGCAAGGACAAAATCGCCTAGGTAGTTTGTTGACTCGAATATTTCGACTTCTTATTGGTGAGTAATACCCTCTCTGTCACGGTCCAATCTTTCCACCTTACTGATCGCTAGTTCTCGCAGCGACCGATCGGATAGCCTGCTATCTCCGGGGGGTTAATCGGGCATCGGAAAGATATTCAACGTCGTGGGTGGGGGTATTACGACGGTATTTGTGGGGATCGAATTCAGCAGGGACACCTTCTCCGCCCGGTTGCTTGTCCGAGTTATTGTATTGAGAAGTAACGACCGTCTGTCTCTATCCCCTCTGCTAATACGTCGCTGATCCTTATTTTGGCAGCAGCCGCTACGAACGCCCTCCAATTCCTGGGTCAAACTTTCCACTAAAACATCATCGAGGTCATTGACTGCTAACGAAAGCGCTTACCTGAAAGATACGACCTTACGACGTTCTCGGCCTCTGCCACTTATATACATGGTTCTACGCTACATTGCGACGGTCTCAATCGGCACAGACCCTTCTGTATGTGAGTTAGGCGCTCGAACCGTTGACTATTTTGAATTTTTTTTCGTAACACACGCCTTCCCAGGGAGCCCAGTCACATGTTAGTCCGCGTCTCAGCGGTACGAGCATCGCCGAGTGGATGAAATGGTTCCAGATGGCGTCACAATCGCAGCCGACTAAATCTACGAGGCGCTGTCCTGCCTGTAGACGTGAGCGGCTCAGCGGGCCTTGCAACCATTTAGTTACAGGCTCTAAAGGTAGGTACTCCTCCAGGCTACTGAGATGAAAGCTAACAGAAATATCTGAACATTCACCATATGAACCATAAAAGACAAAGTTACGAGCTTGACGATCATTTATGCGGGAGCACTGATCACCCGTCGGAGTCTGCCTTGTGTGATATCCCTGGTGTTGGATTTGACCGTTATCTTCGAATGCTGTTGCCAAAACCAAGACTGCGACGGAATGGGACACCCAGCTGTTTGCGATGGCGCCAATGGATGGACTGCTTGGATCCCCTTCGACGCCCGACAGCGGTAAGCCTGTTGATGGGGCTGAAAAAGCGAGCACAGGGCCTACGTGGGGAAGCCAATTCTTCAGGCTTCAAAGCCCAGCAAGAAGATCAATGTCGCATCACAGCAAATGAAGAAGCTACGGCGGAAAGACTTTCTCAGGCAACTGAAACCGATTCCTCGTCTGCAAATCCTCCATCGAGCCACAGTAACGAAGCCGCCTCTGCCGTTCCCACCGATGGAGAGAGATCATCAGGATAGCTGTTTCGTACTTCCCAAAGCAGTGGCAATAGTATGTCCGTCAATACCGTTTCGTTGCCAGTTTGACGTCCAATGATAGAGGGCTTTTTCGACCGGTGACCACCTAACAATATGATCAGTAAGGCAGAGGAGAGAGGTAACTGATAAAGGGGATCTCTACTTACCTGGGGGAAGTCGAAATCGACGAAGATGTCCTTGCTGCTTTCGCGCCTGATCGAGCTGCATGGATGGACCTGAATGACTTTTTGTGGCTGGTTTCGCGCTTGGAGTAAGGAGGCCAGCCAGGCGGTGGCAGCGGCGATTGGAGACGGGCAATAAAAGAAGAGGACCGATATAGAATCGAATGAGATAGAAGGGGCAAGAGGGAAAGGTGAATGAAAAGAGGGAGCAGCAAGTCGCCGGACCAGACGGGACACAGCCACCAGCCACGACAGTCATAAAAACAAATAGGGACGGTGAAGTGGTTGAACTAGAGGTGGTCACCATTAAAGGGCGCATCATACTTGCGTTTCGCGCTCCTCTGGTGTTGGTGCGACTCCCGCCGGTTGAAGATAACCGCTCTGTTTGGTGGTTGGCTCGCGTATGCTAATAGTCTACCGTTACTAATGTTTGTAGCCGCTGGTTACGCTCGACCGCACAGAATGCCTGGTGAAACGCCCACACCCGCCAGTTCAATGTCCCAATTACCATGCTCCCTCTATCGGTCATGCGAGTAATGAATAAAAAAAAACAAAGCTCCCTCTATCGGTGTCGCAGGGTCTCATTCTGCACGTGGGTCAGCTGCATGCATACTGCAACTCTGCTTCCCCACTGGAAAGCTAAGAATCGGTCATGCCCGATCACTGCCAGCATATCAAATGATGTAAAATACAGAATCTCGGCGGAAAGCCATTGCCCCTCGCCTCTATTCATCGCCGGTCGCCTCTATCCATCACCGGTCGCCTCAACCTTATCAGCGATATTCCACCACTGACTAGAGCACATACCACCACGCGACCACCACCGGCAGACGTCGCGCCGAAGCATCTCCACTTTCCTGCATTGTCCACAGACCGAGAATCGCTAAGCTCTTCTTATTGTGTGCAAAATATCCATCTGTGTCTTACTGTATATCTCATGCTGAAATATAAAACCAGTGCTGCATCACAGTTCGGATGAGCAACCAACGGCGAGCCTCGCGTGCCAGCAGCTATCGAAGTGAACTCGAGTCTGAGGACGCAAACGCGAGTATTCCTTTACTAGCAACAACTGATAGTGGTAAGATAGATCTCAAGACATTTACACTTTCTATTGCACACATGCTTTTTAGTTCATCTAGCTGACAATGCATAAATTGTGTTCTCTTCTCAGTACTCGATAATCAACACCGCCCAACCAGTGCCATGGCAAAACCCCAACATGAACCCGAGCAAACCGTCGGGGGCATCGGCCATCCCGACTCGGAGACGCCCATAACAGGCTTGCCTATATCCAAACCGTGGTGGAGCCGCGAGCGCTTTTCCGGCGCGGCCCTCTTCAACTTTGGGACATTCCTCCTTCCTGCCGTCTACGGGACGCTGTCGAAACTGTGGGTCGCGAAAATTGACAGCAGGCTGGTGGCGACGACGGACGTGTATACGTACTTGCCCGATCCTTTTTCTCTCTGAATAACCGTTGTCTCCTACAGCTTCGTCATCTTCGTGATTCATTGACAGCTCAAGTCACTAACACCACTGGGCGTATGTCATAGATACATTGGTGTCTTCGCTGAAGTCCTCAACGAGGGCCTCCCTCGAGTCTCTTACCTAATCATCGGCGACCGCTCTTCCCGCACCAAGCACTCGCGCATCCAGCTCTCGAACACGCTCATCGTATTCCAGACGCTGCTGGGTCTGACAATGTCTATCGTGTTCGCTACCTCGGCAGCGCGGTTTGCACAGACGTTCGTGCCAGAGCCAATCCGCGAAGCGAGCCTCAAATATATTCGTATCACCGCCTTCTTAGCGCTCACGAGCGCGGTCGAGGTCAGCGTGGCGTCAGCAACCAGGGCGCTGGACAGACCGGACGTGCCGCTAGTGATCAACGCCGTGAAGGTGACTGTGAATATCGTGCTGGACCTGGTGTTTCTGTCACCATTCCGCCCCGCCAATGTGAAGCCCACGGTCAACACCCAGGCGCTGGTGCGGCTGTTGTGCGATATTGTCTCGGCGCTGGCGGGGCTGGCATTCTACCTGCTGCAGACGCGGCGCCTCCTGAGAGCGGAGGACGAGGCCGAGCTGACGCGGATGGCCTCTGCGACAGACAGCGCTGCCGCGATCGGGAGCCCGAGCACCGCTTCAAAAACAATCGCACCGTCCGTCACTGCCCTCCTCATTCTCGTCCGCCCAGGTATCTACACTTTCGTCGAGTCCGCCTTCCGTAATGCAATCTACCTCTGGCTCATCTCGGGCGTGATGGAAATGGGCCTCACGTATGCTACTGCGTGGGGTGTGTTCAACACGATACGCTGGGGGCTGGTGATGGTACCGGTGCAAGCGTTCGAGGCGAGCGCAAACACGTTTATTGGGCACGCGTGGGGAGGGAGGAGGAAGATCTGGGGTGTGGGGGAGAATAAGCCAGTGGCGAGTAGGGCTGATTTGCGGAGTGAGTACAGTCACTGTTTTAATGCTATAAAGTACACGCACTGACACGCCACACCTCCACAGAGGTTATGCGCCCCGCCCTCCTTTCCACCTTTGCAGTCCTCGCGATTGAAATCCCGCTATTTCTTATCCTCACCTTCGCCGCCGTCCGGCCGTTCGCTCTCTACCTCTCTGGCGACCAAGGCGTGGCCGACGTCGTCCGGCACATGTGGCGTACCATCGACTGGTGCTACATCTTCTACGCCATTTCGACGCAGGCCTCTACCATCCTGCTCGCCACGCGGCCTGAACTGTATTGGTGGAAGTCATTCGCTTCGAATCTGGGCTGGGACTTGCCGTGGGCGATTGCAATCAGCCGCATCGGAATCACGGAGGCGACGGCGTGGAAGTTTCATGCTGTTGTATTTGGGGGCAGTTTGGTGTGGAGTAGTGGTGTCACGGCGGTGTTTGTGGGGTGGTGGTGGTGGTCGTTGAGGAGGGGGAAGACGACGCTGGGAAGGTGGGTGGGGACGTAGGTGGGGTAGGAATGAGAAGTAGGAGCTAATAAGCAAAAACCAATTCGATTCGCCAGCACGGAGTACTGTATAGTTGAGGGGGTAAAGGAGATAGTAACAGCGTCCTGCAATGATATGTGGTGCTCAGATTTTTTCAAAATTTTCAACCTCCTTGTTAATAGGCAATTTTTTTTGTTTAATCATAAATCGCATGCGACCTATCTAGATCATGGCGATATATATACACCGGTTCTTGTCCACTGCCCAACCCGAAGGTGGCTCGTTGTGTCTCCCCTACCCTCCACCCCGGTCTACTCCGAACATTAGACCCGCACCCCTCCTCACTCCCAAACTCGCTCCCAGCCTCACTCACTCCCGCAGAAAGCTCATCCCCCAGCTCCTCCACCTCCTGCATCTTCTCAGCCTTCCCCTCCCTTTCCCTAAGTTCCCTCCGGACAACTCGCTCTGGGAATCCTCCTCAGCTGTGTCTAGTATTCGTCGCCCCACATCAGTGGTGGTAAGGAAGTCAAGGATCGCCGGCTGCACCAACACTTGGCTATGGGCCTGCTCTTCATCCATTTGAGTTACTGGCCAGTGAGACAATGACCGGTCTTCAACTGGTAGAATCTCGCCGCAAGCCGCTTGCTGGCCTTCGCCGGAGCCGAGTCCGGTTTTGGGACACATTCCCCTGCCGGCAGTACGGGTATTTCTTCCCGACGATTCGCGGATCCGCCGACATCTTCGCTTGCAGCCGTTTCTTTTCCGAGATCCCCCGCTTGAGATGCGCAAGGGATCTAGGAGGGGCATTTGCCGCCTGCCATGCTGGTCTGTGTATTGCTCCCATTCCACGCTGCGAGCTTGGCCTACTTGTCCACCTTCTCATTTCCCGGCACGCCCTTGCGGTCTGGGCACCATAGGATCTCAATGGTGATGTCCGGTCGTGCTCTCCGAAGCGTCGCAATGTGCTTTCTAGCCTGTATGTATCGCGTGTGTCTGGCCGGGGCCAGGTTCCTCTGAGACCATGCGTTTGATGGCAGTCTGGGCATCGGTGAAGTTCATAGCCCTCTCCAGGGTTGTCTGGCGCCTTGCAGCAGTTTTCAGCGCCCTGGCGAGGGCAGCACACTCCGCGCCATAGGCCTCCTGGTTGTGGCCCACGTGGGTTTTAATGCCCACTCAGCGTTGACCGTTCTGCCATACAACATAGTATCCAGCCACTCCACTGTCTAGTCGTGACCCATTGTTAATGGGCAATCATGAAGAGCAACATCCAGATCCACCAGTTTTTAGCGGAACACTTGCCCGGAAAAATTGAGAGCCCCCGGCGAGTTACTAATGGGAATCCCTGCTGGATACAGGAGTGGTGCGGGATCGCTCGCAGAGGCATTATAGCATCATGGGCAAACATGGTTGTCTACTCAAACTGTGAGTCCTACTGCAGCACCAAACAGGAACATAGGGTAGATCCCACTGGCTTTAAAGTTCTCCGACCTGGTTTCGAAGTGCTGTTGCCCGTTCAACAGCTGTTGAAACATTCGAACAATCTGAGCCGCTTGAGCAACCATCCGCCGTGTTACGGACGGCTCGGGACACCATTTGGCGTTCGGCTCCTGTGGGCTTGCCATATCCTCACTAAAGAATTTTTGAGTTAGATAAATGACTCTATTTCTCAACCACCACCGTGAGTAGCATTCTTACTATGTTTAGCATTCTTACTATGTTATGCATTCTGCTCAGGTCTCACTTGCTTCGGTCTGCTGCTTCTGGGCAGTCGAGGGAACGAATCTCTTCGTTGATTGCTCGTTGCGGGCCAGTGACTGGTGATCGAGAAAAAAAAAGTGGGGGTTGCTACTCCTATAAGTAGTAGCAGTGTGAGAAGAAGAAAAGAGAGGAGATGGACTGGGCTAGTGTTGTCTTGGCGCCAATGGTGGCAGCAGCAAAAACAGCGAGCGGGTACATAAGTATGTACGTACTTATTAGCGATATTTATACACCCGCGTTAAATCGGATTCTGTTCCCTCATTTTGTGCCCACGGCGGGGAACCTCTCTCTTGTGTCTCTTCTCTCGAATCGGTAATTGGTGCCTTGCGAGGACCACACCATAAATTTTGAGCTCCTTTTGCGAGATTACCGCTGCTGGGCGTTCGAGGCAGACTCCGCCGTTTGCAGCATACTGAAGGATAACGAGATTGACGATTCCCCATACCAGTACCCAGGTTATCGATTGAGCTAGCTAATCCGAGAGCGAGTGAACAGGAGGAGACACATCACCCTCGAGAGTACGGACTCCGTTCGCACGAACGTTAGGATTGCAGAGCCGGGAAACGTTCCACAGCACTGTGCCCTCCCCCGAACCTACAACTTCCCTCGGGGGAGAACAACAGACCGACGAGAGTTGGGAAGAGTCAGTTTGTGAGGGAGGGAGGCAGTGAGAGAGGGAGTGAGGAGGACAGTGAAGGAGAAGTCCCAGAACGTCAGATAGCTTGCCTAGAGGACTTGCGGAAGGTTCTCAATTTATAAGAAGAGCCGGGGCGTAAGAGAGACAGAAGAGATGAAGGTGACAATAAGCCCCACTTCTGTGAAGATTCCGCCTTTCGGCGGCACTCTGGGAGAAACCCTCGACAGTTTTCTTAGGAGATTCGATCGGGCTGCTCGCTGGGCAGTGGACCCACTGCATCCGAACAATGCCAAAGTGGCAAGGCAGAAGGAGCTGGAAATGCCGTTGATGCTACAGGACAATCTGATTGGAAAGGCACCGGAGGAATCGGAAGCCTTCCGGGAGACGGCATATGTGTCAGCACAGGCCTTTAAGAAGGCTTTAAAGAAGGCATTCCCTCGGTCGGAAACGGCGGTGTCTAAGGCGGACCAGAGGAGGGCAAAGGCCTTGAGGTACTACGAAACCCTTTCCATCGGGGATCCCGAGACGGGCGAGTGGGACTGTGGAGTGGCCAGAAGGTATCTATCGCATAAACCACTTCGCTCGCTAGATAGATAGGTGTAAACCTCGGGAGATCCTCGTCTGGCTCACTTGTTTTTAGCCTGCACGACTCCTGGCTACATATGTAGATACATAGTAGTACTACGCCATTAAAATTACAATCCCGACCAATGAGTTAACGTTCGACAATGTGGCGGAACGCAACAGCGTTGCCACGCCTGTGATTGGGGTGCCATCCCTACGCTCTGATACGAGCAAGGCTAGGAGGGTGCTTAGCGGACCGACCAAACAAGGAGAGATGAGCGAGGGAGCCCCTAGATGGGCGAGGATCGTTGCCCCAGTATTGATTTCATTTTTTTCGACCTCGAAAGAAATGGAGCCGTGCGCTTGAGTGGGAGGCAGTTTGGAAGGGAAAGGAGGAGATTTGAAGAGGGCTTGGGGGGATACGAATTGGATTTGGTGATATGCGGCTCTGCACGATGGTTTTCCTATCCAGCTATCCATATTCTAGTGACCAAAAACGGGCGATAACACGAATTGAAGAGTCTTTTCTATGATGACGCGTGAACAATAGCATTCAAAGGAGAGATTAAGAGCCCTGTTTGGTTGCGCAACCTAAAGTATCTACCAAGCTTTAGGCTAGACTAGAACATATACACGCTGAGCGGGTAAAAGCAGTGCACGTGATACTAACCCAAAACACGCCCCATTCACCTTTCACACCTTGCCATCACGTTGCTCTCCCATCCACCGACTCACCGTAACGCCTGCTTACAACGCCACCACTTTTACCTCCTCCCCATCTCTATCTGCAAGCTCGAATCACCGGCGGTCTTCTGCCCGAAGAAAGGAAATTTAAGTTACGCTGATCGCCTTCCACGCAAGACAGAAACACCCCGCCCTCGCATTTCGAGGACGTATACCATAAATTCCCCCGATACCCAGCAAACGAACGCAACCACGGCGGCCTCAACGAGCCACAAGAAGGTCGGAAAGATGGCCGAGGTATGTCTTTTTGGTGAGGGAGAGTAGAGGAAGGGGTAGGAGGAGAGGGATGGGCGATGATGGAATAAGGACAAGCGAGCATCTAGGCTAACGTTTCCCTTCGCGCGGCGGGCGGCAGGTTACTCGACAAGTTAAACTCGTGACGCAACAGGCGGTCCTGTATGTTTGCACACCACCTCCTCCTCTCCCGTTACGCGTAGCATGGCATCTCCCATTTGAACGCGTTTCGCCGTTGAACCTTTCCCTTCCTCTTCTCGCTTCCGCTCTTCCTCCCACCTGTTGTATCATGCTGACACCCCGTCCAGTGCAGATGTTCCCGCTCAGGAAGGATTTCCTATGCGCGAGTGGTCGATCCGGATGTATTTGGTTGGTGCCAATGGCGAGGATCTGCCGGCGTCCATTTTCGACAAGGTGACATACAAGCTTCACCCTACTTTCACGAATCCGACCAGGATTCTCAAGAAGCCTCCGTTTCTGCTGAACGAGAAGGGTTGGGGCGAGTTCGACATGGACCTCATCCTTCATGCTATCGACAAGGGTGGCGAACATGTCATCCGTCATGATCTTAACTTCAACAAAGCCAAGTATGAGAGCATCCATGAGATTGTGAGTGACCTTTGTTCCGTTGAAGGGAGGGAAGGGCGCTGCAATGGTGGAGGGGTGTGAGTGGGAGTTAATGGGGGAATATAGTCCTTCGCCAACCCGCGTCCGAATCTGCTCAAACAGCTGGCCAATTCGGGACCTGTCCCTGGTCATGATGCCAACGCCGATGAGGAACGTCCGAACGGCGGAACCGTCAAGAGGGACAAGCGGAAGGGTGAAGGAGAGGAGCGCCCCAAGAAGAAGAGTCGGTCCGAAAAAGTTGTATGTGCTTACAATTCCCGACGCGTGCTCTAACAATTGGATTGACCGATAAGGCCTCGCGGCAGTTCGATATGGAGAAGCTCGCCGATGCGCTTCAGCAGCTCCAGGAGGATGATCTCCTGAAAGTCGTTCAGATGGTTCACGAGCACAAGACCAACGAAACCTACGTCAAGAATGACGTCGAACGTATGGTCCTGTTGATGTCCCCCATACAGTGCCTGTCGTGCCACTAACGCCAGATATAGAGGGAGAGTTTCACGTCGATCTCTACACCCTTCCGGATCATCTCGTCAAAATGCTTTGGAAGTTTGTTCAAGAGGCCGGAGTTTTAGCATAGTGCTGGTAGATGTATGCATGTTTCCATAATTTGGCCTTCTCATCACATCATCTTCACAAGCCGGTTGTTTGGGAAAATGAGCCTCGACATTCTATATGTTGTCAACTTTGCTGCCATTTACCACCGGAGGGGCGAAAGAAGGCAACGAAGCGAACCGCAGGTTCGAAAGTGATACCTTAGTCTGTAATTGCGCTGTTGCCTTCGCTATGGGGAAGGGAGGGGGATTCTACTATACTGGCTTTTTCTACTATTCTAGCTTTTTCTCTGCGACCCCGGTTTCTTTTTGCCATTTCCTTGTTGGGTCCCTACTTTACTCTGCTTTGCACGTTTTCTCAATCTCCCTGTTTTCATACCTTCTTCGGGTTCAGTTGTTACTTGTTTCGGTTTGGGAATCCCTCTATTTGTTCGGTCTCGTTTTCTGTGCTCACTGAATTCGTGAAATGTTAGTTTGTCTTTGATTTTACCTTGCCCGCGGTCGCCGGCCGATGAATGTGGGAGGTGCAGTCGTGTTTGCAGCGATGAAGGCGAGGTGCATAGCCTTACTTGCTTTCCGCTAGCCTTAGGGCTTTAGCTTCAATTGTTGAACCGACATCAGTTCCACTATATCCTGTTCGTGGAATTTCTGGAGAGAGTGGAGAATCTGGTCATTAGGTCCAAACGTGCGTATTCTTGTTGATATAGCGGTGATAGTAGGTCCGACGCCAGTAAATTGAACCTAGCGATCGACGAGAGGACCATTGCACCGGCTCCTGGGCAGTACGCAGTGCGAAATCTTCCTGTTTATTCTCTCGGGAATAACCTCAATAAAATACGACGATGCTTGGGCGAGATACTAACGAACGAGACAGATACTGTGGCAAAAACACGGATGTTTTCTGCAACTGCAATATTTCCGTACTTGTAAAGTAAGGTCTCACCACCAGTGTGTAGTAAACCCAGCAGTTTTGTAATTTTTCTGACGGCATAAATTCATAATTATTTGAGGTCGGTTAGGTAACAGCTCTCGGGAAACCGCGTAACAAAAGCGCAAGGCTCATTCTTTACAAATGCCATTATTGCGAGGTTTTTGACAGTCGTCTCAGGGAATACCGCCAACTGCATCGTGAGGTTCAGTGCAGGATTCCGGATCGGGGCCATTGTAGAAGGGGGGGGTGGGGCTCTGATGCATGTTCATAAGTCATTAAAGATGAGAGAATACGTTTCAAGCATCAATCACAGGTGGGTGCCTTGTATGGTTCAATGGGTTCTGCAGGAAGGAAATTTCAACCGTCGAACGGCAGAATACTTGCTCGTATACTCCCTAGTAGGAACCGCTCTTATGGCTTTACGATCAATTGTTAGAAACGGTTGTAAAACGCCAAAAAAAAAATGGTTCAGCCTTCTTCATCGTTGAATACTCGCAATATTTGGACTTCAAACCACTTGTATGATGCAATACCATGCCAGCAGTGTTGTACTAGGCGAGTCTTTTTCCCCACGGCCTCCTTCATGGCGTCCGCAGAAAAGGAGTAGGAGACGGCTACGCGGGGGGGGGGGGGGGTTTCTTTGTCCTCTCTTGTC
>Ga0307508_10002384_pt1 | contig 19866 bp, 17 predicted proteins | sample 9_EM_MG_FD_203089 | JGI IMG/M metagenome (GOLD analysis project Ga0307508, IMG submission 203089) | Populus trichocarpa ectomycorrhiza microbial communities from riparian zone in the Pacific Northwest, United States - 9_EM | ecosystem: Host-associated > Plants > Roots > Unclassified | place...
GCACCCGGAACGGATGCGCCTCACGACGTCCGTTGAACTCGCGGTCGGGTTCACCCGCACATTTCGCCACAATCAGACAGGTATGGACTTTTCAGAACACCCCGAGCAGTCAACGAATGACCCCCGTGTCAACCGTGAATGCTGATTCCGATTACCGTCAGTAGTCCTCGATGCGAGTCGCGACATCACCCTCTGTCCGCGATCCACTACTGAACGAGAAACCGCGACTGTAGTACAGGGTGAAATACCGGATCAGCTCGGCACGGTTGATCTCCGGGAACTCTCGAAGCCGCTGCAGCTCCTCCTCGGAGAACACATCACGCGTCGCCACCGGGGCTGGCCTCCACACCATCGCTCGATCAACATCGAAACGACGGCACCCTATGCGCCCCGTGTTACAGCCCGACAACACCAACCAAGATCAAACTAATCGTTGTTTTTACGCTGGAAACTACGGGGAGGCCGGAACGATGGACGACGAGGAACAGCTCAAAGTCAGCGGGTCCGTAGCCGCCGCGGAATCACGGCACGATTTCGGGAGTAGCCGCCGCTGCCGATGACGGTGTCAATCCTGCGTTCCGGATAGCTGCGGCTGCGCTGGGTATTCGGCGTGCCGACCTTGCGCGGCTCTGGTTCTATAGCCGACCTGAGCGTCGTGCCTGGTCAATGACCATACGAGGTGGGTAGCCGGTGGCGGCGACGCAGTAGTGCGGATTTCTGTGCATCGCAATCGTGGTGATTCTTTCCATCTTGCGGTTTATGTCGTGCACCTCCACAGTGGCTGAGCGCTACGCCATTCACGATCGTCGTCGCCTCCGCGAGTGCCCTCGGCTGGTGAGGCGCGATCGACGTGATGGCGTCGGCTGCCAGGTCGCCACTTCGAGGAGGCAGATGTGCAAGACCACGAGACGACCCTGCCGGGGCTGTTCGCCTCGCGAGTAGAGCGCGGTCCGCACGAGATCGCCGTGGTGGGTGACGACGGCTCGGTGTCCTTCGCGGACCTGGACGAGCGTTCCAACCAGTTGGCCCGGCTCCTGATCGACCAGGGCGTCGGCCCCGAGGTCGTGGTGGCGCTGCGTCTGGGTCGGTCGGTCGAGTTCGTGGTGGCGGCCATCGCGGTGGCGAAGGCCGGCGGCGCGTACGTACCGGTGGACGTGGCCTATCCGGCCTCGCGCGCCGAATTCATGATGGCGGACGCCCGGGCGCGATGCGTGGTGACGACGGCCGCCGCCCGGACCTCGGCACCGTCCGGGATCACCGAGGTGGTGCTCGACGATCCGAAGATCGCGGAGGAGATCGCCGGGCTCGACGCGGGTGCCGTACGGGACGTCGACCGCCACGAGGCGCTGCTGCCCGACCACGCCGCGTACATCATCTACACCTCGGGGTCGACCGGCGTGCCGAAAGGCGTCGTGGTCACGCACCGCAATGTGCGGAACCTCGTCCGGGCCCAGGCCGAGGTGCTCGGTCTGGCCCCAGGCCGCCGGCGATTGCAGTTCGCGTCGGTCAGCTTCGACGCGTCGGTGTCCGAGGTGTGGACGACGCTGCTGTCCGGTGCGGCCCTGGTCGTGGCGGACGCTTCCCAACTGGTTCCGGGGCCCGCGCTCATCGACCTGGTCCACAGCCGCGGTGTCACCCACGTGACGCTGCCGCCGTCGCTGCTGTCCGCTGTCGAGGACGCCGGGGGTCTGCCGGAGCCGGTGACGCTCATCGTGGCCGGGGAGGCCTGTCCGCCGGCCGTCGCCGCCCGCTGGTGCCGCGATCGGCGCATGTTCAACGCGTACGGGCCTACCGAGGCCACCGTGGCCGCGACCGTGAGCGACCCGCTGACCGGCGCCGGTACGCCACCGATCGGGCGGCCGCTGAGCAATGTGCGGGCGTACGTCCTGGACGATTTGCTCCGTGAGCGACCCGTCGGTGAGCTGTATCTGGCCGGCGCCGGGCTGGCCCGGGGATATGCCGGGCGAGCCGCCCTGACCGCGCAGCGCTTCGTCGCCGACCCGTTCGGTGCGCCCGGCGAGCGGATGTACCGGACCGGTGACCTGGTGCGACGGCGACCCGACGGTCAGCTGGAGTACCAGGGCCGGGCCGACGACCAGGTCAAGATCCGGGGCGTACGGGTGGAGCCGGGCGAGGTCGAAGCGGCGTTGATGGGCCTGCCCGGTGTGGAGCAGGCCGTGGTCGTGGCGCACGGCGCCGGCGCGGACCGCCGGCTGGTCGCCTACGTGGTGGCCGACGGGCCGGACGCCGCGAGCCTGCGGCGAAACCTGGCCGGACTGGTTCCCGATCACCTCGTGCCGTCGGTGTTCATGATGCTCGACTCATTGCCGATGACGATGAACGGCAAGGTCGATCGGAAGGCGTTGCCGGATCCCGGGGTAGAGGCCGGCGTACGGGAGTACGTGCCTCCGGTGGGCGCGGTCGAGCAGGCCCTCGCGCGGCTGTGGGAGGAAGTCCTCGGCGTTCCCAGAGTGGGCCGCGACGACGAGTTCTACCGCCTCGGAGGTCACTCGCTGCTGGCGACGCAGCTGGTCAACCGGGTCCGGACGACGATGACCGTGGAACTACCGGTGCGCGACCTCTTCGAGACCTCGACCCTGGCCGACCTCGCCAGGCGGGTGTCCGTGCTGAAGACCGGCACGCGGCCGGTGCTGCGGCGCCTGGTGCGGCCGACGACGGTGCCGCTCTCCTACCCGCAGCAGCGGATGTGGCTGACGGCGCAGTTGCGCGACGGCGACGGCGCCTATCACATCCCGGTGGTCATCCGGCTGTCCGACGGCCTCGACGCCGCCGCCCTGGGCGCGGCGGTCAGCGACGTCGTCCGGAGGCACGAGCCGCTGCGCACCCGCTTCCCGCTCATCGACGGGCAGCCGCGGCAGCAGGTCGTGCCGATGGCCGAGCTCGGGGAGGTGCTGGTCCGCGAGCGGATCGCGCCCGGCGATCTGCAGGACACCGTCAAGCGCGTCGTCCGCGCGCGGTTCGACCTGACGACCCAGATCCCGCTGCGGGCGCGCCTGCTGGAGCTGGGACCGGATGACTTCGCGCTGGTGCTGGTCCTGCACCACATCACGGCCGACGGCGCCTCCATGGAACCGCTGATGCGCGACCTCGGCGAGGCGTACGAGCGTCGACGTGCCGGACTCACGCCACGGTGGACCGAACTGCCCGTGGGGTACGCGGACTTCGCCGTGTGGCAGCGGGAACTGGTGCGGCTCGCCCGCCCACGGCTCGAGTACTGGCAGCACCTGCTCGCCGGCGTTCCGGACGAGCTCGCGCTGCCGGCCGACCGCGCCCGGCCGGCCGAGCCGACGTACCGCGGACGGTCGGTGCCGCTGTCCGTGCCGGCCGAGGTGCATGAGCAGCTGATCGCGATGGCCCGGCGCCACGGCGCCACCGTCTTCATGGTGCTGCAGTCGGCCGTGGCCGCGTTGCTCTCCCGGCTCGGCGCCGGCGCCGACATCCCGCTCGGGTGGCCGGTGTCCGGCCGGGTCGACGAGGCGCTGGAGGACCTGGTCGGCTTCTTCGTCAACACCCTGGTGCTGCGCGCCGACCTCGCCGGAGACCCGTCCTTCGAACGGCTTCTCGGCCGGGTGCGCGAGCAGGACCTGGTGGCCTTCGGCAACCAGGACGTGCCCTTCGAAGGCGTGGTCGAACAGCTGAACCCGCCCCGCGTGCCCGGCCGGCACCCACTCTTTCAGGTCATGGTCGCCTCGCAGGTGGGCCGGTCGGCGAGGTTCGGCCTGACCGGGGTTCACTCCGAGCGCATCGGGGTGGGATCCGGATCGGCGAAGTTCGACCTCAGCTTCCAGTTCGTGGAGTTCCTCGATCCGTCCGGCCGGGCGCAGGGCGTCGGCGGCGAGGTGATGTACGCCTGTGATCTGTTCGACCACGACACCGCCGAACGGATGGTCGCCATGCTCGTTCGGCTGCTGGCCCAGGCGATGGCACGGCCGAGGGTGCCGATCAGCCGGCTGCCGCTGATGAGCGAGCAGGAGCGGCTCGCGGCCGAGGCCGTGAGCGCCGGGGACGTACGCGACTGGGACGCGCAGCCCTGGCCGCACCAGCTCATCGAGGAGCACGCCCGCCGGAATCCGGCCGCGACCGCGGTGCGCTCCGAGGGTCTGAGCCTGCCGTACGGGGAACTGAACCGCCGTGCGAACCAGTTGGCGCATCGCCTCATCGGGCTGGGGGTGGGCCGCGACGTGCTGGTGGGCGTCAGCATGGAACGCGGCTTCGACCTGGTGGTGGCCGTCCTGGCGGTGTGGAAGACGGGCGGCGCGTTCGTCCCGCTGGACCCGGAGCTGCCGGCCGCCCGCCTGGAGTCGATGATCGCCGACACCGCCGTCACCGTCGTCGTCGCGCACCTGGCCACCCAGGACCGGCTGGCCGCTCACCACGATCTGCTGCTCTGCGTCGACGGGCCGGACAGCGGCCTCGCGGAGCACCCCGTACACGATCCGGACGTGCCGGTCGACGGTGAGGACGCGGTATACGCGATCTACACCTCCGGTTCGACCGGCACACCGAAGGGGGTCGTGAACGTCCGCGCCGCCGTCCGCAACCGGTTGGCCTGGATGAACGAGCGGTTCGGTCCCGGTGCCGACGGCCGGGTGCTGCAGAAGTCACCGTTCACCTTCGACACCTCGGTCTGGGAGCTGTTCTGGGCCCTGATGAACGGCGCGACCCTGGTGATGGCCCGGCCCGACGGGCATCGCGACAGCCGTTACCTGGTCGAGCTGATCCGCCGGGAGCGGATCACGTTCGCCGACTTCGTCCCGTCGATGCTCGAGATGTTCCTGCGGGAGCCGGGCGCCGAACGCTGCACCAGCCTGCGTCACATCATCGCCGGCGGGGAGACCCTGACGCGGAGCCTGCGGAGCCGTTTCGCCGAGGCGCTGCCCGGCACCGCCCTCTGGAACCTGTACGGCCCGACCGAGGCCGCGATCGGCGTGACGAGCTGGTTGTGCCGCGACGACGACGAGGGTCGCAGCGCGCCGATCGGTGTGCCGATCGCCAACGCTCGGGTCTACGTGCTCGGTCCCGACAGCGACCACGTGCCGATCGGCATACCCGGCGAGATCTATATCGCCGGACGCCCGCTCGCCCGCGGCTACCTGAACCGGCCCGCGCTGACCGCGCAGCGGTTCGTCGCCGACCCGTTCGTGGCGGGCGAGCGGATGTACCGCACCGGCGACCGCGCCCGGCGGCGCGCCGACGGGGCGATCGAGTTCCTCGGCCGCGATGACGAACAGGTGAAGATCCGCGGCGTACGGGTGGAACTGGGCGAGGTCGAGGCGGCTCTGCTCGGGCTGCACGGCGTGGAGCAGGCCGTGGCGATGGTGCACGGGGAAGGCGTTGACAAGCGGCTGGTGGCGTACGTCGTCGGCTTCGATCCCGACCCGGTGCGGCTGCGCCGGCAGATGCCGGTGGTGGTGCCGGCGCACCTGGTGCCGTCGGCTTTCGTGGCGATGGACGCGTTCCCGGTCACGGTGAACGGCAAGGTGGACCGCCGGGCGCTGCCGGATCCGGGCGTGGCGGACAGCGAACGGGCGTATGAGGCGCCCGCCGGACCGGTCGAGGAATCGCTGTCCCAGCTGTGGCAGAGGCTGCTCGGCGTGGCACGGGTGGGCCGCGACGACAACTTCTTCGCGCTCGGCGGGCACTCGCTGCTGGCCATGCAGATGGTCAATGAGCTCCGAACGGTGCTGCGCGTGGAGCTGCCGTTCCGGACCGTCTTCGAGAGCCTGACGCTCGCCGACCTGGCCGCCCACATCGACGACCTGCCGCGCCTGCCGGAGGCCGAGTCGCCGGCCACCCCCGAGGATCGGATGCGCGTCCTGGTCGCGCGGGTGTTGGGCGTCGACGAGGTGGCCGCCGAAGACAACCTCTTCGACCTCGGCGGCGGCCGGGAGACGGTCGAGGCGCTGGCGCAGGCCATCGAGGCCGAATTCGGCCGGACGGTCAACCCGCTCGTGGTGTCCGCCGTGCCGACCGCCAAGGACCTCGCCGGCTGGCTGGCCGCCGAACCCGAGGAGACGACCTTCGACGTGGTGGTGCCGCTGCGGGCAGCCACCGGCCCGGTGTCGCTGTTCTGCATCCATCCGCTGGGCGGCCTGAGCTGGCTCTACTACCCGCTCGTCGACGCGATCCCCGAGGCGGTCGGGGTGTACGGGGTCCAGGCCCGCGGTCTCCGGCCGGGGGAGGCGGTGTCGACAAGCATGACGGCGATGGCCGCCGACTACGTCCGGCAGATCCGCCTCGTGCAGCCGGAAGGCCCGTACCACCTGCTGGGTCTGAGCACGGGCGGGGAGATCGCCCACGAGATGGGCGTGCAACTACAGCGCGCCGGCCAGCAGGTCGCCCTGATCGCCATGCTCGACGCCCGCCCGACGCCGCAGCGCCCGGCAACCCAGGTGGAGCGGCTCAACGCGGTCGCCCGGCACTTCGACCTCAACGTGCCCGCCGAGCAACGTCCGCACCTCACCGGCGACATCCTCTACGAACAGCTTCGGCACCGGCAGGGGCCGTACTCGTTCCTGATGCGGCAGAAGGGCCGGGCCACGGTCGACTTCTACGAAAACATGATCAAGATGACCGACAGTCATCAGTTCTCGGTCTTCGACGGCGACGTGCTGTTCGTCGAGGCGATCGCGGCACGGCCGGCCGAGCACCAATTCGTACCGATGTGGCGGCAATACGTCACCGGTGTCGTCGACGTCATGGCCCTCAACTACCGGCACCGGCAGCTCGCCCGTGCCGAGGTGCTGCAGATGATCGGCGCGCGGGTGGCCGAGCACATACGTCTCACTCCCAGGGAAGGGCCGACCGCATGAGCAACCCGTTCGAACGCGAGGACATTCGCTATTTCGTTGTGGTCAACGACGAAGGACAGCATTCGCTGTGGCCGGAGGTGATCGGCGTGCCCGCCGGCTGGCGTACGGTCCTGGGGCCGCAGAGCCGCAACGAGTGCCTGGCCTACGTCGAGAAGTCGTGGTGGGACATCCGTCCGGCGAGCCTGGTCGCCCGGATGACCGCGGCGCAGAGCGACTGAGGGCCGCCGTCGTGCAACCGAACCTGCTCTTCCTCTGGGGAACACCGCGGTCGATGTCGACGGCGTTCCTGCGGATGATGCTGGCGCGGGGAGACCATGAGGTCTTCCACGAACCGTTCTCGAGCGTCGTCGTGCAGGGCCAGACCGTGGTCGGCGACCACACCGCGACCAGCCACGACGAGCTGCTGAAGCTGCTCGAGGAGCGCGCCTGCGACCATCCGGTCTTCGTCAAGGAGACCACCGAGTACGACTACCTGGCGGCCGGCGGTGACCGCATCCCGCACGTCGGGCGGCACACCTTCATCATCCGCGATCCGAGCCGGGTGATCCCGTCGCACTACGCCATGAACCCGGACATGGTCTGCGACGAGATCGGGTACGGCTACCAGGTGGAGATCGCGCGCCGGGTGCGCGAGGTGACCGGCGTACGGCCGTACGTGGTCGAGGCCGAGGATCTGCCGACCGACCCGCGGGGTGCGGTCGAGCGCTACTGCCGACACGCCGGCATCTCGTTCCTGGAGTCGTCGCTGTCCTGGCAGCCCGGGAACCAGCGGGTCTGGAGCCGCACCGAGAAATGGCACCGCGACGCGGCCCGCAGCTCGTGCTTCACGCGCTCCGAGCGGACCTACGAGTTCACAGTGGACAACAACCGCTTCCTGTACGACTGCTACTGGCATCACCGGCCGCACTACCACGTGCTGCGCCGGTGGGCACGCTCGCCGGCGCCTGCCTGACCCGGTCCGGTGGCTTCTACGCCGTGAGCGCGGCGTAGAAGCCACCGATGGAGATCAGGCTTTCGTGGGTGCCCGACTCGAGGATCCGGCCGTTGCGCATGACGACGATCTGGTCGGCGTTGCGCACCGTGGACAGCCGGTGAGCGATGGTCACCGTCGTACGCCCGCGGGCGAGTTCCTCGAGAGCGCGCTGAACCGCCCGCTCGGTCGAGTTGTCCAACGCACTGGTCGCCTCGTCCAGCACCAGGATGGGCGGATCGCGCAGCAGCGTCCGGGCGATCGCGATCCGCTGTTTTTCCCCGCCGGAGAACCGGTGCCCGCGCGAACCGACGATGGTGTCGTAGCCCTCGGGCAGCGCGACGATCACGTCGTGCACCTGCGCTGCCCGCGCGGCCCACTGCACATGCTCGTCGGTGGCGTCCGGCCGGGCGTAGCGCAGATTCTCCCGGACCGAGGCGTGCAGCAGGTACGTCTCCTGGCCGACCATGCCGATCACGCCGACCAGCTCGTTCAGCCGCAGCGCGCGCAGGTCGAAGCCGTCGACTGTGATGCGGCCTGCGGACGGGTCGTAGAGCCGCACGATCAACGCCGCCGCCGTGCTCTTGCCCGAGCCGGTCTCGCCCACCAGCGCGAGCGAGGAACCGGGCGGCACGTCCAAGCTGATGCCGCTGATCGCGGGTTGCTCATTGCCGGGATAGGTGAAACTCACGTCCTCGAACCGCAGGTGGCCCCGTACCGGCTTGGGCAGTTGGACTGCCAGGATGGGGTCGTCGACCTCGACCGGCAGGTCCAGGTATTCGAAGATGCGCGCGAACAGCGCCGTCGAGCTGCTCAGTGAGACGCCGACGTCGAGCAGGCCCATCATCGGCTGGAACAGGCGCGACTGCAGGCTGGTGAAGGCCACGATGGTGCCGATGGTCAGCGTGCCGGCGGCCGGTGGAAGGCCCGCGCTCAAATAGATGAGCGCCGGGATCGCGGCGAAGATGATGTTCATGGAGGCGCCTCGCCAGCGCCCCGCCAGTTGCGAGCGCAGCTGTAGATCCACGAGGCGGGCCGACGAGCCGGCGAAGCGCTCGATGAGCGCCGGACCGGTTCCCATGATCTTGCTGAGTTGCACCGCGCTGATCGACAGGCTCTCCTCGACGATGACGTTGAGGTCGGCGAGCTCCCGCTGACGCTTCGCGGTGATCTCCTTACGCATCCGCGCGACGCGGCGGGCCAGGAAGAGCGCCGGCGGGAGCACGAGCACCGACACCAGGAAGAGCTGCCAGGACAACGCCAGCATGGCGACCGCTGTCGCGACGGCCGTCGTCAGGTTCGAGGCGATCGACGTTGCGGTCGAGGTGACGACCGCCTGCATGCCCCCGATGTCGTTGGTGATGCGCGACTGAATCTCCCCGGCGCGGGTGCGGGTGAAGAACGCCACCGACTGACGGTGCAGATGGGTGAAGAGGTCCACCCGCAGCTGATGCATGACCCGCTGGCCGACCGCCGTGGCGATCCAGGTCTGCGTGAGACCGAACACCGCCGTGAGGACCGCGACCACCACCAACCCGGTCACCAGCCAGCTCAGCAACCTCAGATTCTCGGTGGGCAACGCCCGGTCGATGATCCCGCGCAGCAGGAAAGGCGTGGCCATGCCGAGCAACGACGACGCGACGATGATTCCCGTGACCGCCGCCAGCCGTGGCCAGTGCGGAGCGAGCAGGCCGCCGATGCGGCGCAGGGACACCTCGGGCGCTTCTTTCGCGGCGCTGGAACCCTCCAAGACTGCAGACCCCTCTCCTCACCGGCTGCGTCGAGGCTACGGGGCCGGCCCGGCCGAGCTGGAGATCCATAAATGATTGTGAAATTGTTCGCCCGAGTGCACATTTCGGGTGACCGGGTGTTCGCAGCTCAGGCGAGGGCTCGCCCCCTGCGTCTTCTCGGTGTTGATTTTCGGAATTCTGTGCAACCTGCGCCGCGACAGCCGACGTCTGCCACCGTGACGAGGTGGGGTGATCGGTGATATCGGATGAACCGGACGACGATGAGGATTTCCGGCAGTTCGTGGTCGCCCAGATCGATGGGCTACGGCGGCTGGCGTACCTGACGTGCGGCAACTGGCAGGCGGCCGACGACGCGGTATCGACCGGGCTGACCAAGCTCTACCTGGCCTGGCGCAAGGTCAACACCCCGCACTGGTACGCCCGCCGCGTCGTGGTCAACGCGGCCATCGACGAGGTGCGCCGGCCGTGGCGCCGGGAGCAAGTCGCCGAGCCGGAGTTCCTCGACCGCAGTGTCCCCGATCCGACCGCGGAGCTGGCCGAACGCGCCCGGATCCAGCAGGCCCTGCTGAAGATCCCGCCCGGCCAGCGCAAGGTCCTGCTGCTGCGCTTCTACGAGGACCTCAGCGTCGAGGACACCGCCGAGATCCTGGGCAAGAGCACCGGAACGATCAAAAGCCAGACCGCGCGCGGATTGGCCGCGCTGCACAGGGTCCTCGGCGAAGCACCGTGGGGGGAGAGTGACGACAGTGGACGATTTGCATCGCTTGTTCGCCGCGGCTAGGCCGGACCTGCCGCCACAGGCGATCAGCATCGACGACATCACCGCGAAAGCCCGCGGGATCCGGCGTCGTCAGAAGATCACCACCGCGGTGTCGGCGATCGCGTTGACGGTGCTCGCCGGCGTCGCAGCGGTCGTGCTGCCACACCAGCTCGGGCGGCCGACCATACCGGTGGCCGCGGCGACGTCGGGCGCCACGGTCCGGATCCCCCTGCGGTTCGGCGTGCCGAACGGATACCACGTGGATTCCATCGAACAGCCGGCCAACGGACCGGATGTCGTCACCGTCAAGCTCGCCTCTGCCACCGGCGACACGATCGACGTCACGGAGTCCGCCGGGGCCCGGGCCGAGGCCTGCGGGTCGGTCGGTACCGCTTTCCGCTGCACGGTCACTGCGGGCCGCCATCCGTTCCATGTGGTGGTGACCGACAGCCATCCGGACACCGGCGGATCACGAGCGACCCTGATCATCAAGAACATGACCTTCGCCGACCCCACCGATCCGGCCACCTGGTTCCCGTTCTGAAGATTTCCGCAAATCCGACCAGAAGCAGCGTCACGCGAACGAGCAGAAGGACGGCAAGGCGAACGTCGTGTCCAGCTGGGGCCCGGCCCAGTTCGAGGCGTCCTCGGTCGCGCAACGCGCGGTTTTCGACAAGTACGGCGAGACCCGCCTGGTCAATGCCGCGCGCAAGGGTGACAGCGACGTCTACACGATTGTCCTCAAGGCGAAGAACGGCAAGACGGTCACCGTGGCCGTCGACTACATGGCGTTCAAGGCCCTCTCGATCAGCTGACCGTACGGGCCGGGCCGGTCGCCGACCGGCCCGGCCGCCGAAGTGACTTCCCACGCGCGGATCAATCCCCGCGAGGCGCGGCGGCCTCGACCGCGGGCTGAGAGCGACGCGAGACCAGCACCGTCGCCAGGCCGGCGAGCAGACCCCAGAACGCGGCGCCGATGCCGAACGCGGCGACGCCCGATGTCGTGACGACGAAGGTCACCACCGCGGGCAGCAGCATGGCCGGGTCGCAGACGGCGTTGCCCAGCGACGTGCCGAGGGCCGGCAGCAGGGCCAGGCCGGCGACGGCGATCACCAGCACCGGCGGGGAGACCAGCACGAGCGCGGTCGCGACGCCGGCCCCGAGCCCGAGCAGCACCTGGCCGCCCGCCAGGGCCAGGGTGGCGATCCAGCGTCGGCGCGGGTCGGGATGCGCCTCGGGACCGGCTGTCAGCGCGGCGGTGATGGCGGCGAGGTTGACCTGGTGGCCGCCGAACGGAGCCCCGACGGCGCTGGCCAGGCCCGTCGCCACCAGGGCGGGCCGCACCGGCGTCCGGTACCCGTAGCTGGACAGGACCGCGGCGCCTGGCACGTTCTGGCCGGCCATCGTGACCAGGAACAGCGGAAGCGCGATTCCCACGACGGCGCGGAGCTCGACCGTGGGAGCAGTCCAGACCAGCACGGGTCGCAGCGCCACGCCCGCGAGCCCCGCGTCCCGCCCGGTCGCGACGATCGCCGCGACGGCGGCGACCAGCGCGCCCGGCACCGCCCAGCCGCGCGCGAAGCGCAGCAGCACGGCCCAGGTCACGATGACCGGCACGGCCAGCGCCGGGATCTCCACCAGCGCCCGGACCGGAGCCGTGCACAGCGGCACGAGGATGCCGGCGAGCATCGCCCCGGCGACCGGCCGGGGGATTGTGGTGATCGCACGCGCCAACCAGGGCGCCAGGCCGGCGACGACCGTCAGCGCCGCACAGGCCAGGAACGCGCCGACCGCCGCGGGGAAGCCGCCGGCCACCGGGCCGGCCCCGACCAGCAGGGCCGCGCCCGGCGTGGACCAGGCGACGGCGATCGGCATCCGGTAGCGCAGGGAAAGAGCCGCGCCCACGACCCCGATGCCGAGGCAGGTGGCGAGCAGGCCCGAGGCGGCCTGAACCGGGCTGGCGCCCACGGCCCGGAGCCCGGCGAGCAGGAGCGTGAACGAACTCGCGTAGCCGACGATCGCGCTCAGCAGGCCGGCGACGACCGGTCGCACCCAGTCCATCAGCGCCCCCTCCCAGCTGTTCCGTAAACGGAACGCTCGTCGGATGGCACCATACGCAGATGACCACGCGCGGAACAAGCCCTCAGCACCCAGGGCAGGCCGTGGGCCGGCGGTTGCGCGAGCTGCGTGAGGCGCGCGGGCTGAGTCTCTCCGAGCTGGCCCGCGTCGCCGGCGTGGGAAAGGCGACGCTGTCGGGGCTGGAGAACGGCACCCGCGATCCCCGGCTGGAGACCCTCTACGCGATCGCCGCCGCACTCGGCATGCCGATGAGCGCGCTGACGCTCGACCGCGGCGCACCGGCCTCGACCGCCTCACCGGTGCGCGGCGAGGCCGTGATGTCGACACTGCTGGAGGTTTTTGAGGAGCCGGCCGCCACCTACGAGCTGTACGCCCTGCGCATCGTCGTCGGCGTCGAACAGATCTCGCCCGCCCACCTGGCCGGCGTGACCGAGCACCTCACCGTCTTCCGCGGCCGAGCCCGGGTCGGCCCCGTCGGCGCGGCCCTGTCGGCGGGCCCGGGCGAACACGTCTCCTGGACCGCCGACAGCCCGCACCTCTACGCGGCGGACGGCCCCGACGAGGTCGAGGCGAGCCTGCTGATCCGCACCCCCCGCGGTTGACGGCGTCGACGATGCCGTGTGGACGGACAGGGTGGCGGGCGCTGGTAGCGTCGACTTTCACCGGCGACGTCGCCGCGATCGCGCTCGCCGCCGGCTCCTGCTGCGTCGAGCTGGCGCAGGACCTGCCGCGCCATCTCGTGACCGGCCTGGAGGACGGCCCCTTCGGGCGTCGCTACCTCGGGAGGCTGAACCGGCAACTCCTCGCACGGTCCGGGCCTTGACACTGGCAGACACTGGGGACGGGCGTCACGTTTGTCGTACGGCATGGCAACCGGTCCTGGCGCCGGCGGAGTTTTAACCAACGTGAGAGTTGATGCGAGCTTCGATGCCTTCGTCGAGGCCCGGTCCACGGCGTTGTTACGCACCGCGTACCTGCTCACCGGGGACCATGGCCATGCGGAGGATCTGCTGCAGCTGATCGGCGACGAGCGCATCGGGGGGCGCGACACCGTCCATCTGCGGCTGACCGGCCGCACGCAGGGCGGCCTGCCGCAGATCGATCTCTGGGTCGACGCCAGCACGTTCCTACCGGTCCGGCTGGTGGGGACCAAGGGCGTGGTGACCTCGGCGATCGACTACACCTGGCTCACCCGTACCGGTGCGAACCTGGCGAAAACCGACCTGACCGTACCGGCCGGCTACACCCACCGAGACACCCCGCCCGCCCAACCAGCTCAACCCAAACCTGCCAACTGAACTCTGACCTTGAATGACCCGCCGCCGGGCACCTGGGCGGTGGGTCATTCGGCGGCCGCCGAGGTCAACCCGAAGCCGGGCCGTGCCCAGCCGCTCGACGAAGGCGACCCCTCGTGCCGGAACGGCTCGGCGTCGGCCTTGAACCAGACGTTCCCCGCCTGGGTCGGCACGCGCAGGACCGTCGACTACGGCCGGACGTGCGGCTGCTCGACGGCGCAGGTCCGGGCTTCACCGGCCGGCGAGCACGTCGAGGTAGTGCTGGTTGACCATCACGCCGAGGACGTTGCCGAACGGGTCGAGCACCGACGCGGTGGCGAAACCGGGTCCGCGCTCGGTCGGCTTGTCGTGCTCGGTGGCCCCGAGGTCGAGCAGTCGCCGGTATGCGGCCTGCACGTCGTCGACGGCCCAGTAGGCGACCGCGCCGGCCGCAGAGCCGGTGTGCGGGTGCGGCGCGAAACGGGCGTCGATCAACCCGAACTCGTGCTGGTAGTCGCCGATGCGCCACTCCAGGTACGCCGGCGCGCCGCCGAAGTCGCGGACGAAGTACGGCTCGGCGTCGAACACCGTGGTGTACCAGGCGCGGGCGGCGGCGAGGTCGTCGGCGAAGAACGTGATGGTGGTCAGTCCGCGCAGCATGGCGGGGTCCCTTCGTGGTGGCTGTGCTGATGAGCCCCATCCTGCGCGCTAAAGTGCTCACCTTCTGAGCACTTTTCCGGGCATGGTGAGGGGCATGCGCGCCGACCGGCTTGTCGCCGTCCTTCTGTTGATGCAGGCCCGTGGCCGGGTCACCGCTGCCGGCTTGGCCGCCGAGCTGGAGATCTCGGTGGCCACGGCCCGACGCGACCTGGAGGCGTTGTCCACCGCCGGCATCCCGGTCTATCCGCAACCGGGCCGCGGCGGCGGCTGGTCGCTGCTCGGCGGTGCCCGCACCGATCTCAGCGGCCTGTCCGCGACCGAGGCGCAGGCGCTGTTCCTGCTGGTTGGCCCGGCCGCGGCGGTTTCCGGTGAGGCGAAGGCGGCGCTACGCAAACTGGTCCGGGCGCTGCCGCAAACGTTCCAGGGGGACGCGCAGGCCGCCAGCGAGGCCACCATGATCGACGCGGCCCGTTGGGGGGAACGTGACCGCGTCCGGCCGACGTCGGTGGACGCGCTGCAGACCGCGGTGGTGCGCCGGCAGCGTGTGCGGTTCACCTACCGGGGCGAACCGCGCGAGGCCGACCCGTGGGGGCTGGTCGACAAGGACGACGTCTGGTATCTGGTGGCCGGCACCGACCGCGGGCAGCGTACGTTTCGCCTCGACCGGATGAGCGACCCGCGGCCGACCGGGGAGACACTCGAGCGGCCCGCCGGGTTCGCCCTCGATCGGGCGTGGGACGAGGTCGTCGGCGAGGTCGAACGCAAACGGGCCCGTGCCTGGGCGACCCTGCTGATCGACCAGCGGTTCGTGTGGGTGCTGCGCGATCAGTTCGGCCGGCACTGCCACCCCGGCGAAGTGCTCGCCGACGGCCGGGCCCAGGTACGGGTGGGCGCGCCGACACCACGCGACATCGCCCGTACGCTGTCCGGCTGGGGCGCCGCAGTGCAGGTGCTCGACCCGCCGGAGGTGCGCGCGGAGCTGGGCCGCATCGGCACGGAACTCGCCACGCTCTACGAGCGCGTGCCTTTGTCAGATGAACAGGGTCAGGACGAGCGGTAGACGCCGGCTATGACGGGCGCCCGCCGAACTGCCAGTTGTGCACCTCAATGTCGGCGTACCCGTCCGAGGTCAGGATGGCGCGGGCCGTGTCCGGGTCCGGCGCCCGGACCAACGCCGCGGTGCCTAGCCAGAGGGCGCCGTCGTCGGACAGCAGCGGGCCGTAGGCGATCAACTCGTCCTGGTCAGGCGGCACCGTGAGGTCCGCCGGCTGCCCTGCGCCGAGCCCGAGCACCAGGTACCGGTTGCCGCCGGCCCGGCCACCGGGGAAGTCCCACATGGTGCGCTCCAGCAGGTTGCGCCACCGCCGCAGCAGCACGTCCCGGTAGACGCCGGCCTGATAGTTCGGCTCGTCGAAGGCGAATGCGCGCGCAGCAGCCGGATCGGGCAGGTCGACGATGTGCACGCTTCCGGTTGGTGTGTCGCCGTCGTCGGCGAGGGTCGGACCCCGGGCGATCATCTCCTTCGCGTACTGGTCCATGTACGACCAATGCCGCTCCAGCAGCTCATCGCGTAGCGGCACGGAGCCGCGCCGATCGTGGTGGTAACAAAGGAACTCCATACCCAAGGATCTCTTGACGGTCATGACCCGGTCGAGCGGATTTCACGGTGATGGCCGCTCGGATGTCGCCCTCGCCCTCGCGCGTGCGGGCCTGAGCCTCAGCCTGACCGTGCTGCGCAGATCGGCAGCACGGTCAGGCTGACCGCCTACTGCGTGGTGCCTGCGGGAACCGGGCGTACGGCGAGTGACTGGCTCAGCGGGCGCAGCCCACCGCTGGGGAAGGGCGATCCGGGGGCCTGCTTCAGCGTGCCGCCGGATCCGATCGCGAACGCGGACACCAGGCTCTCGTCCTGGATGTTGGCGAAGACGTCCCGGCCGTCCGCCGTGATCGCGATCGCCGAGGTGCCGAGGGTGGGGGCGGGCGGGTCGGCGATCGGCGTGAGCGAGCCGTCCGCCTGGATCGTGAAGCCGACCAGACCGCCGAGGGGCGTGAGGTCCTCGAAGTTGGCGCAGACGTACAGGTGCTGTCCGTCGGGCGTGACCTTGAGACCGACGGGGTCCCGCACGGAGACCGGCAACCCCGGCACGGGTTTCAGCGAGCCGTCCTTACCGACCCGGAACCCCCACACGTTCTGCGCGGCGTTCGAGGTCGCGTACAGCAGGCCGCCGTCCGGGCTCATCGTGATCCCGAAGTTGGCCGGCCCTGCCATCGCCACGTCCTGCGGGGGGCTGAGCGAGCCGTCCGGCAGCACGTCGTATCTGGTGATGGGCCGTGGTGGGCTGTCGGCGGTCTCGTCCGAGTTCGCGTACGACAGGTAGAGGAAGCGCCCGTCGGGGGACAGCACCGTCTGCTTCGGAGAGTCCGAGGTGGTGGGGAATACGGCGAACCGGCTGGGCGTCCCGTCGTCGCCGATGCGGTACGCCGAAATGGTCCTGTCGGCGGTGTCAGTGACGTACAGGGTGTGGCCGTTGGGCGCCATCGTCGCCCCCCACGGCTCCTTCCCGGTCTTGAAGATCTGCGGGCTCGGCTGGAGTGCGCCCCGCACTCCCACTCGGAACACCGACAGCGTGCTCGAGTCGCTGTTGACGACGTACGCGGTGGCCCCGTTCGGGGTCAGGGCTATGCCCCGCGGGGTGCAGCCGAGGCCGGTGACCTCCGGGGTGTAGCCGCCGGTGGACACGGGCGCGGCCAAGGGCGACAGGGTGGCCCCCGAGCCGATCGCCAGGGACGAGACGTCACCGGAGCGGGCATTGGTGACGTAGAGCACGCCACCAGGGGGTGGCAACACCGGGTCCGCGACGGCCGGGGACGAGGCGAAAGCTGGGACGCCGAGCAGTACGGCGGCCAGGACAGCAGTACGCGCTCTCATGAATTCGGATGGCACGAATGTCTCCTTATCACTCCTTGAGCCTGATTTGACGACACCTCATAGGCGTTCCATCCGGGTGCCATGGGCTCGTACGGTCAGGTCAGGCCGGCATCGAACGAAGCGCGAAGGCCCGTACGGTCTCGGGGGTCTGCGGGCCGGTCATCGGAGCGCCGTGGCCGCTGGCCAGCACGGTGGGCTCGAGCTCGGCGAGGATGCGGATCGACTCCGCGGCCACGGCACGGTCCCAGCTGGTGTACCACGGCGGGCCACTCAGGCCCGGCCGCCGCAACAGCAGACCTGCCGCGGAGTTCAACCGCAGCGTGACCAGGGCGTCGCCGGTGATCAGGACCCGATCGGCGGGACGGAAGAACGACACGTGCCCGGGGGTGTGGCCCGGAGTCGGGATGCACCGCCATCCGGGCAGCCCGGGGACATCGCCCTCGGGATCCAAGGCGCGCACGACGTCGCCCAGGGCGGACCGGGCCAGGACCGCCTCCCGCCGGGCTCGGCCCATCGAGCGCAGCAACGGCAGCACGACCCAACGATCGAGCGGACCCGCAAGAGCCGCCATGGCCGCGAAGTCGCCCCGGGCGATGGGAACTTCCCGCGGATGCAGATACACCGGACACTTCCAGGCCAGCGCCAGCTCGCGGGCGGCTCCCGCGTGGTCGGGATGGCAATGTGTCACCAGGATCGCCGACGGGCGCCGGGCGCTGCCGATCAGCGACGACGCGGCATCCTCGATGCGTGACGCGTCGGCCGCCCAGCCCGCATCGATCAGAACCCATGATGAACCGGACCTGACGAAGTACACGACAGTCTGGGTACGCCCCCAGGGCCCGAGGCAGAAGACGTCCGCCGCGATCTCGTGTGCCCGGCCGGCCGAAGATCGATCCGTGTCTGCCATCCGAGGTCCCTCCGTCAGGCGGCGCCTGGCCGTGCGAGCCGCCGTCAGCCTATCCACCTAGATCATTCTTGTAGCCGATCACCCACGACGGCCTCACGCTTGTATAGCTGATCCCGGGGTGCGTGGGAGTGATTCATCTCGCGTCGCGGTATCTGCGGCACGGTATAGGAGGTGAAGATGTGGCCGTGAACTCCTCGTCGCGGGCTCGCGACTTTGACCCCGAACCCAGCCCGGCCACCACCGCGAGTCCGCCCGCAGAGGCTGCCGGCTCGTCGGGGTCTGCCCCTGATCACCGCTACCTCCTCGACAACGCCCAGGCCGAGGCGGGCGAGCGGTTCGTCGCGCTGGCCGAGTTGTTCGACGGCGTGACACGCGGGCACTTCGACCGCCTGAGGGTGGGGCCGGGATGGCGTTGCTGGGAGGTGGGGGCCGGAGGTCGCAGCATCCCCGAGGCGCTCGTCGCGGCCGTCGGACCGACCGGGCACGTGCTGGCGACGGACATCAATCCCGCGTGGCTGGACCCGGATGGAGCCTACGAGGTCCGCCGGCACGATGTCGCCGCGGATCCGCCGCTGCATCCGGGGACGTTTGACCTGGTGCACGCCCGGCTCGTCCTGGTCCATGTGCCCGACCGCGCTCGAGCGCTGGCAACGATGGTGGCGGCGCTGCGGCCCGGCGGCTGGCTTCTGGTGGAGGACGCGGACACCGAGCTGCAGCCGTTGGTGTGCCTCGACGAAAGCGGCCCGGCGCAGCGGCGGGCCAACCGGCTGCGGCGCGCCTTCCGGGAGTTGATGACACGCCGCGGCGCCGATCTGCGCTACGGCCGTACGCTGCCGCGGACGTTGCGCCAGGCCGGCCTGGTCGACGTCGCGGCGGCGGGCAGTTTCCCGGTCGGCGGGCCGGTCTGCGACCGGCTGGAGATCGCGACGATGCGGCAGGTCCGCGCCGAGCTGGTCGCCGCCGGGCTGGCCGATGACGCCGAGATCGACGCGCATGTCGCGGCCGTCGACGCCGGCGAGCTCGATCTCACCCTCGCACCGCTGATCTCGGCGTGGGGACGTCGCCCCGATTAACGTGAGCTCGCCTGGGTCTCAGCGCTTGATCTCCCATCTCGTGTCAGTGACGGCGGGTAATGTCCACCCGCCGATTCGCGGCTCGGGAAGGTTCCTCGGTCCGCCGTCAACCGGCCGTGCGGCCGCTGCGCAGCTCGTCTACCAGCCCGTAAGGTTCACCACTTCAGGTATCGGCCGTTGGGTTCGGGATCGAAGTCAGCGGCCCTGGACGTGACTAAGGGTGACCTGAGTGGCAACGCTGAGCCGCAGAGTCGTGACGTTGGCGCTCACGGTGGTGTTCCCCGTGCTGGCAATCGGCTGCGCGGACCGGCCTGGCGCTGCCGAAGCAGTGCAGCCGTCGATGACGGGCACCGCATCACAGCTGCCACCTCCCGGCGTACCGCAGGTGCATTCGCGGTGGCGTTCCTGCGCCGCCGAAGTCTCTGCTCCGTTGGAGCTGTCTGGTCCCGGGAACGACGCCATGACACTGCCCCGGCTCGACACCAGTTTCACGGCGGTAGCCGCGATCGTCTGCGGGCAGGAGGTGCAACCCCGGGCCGGCGGTGGCACCAACCTGGTCGAGGTCGAGGACCGTGCCGATGACGTGGCGGCGCCGCTGAGCACGCTGCGCCTGCCGGGTGGCCGCCAGCG